>OCIU01000259.1_pt1 | contig 54071 bp, 39 predicted proteins | sample 1538471 | NCBI WGS metagenome assembly OCIU01 (sample SAMN04571693, study PRJEB22368) | human gut metagenome | biome: human gut; material: stool | host: Homo sapiens | place: Luxembourg | collected 2012-06-01 | reverse complement strand
ATGGGATCTTAGCTCAGCTGGGAGAGCATCTGCCTTACAAGCAGAGGGTCACAGGTTCGAGCCCTGTAGGTCCCATCGATATGCCGACATGGCTCAATGGCAGAGCAGCTGATTTGTAATCAGCAGGTTGTTGGTTCGACTCCGACTGTCGGCTTTTTGTTAACAATAATCTTGATAGTTAAGATATCAAGGGGATTGTTAATCTAATTTTATATGGGTGGATTCCCGAGTGGCCAAAGGGGACAGACTGTAAATCTGCTGGCACTGCCTTCGAAGGTTCGAATCCTTCTCCGCCCATTTGATGAATATATTTCATCATTTTGCATATAGTATAATATTGACGCGGGGTAGAGCAGCTCGGAAGCTCGTCGGGCTCATAACCCGAAGGTCACAGGTTCAAATCCTGTCCCCGCTACTTTGCCTAGATAGCTCAGTCGGTAGAGCAGAGGACTGAAAATCCTCGTGTCACTGGTTCGATTCCGGTTCTAGGCACTAGATGTTGTAGGTATTACAGTACGTAATATCTACTTTTTTTTGTTATAATTATATATTTAATCTTGTGGAGATAGTAAATCAAGAGGTCTGTGAAGCAGGAAGTCCATTGGCTTTAGACAATGGGTAGTTCACCGTATTTATATAGGCATGTTATGGAAGGAATAAATAAGTATGAAATATATTAAAGAAAAAATAAATGAGTGGAAAATATATGAAGAAAATAAACAATATAAAAAAATTAAACAATATAAAGAAAATGAACTGAAAATGAAACTTTATAATGAAAATGCTTACCAATATGATGATATGCTTGGAAAATTAGAAGCATATAGCAAGGAAAACATAGTTCCTATGCATATGCCAGGTGCTAAACGAAACAGTGAACTTATAGGCAGATATATGGATGACATGCCAGCACCATATGAAATAGACATTACTGAGATAGATGGCTTTGATAACATGCATAATGCAGATGGAATGATAAAGAAAGCATTTGAAAAGACAGCGGCATTATATGGAGCTGATGAGAGTCTGTTTTTAGTTAATGGAAGTACGGCAGGTAACATGGCGGCAATATGTGGAGTTACAGATAAAGGGGACAGTATAATAGTAGCAAGGAATTGTCATATTTCAGTTTATAATGCAATTATCCTAGGTGAACTTGATGCAATCTATGTTTATCCACAATATGATGACGAATATGGATACTACAAGGGGATAAGTTTAAGGGAAATAAAGGATGCTGTGGAAAAGAATGAGAGCATAGGCAAAGATATTAAGGCAGTAGTTATAACTTCTCCGACATATGAAGGTAACGTTTCAGACATTAAAAATATAGCAGCATATCTTCATGAACATAATATACCGCTTATAGTTGATGAAGCTCATGGAGCACATTTTAAGTTTTCTTGTGAATTTCCACAGACGGCAGTTGAGCAGGGGGCAGATATAGTTATAAACAGTGTACATAAGACACTTCCTTCGCTTACACAGACGGCAGTTATGCATATAAACTATGGATATGTAAATGTTTCTAAGGTGAAAAGATACTGGAATATATATCAGTCAACCAGTCCATCATATATACTTATGGGATCAATAGACAGATGCATGAGCATAATAGAAAAAGATGGTGAATATCTTTTTGAAAATTATATATCAAAGTTAAAAATATTACGTAATAAATTAGGTCAGCTTAAAAATATAAAGCTTATAGATTCAGATGATATATCTAAAATAGTTATTGGGTGTGATAATGCTAAAAAACTATACGATATATTATTAAAGGAGTATGGAATACAGCTTGAAATGTCGTCATTAAAGTATGCAATAGCCATGACATCAATATTTGATTCTGCAGAGTATTATGACAGATTTTACAATGCATTGTGTGAAATAGATAGAAGGTATAATGATATAATATCTGAAAGTAACAGTGTAAATAATAATCAAAATTATGCTGAGCATTACAATATATTTAATAATACTTCATCAATTAAAAAAGCAGATATAAAAGTAAATATAGCTGATTTTAAAAATGAAGCTTTAATGAGTATATCAAAAGCTTTAAATGAAGGTGATAAAAACGGATATGATAAAATTATGATGAATGACAGCTCTTTGTATGGTAGAATAAGTGCAAAGATGGTATATGTGTATCCACCTGGAATTCCAATTCTTTGTCCTGGTGAGATTATATCTGAAAATGTCGTTAATATAATAAGCAAAGCAATAGAGAATGGACTTGAAGTAGTTGGATTCGAAGATAATTTAAAAGATAGCCGCAACGATAAAAACACAAAAAATGAGGGATGTAAAGGAGCATTTGTATGCCTGAAATAGCATTTATAATGGGAAAAAGTTCCAGTGGAAAGGATCATATATTTAAGGCACTTATAGAGGATGAAACACTTGAGTTAAGTACAATAACCATGTATACAACACGCCCTATGAGAGCTGGTGAAACAGATGGGGTTGAGTATTATTTTGTAGATGATAACAAAGCCTGCGAGTTTGAGAAAAATAATAAAATCATTGAAATGAGAAAATATCAGACTGTATACGGAGAGTGGAAATATTTCACAGCAGATGATGGTCAGATAGAGCCTGGAAGTGGAAAGCGTTACATAGTTATTGGAACAATAGAGGCATATAACAAATTCGTGGAGTACTTTGGAAAAGAGTGTATGCTTCCGATATATATTGAAGTAGAAGATGGACTAAGACTGCAGAGGGCTATTAAGAGAGAACAGGAGCAGGATGTTCCACATTACGAGGAAATGTGCAGAAGATTTTTAGCTGACAGCGTTGATTTTTCAGAGGAAAATATAAGAAATGCTGGTATTGTTAAAAGATTCAGTAATAACGGTTCAATTGATGAATGTATATATAATATAAAAGCGGAAATAAAGACAAGATTGTTTTAATGCTGTATTTATGATAATATGTTATATGATTGGAGTTTGCTATGGATATTAAAGTTAATGATATTAAAGCGTCATCTCAGATACAGAGTGTAAAAAACACAGCAAGTTCAGATGATAGTTTCAAGTTTACATTAATAAGTAATATTGAAGAAAAAGACCTTCAGGAAAAGCTTGGTAATATGATGCAGGAGATTACTGAGCAGGGAGAAAAGATTGCTAAGCATATGGATATTAAAGATATGCGTAAGTACAGAGAACTCGTAAAAGGCTTTTTAAACGAGGTAGTTAATCGTTCGCATAAGTTTTCAAGAGAGAACTTTCTTGACAGAAGAGGCCGTCACAGAGTATATGGCATAGTCAAGCTTGTTGATAAGAATCTTGATGAACTTGCAGGTGAACTTGTTAAAGAAGAAAAGAATCACCTTGAAATCGTTGGAAGGATAGATGATATAAGGGGGCTTCTTCTTGATATCACAGCATAAGCATAGTCATATAATAAGCATAGTCATATAAGAAAGAAGTAGAAAGATGCAGGAATAAACAAAATGAGTAGTTTTTCAGATATTTATGGATATGAAACAATTAAAGAGCATATGCAGAGTGCCATTAAGCTTGGTAAAGTATCACACGCATATATTATAAATGGCGGACTTGGTTCAGGAAAAAAAATGTTAGCAGGAATATTTGCTAAGACTCTGCAGTGTGAGAATATGGAAGAGACAGTTAATCCATGTAATAAATGTCATTCCTGCATACAGGCAGATTCAGGCAGCCAGCCTGATATTATATGGGTTAAGCATGAGAAACCAACAAGTATTGGTGTTGATGATGTAAGAGACCAGATAATATCTGATATGCAGATTAAGCCATATTCAAGCAGATATAAGATATATATTATAGATGAGGCTGAAAAGCTCACAGTTGCAGCACAGAATGCACTTCTTAAGACTATAGAAGAACCACCGGTCTATGGTATCGTAATATTTCTTACAACCAACGCAGATATATTCCTTCAGACAATATTATCAAGATGTGTAATGCTTGATTTAAGACCTATAAAGGATAGTGTTGTAGAGGAATATCTTAAAAGCAATTATGATATATCAGAATATGAATGCAGGTTTGCAGCGAATTTCGCACAGGGAAAGATAGGACGTGCAAAAACGATTGTAGAAAGTACAGAGTTTGCACATCTTAAGCAGGATGTCATGCATGTTATAAAGAATGCTAAGGAGATGTCATCAGCAGAGATTATGTCTGTAGTTAAAGACATAACGAATTATAAGCTTACAATAGATGATTATCTTGATCTTATGGCTATGTGGTTTAGGGATGTGTTATTGTTTAAGAGTACAAATGATACGAATTATCTTATATTCAGTGATGAAATATCGCTTATTAAGTCACAGGCACAGATTATGTCATATGAGGGCATTCAGGATATACTTAATTCCATAGATAAGGTAAGAATAAGACTCAAAGCTAATGTTAACTTTGATTTATGTATAGAGCTTCTTATTATGGCTATGAAAGAGGCTATGTAGGTATAAGATAATATGTCATATATATTGGATATGACAATATGAGAATGACAACATTGAAAATGAAATAAAAAGTCATGGATGTGGCTTTTTATGGAAGTTTCAACGCACATTAAATGCAAATAAACTGACTAAAGGTTAGGAGAATATAATGACTAAGGTTGTTGGAGTTAGATTCAGACAGGTGGGAAAGATATATTTCTTTGCACCTGGCAAATATAGTGTTGAGGTTGGCCAGCACGTTATAGTTGAAACAGCGCGTGGTGTTGAGTATGGTTCTGTTGTACTTGGAGAGAGAGAAGTTGAAGACAGTGATGTAGTACAGCCACTCAAAGCGATTATAAGGATAGCTACTCTGGAGGATGATGAAAGAGAAGCAAAGAACAGGGAAAAAGAAAAGGAAGCCTATAAGATATGTCTGGAAAAGATTAAAAAACATAATCTTACTATGAAGCTTATCAAGGTTGAGTATACATTTGATAATAATAAAGTATTGTTCTACTTTACAGCAGATGGAAGAATAGATTTCAGGGAACTTGTTAAGGATCTTGCATCAGTGTTTAAGACACGTATAGAGTTAAGGCAGATAGGTGTAAGGGATGAAACTAAGATTCTAGGTGGTATAGGTTCATGTGGAAGACCACTGTGCTGTGCAACATATATGCCAGAGTTCGTACCAGTATCTATTAAGATGGCAAAGGAGCAGAATCTCTCACTTAATCCATCTAAAATATCAGGTGTGTGTGGACGACTTATGTGCTGCCTTAAGAATGAGCAGGAAACTTATGAAGAGCTTAACAGCCATCTTCCAAGTGTAGGAGATTATGTAACCACTCCTGAGAAGCTTAAAGGTGAGGTGTCAAGTGTCAATGTATTAAGACAGCTTGTTAAAGTTATAGTAACACTTGATGGTGATGAAAAAGAAATAAGGGAATATCCTGTTTCAGAGCTGCGATTTAAGCCTAAAAGAAAAAACGACAGAATGAACATAGATGATAAAGAGTTAAAAGAGCTTGAAGAGCTTGAGAGAAAGGAAGGAAAAGCCCATATCAATGATGACTGATGTTAAGATAAATGCAGAAGCTTGTATTAATGCAGAATATAAGATTAATGCTAATGAACGAATAGATGATTTATGCAGGGATAATCTTAAGTTAATCCAGAATACAGATGTGTTCTGTTTTGGTATGGATGCTGTTTTATTGTCTACATTTGCAAAAGCAGGAAAGAATGATAAGGTGCTGGATCTTGGTACAGGGAATGGTATAATACCTATACTTATGCAGGCTAAGAATCCTGGTGGTATGTATACAGGACTTGAGATACAGGATATAAGCTTCAATCTTGCAGCAAGAAATGTCAGTTTGAATAACCTTTCTGATCACGTAAATATGGTTCAGGGTGATATTAAGGAAGCTTCACGTATATTTGGTGGGGCTTCTTTTAATGTTGTGACAAGTAATCCACCATATATGAATGAGAATCATGGAATAGTTAATCCTGAAAGTGCAAAGGCCATAGCAAGGCATGAGCTTTTATGTAGTCTTGAAGATGTAGTAAGAGAGGCATCTAAGTGTCTTAAGGTTAAGGGGCATATGTATATGGTGCACAGGCCATCAAGATTAGTAGATATATTTACATCTATGAAGAACAACCACTTAGAGCCTAAACGAATGAGGCTTGTATATCCATATGTGGATAAGCCTGCCAATATGGTGCTTATAGAGGCAGTTAAAGGTGGAAATTCGCAGCTTAAAGTGGAGGAACCACTTATTGTATATAATAAAGACGGAAGTTATACAGCAGAGCTTCTGGATATGTATGGAATGAAAGAATGAATCTGGGATGATTCCGGATATAAATAATAATCTGGAAGGTTATTAATATGGAAGCTACAATATGAAAGGGTGTTTGTATGGATAATAAAGATATATTGGAATCGGATAAAGGTATAAGCCAGGGTATAGGACAGTTATATTTATGTGCGACACCTATAGGAAATCTTGAGGATATAACATTCAGGGTGTTAAGAATATTAAAAGAGGTTGATGTTATAGCAGCAGAGGATACGAGAAACAGTATAAAGCTGCTTAATCATTTTGAAATAAATACGCCAATGACTAGTTATCATGAGTATAACAAGTATGACAAGGCAAAAACACTAGTTGAGAAAATGCTTAAGGGTGAAAATGTGGCTGTTATAACTGATGCGGGAACACCTGGCATATCAGATCCTGGAGAGGAGCTTGTACGACAGGCGCTTGAGGCAGGTATAAAGGTATCAAGTGTGCCTGGGGCAGCAGCTTGTATAACAGCACTTACAATGTCAGGACAGGCTACAAGAAGATTTGCATTTGAAGCATTTCTTCCATCGGACAAAAATGAGAGAAAAGACATACTTTCAGAGCTTGAGTCAGAAACAAGAACAATGATTATATATGAAGCACCTCACAGGCTGTTAAAGACACTTAAGGAGCTTAGCACGGTGCTTGGTGGTGAACGTGCAATAACAGTGTGCAAGGAGCTTACGAAAAGATATGAAAACAGCATGGTGACAACACTTGATGGAGCCTGTGAGTATTATGAAGTGAATGAGCCAAGAGGCGAGTTTGTTCTTGTTATCGCAGGTAAGAGCCGTGATGCGATAAAGCAGGAGGAACAGGATAAGTGGAAGGCTATGTCTGAGATGGAGCATGTACAGATGTATATGGACCAGGGGATGGATAAGAAGGAAGCTATGAAGGCAGCAGCTAAGGACAGAGGTGTATCTAAGAGGGATATATACAATAAGCTGCTTGAAAGTGAATAAAAAATAGAAGAGGCTGTCGCATTAAGATTTTTTTCTTATTGCGACGGCCATTTTTGTTACAAAACTTATGCAAAATAGGTTGCTTTATTATAATAAATAATATATAATACGTTTACTTGTGAAATATTTCTAAAAAATATTAGGTAAAAGAAAAATAATTATAAAAGTGTTACAAAGAAGAAAAGGCGTTTTTTTTGGTAATATTATAATAATTATTTAAAGAATTGATTGTTTTAATTGAGGAATTGTTTATATTGTACAGTTTTTTGGAAATGTGAATCAAATATATATCAGGAGGAAGTTATGAAGAAGAAGACTTTTAACAGAGTATTCGCTATGTTTAGCGCAGTACTTATGTTGGTAGGTATGTTCCCTTCTGTTCCAGCGGCTGTTGTTGCAGCTGAAAGTACTGGAAGCGAAGGAACAGCAGTGGCAAAAAAGGCTTATGTCATGGATGCCGCAGACCTTAAAGCTGAGCAGTTTGGCGCAGACGGCAAGGTCACAGAAGATATTAAAGTAGGAACAGATGGTTATTTCACTGTTGCTGCTAAGGGTGGTAAGAACTCATTAAAGACATTGGCTGATAAGCTTGAATGTAACATGGGTGAATATTCACAGGCGCTTAATCTTGGAGGTGGATTAAATACATCTACAGGACAGGCAGGTATAACATTTACTACAACAGAGCCAGTTAAGGTTATTGCTTACGTTGCAGTAAAGGGCGTTAATAATAAACATTCATTCCAGTATGCTAAAGCAGGTGCTAAGGCTACATCAATCGAGATGGAAAACGATACAAGCATTGTTAACAAGATTGAGTTTAATCTTGATGAAGCCGGTCAGTACTGGCTTGGTGGTAACAATGGAGGTAACTTCTTATATGTAGAGGTTCAGAGCCGTTTACCAGAATATACAGTTGATGGTGCAACAGTAGATGCATCAAAGTTTAGTGCTGATGGTAAGCTTATAGCTGATGATACATTATCAGGTTTCTTTAATGTATATAAGAATGGTGACAAGACAAAGTTAGTTACAGGTCAGTCAGTAGCTTATGGTAAGGAAACACTTACAACATCATTAAGATTAGATGGAAGTCCATCATTCGCAGATGGAAAAGAAAAGTCTGCTATCACATTTACAGCAAAGCAGGATTTCAGACTTACATTAGTAGCAGCCCAGAAAGGTTCAGGAGTTCCAGAGTTACAGTATGCTAAGGATGGCGGCGCCACAGTTACACTTGCAGATGCAGTATTTGAAAAGGGTACAGCAGCTAAGTATACAGTAGAACTTCCAGCTGGTACATATAAGCTTGGTTCTAAGAATGGTCTTGATATATTTAATATGAGTGTTAAGTATATTGAGAAGTATGAAATGAACGCTAATGACCTTGATGTTTCTAATGCAGGTGAAGATGGCAAGTTCAAGGTAACAGCAGATACACCAGTAGGAACAGATGGTTACTTCACAGTAGCTGGCAAGGGTTCAAAGAATGTATTTATTAAGTTAGCAGCACCAGCAGAATATAAGGGTGTTACATATAACAATAAGCTTCAGCTTAGTGGAGCTACTAAGTTAGCAGATGGAACAGCAACAATTAAGGTTAATGTTGAAAAGACTGCTAAGATTACTCTTGTAGCGGCAGCTAAGGGAGCATCTGGTGAAGGTACTAACCTTATATATGCTAAGACAGGAGTTACTTCTGGTACAGCAATAGGTCAGTTAGGTGTAACAGATGAGATAGGAACATATACATTAGAAAATGTTAAGCCAGGTACATATTATATTGGTAGTGCTAAGGGTGCTGACATATACGATATCAAGGTAGAATATGATCCAGAAGAGAATAAGCAGGCAGTTGCATGGGATACAGTAGAATCTCCTGTTATCAATTCAGTTACAACAGATGCAGATGGAAACTTTGTTGTTAACTTCACATCAGTTATAGATGAACTTAAAGGTGCTGAGAATGTAAAGGTTACTATGCTTGAAGGTGGATACGAAGTATCTACAGTTAATGTTAAGGCACAGACAGATTCAGTTACATTTACACCACTCTGGTCAGGTGATTATACATTCACAGCAGTTGCACAGAGAGTTGGTGCAGCTGATAAGTCAAGTGGTGCATACAGTTATGGTGCATATACACTTGCAGTAAGAAAGCCAGTTATAACATGGGCACAGAATAAGGGTAACGGAAACGTATATCTTGACTGGGTTAATATTGAAGATGCAGACAGCTACGCAGTAAGCTATAGGGAAGCTGGAAGCACAGGTGATTTTACATATGCTGTTAAAGATCTTAAAGCAAGCCAGGCAGATTACACAGTAACAGGACTTGAGGCTGGTAAGAGCTATGAGTTTAAGGTTGAAGCAATAAGAAACAGCGATGGATTCGTTGCTAATGCTGTTGCAACAGTTGAAGTTAAGAAGGATGCAGATCAGAAATGGTATGTAGCCACAGTAGGTTCTGCACAGAAAACTAATGCGGTTATTACAGCAGAAGATGGAACAGTAACTAAGTATGATCTTGATTCACAGGAACAGACAGCTAATAAGCAGAACAACGTTGAAGCTTTAGATATTTCTAATACAAACGGAACTATTGAAATTGCTTCACAGACAAGTGGTAAGATATCTGATGATGAAGATGGTTTCTCTTACTACTATACAAAGATTGATCCAGATACAGAAAACTTTAAGTTATCAGCTACATTTACAGTAACAGATACTTCTAAGACACCAGATAACCAGACTGGTTTTGGTGTAGTAGCAGCTGATACACTTGGTATTAACAACTGGGGCAAGGTTGACTATGTACATAAGTATTTCAACTATGCTTCATCTATGGTATATAGCAGCAAGTCAAAAACAGCTTGTATGAGAAATGTAACAGGTTATACATCAGCAGATTCATCTAATAATGATGGTGTTGACAGAGTTGTTACAAAGAAAGACTTTAAGGCAGCTACATCATTTGCAGCAGATTCAACATATGAATTCTCACTTGAAAAGACAGATGAAGGATATACAGCAGTATGCAATGGTGAAGAACTTAAAAATACAGATAATTCATTCACATCAGTACAGGAAGATGGAACAGTTGTTGTTGGTGTGATGGTAAGTAGAAAGATTGGTGTTAAGATTAGTAACATCAAGTTCACTAAATCAGAGAGTAAGGGTATTACATCTAATGATAAGGGTGACGATAAGATAACACCAAGCGGAAGAGTATATTCTTCTAATACAGTAGGTGCAGCAAGCTATGAATTTATCTATGTTCCTAACTGTGATGGTACACTTAAAGTAACAGGTTCAGATGGTAAGACAGAAGAAAGAGTATTATCAGCTGGTGATGCTGCAAGAGTAAATGTAGCAGTTAATATTGGTGACAATAAGATATCTTATACATATGCTCCAAAGGCAAGTGATAAGATTACATCTACAGATGAACTTAAGGGTGATGTAACAGTTAAGCGTGCTACGTATGGAGAAGAGAATGGTGTTCTTATAGTATCACCAGATGGAACAAAAGATGGTGATGCTACAGAGGCTAAGCCACTTAATCTTGCAACAGCAGTACAGTATGCACAGCCAGGACAGACTATCGTACTTAAAGATGGTACATATAAGGATTGGATATCAATCCAGAGAAGCGTAAGTGGTACAGCAAGCAGAATGATAACTCTTGTTGCTGAGAATACAGGTAAGGCAGTATTTGAAGGCTGTAGTTTATCAATCATTGGTGATTACTGGCACGTATATGGTATCTATGTTAAGGATTCATCAGGCGTAGGTATCCAGATTAGTGGTAACAACAATATCGTTGAAATGTGTACAGTTGAACATGCAGCTAATTCAGGTATCCAGATAAGCCGTTCAGGAAGTGCTGATAACAAGACTGGTATTAAGTATAAGTTATGGCCAACAGATAACCTTGTAAAGAACTGTGAATCATTTGATAACTGTGATGCTGGACGTAACGATGCAGATGGTTTTGCAGCTAAGCTTACATGTGGTAACGGAAACAGATTCTACGGATGTATTTCACATAACAATATTGATGATGGATGGGATCTTTATGCTAAGTCAGTATCAGGTGAGATAGGTATTGTAACTATTGAAAACTGTGTAGCTTACAACAACGGATGGCTTACAACAGATGATATTACAGATCCTAACTATGAATATGGTGAAGGTAACGGATTTAAGCTTGGTGGTGGTTACTTAAAGGGTGGACATGTTCTTAAGAACAGCATCACATTTGATAACCATGCTAAGGGAATCACAAGTAACAGTTGTCCTGATATTAAGATATATGATTGTACATCATACAACAATTCTATTAAGAATAGTGCTTACAATGTAGGTCTTAATACAAAGGATTCAAACAGAAAAGAATGGGTTGTTAAGGGATTAATTTCTTTAAACAATGATAAGAACACTAAACTTGATGATTTAATTCCTTTTGCTCTTCATAGCGAGGATAACTATATCTATAATGGAAGTGCTTCTTATAATAACTTAGGTGTTGAAGCAACTAAAGACTGGTTTGTAAATGTAGATACTTCAGTTCTTCCAACAAGAAATGAAGATGGTACAATCAATATGCATGGTCTTCTTGAGTTAAATGAGACAGCACCAGCTAACTCAGGTGCAAGACTTGATGTAACAAGTGCTGAGGCTAAATCAGTTAAGCCAAGTACAGTTGCGCCTGGTAAGGATGATAATAACAAGGGTGATACACCAACAGTTCCAACAAAACCAGAAACACCATCTACAGGTGATAAAACAGATAATACAACACCAGATAACTCTAATAATGGCAATGCTGATAGCAGCACAGGTGATGCAGCCACAGCTCCATCTACTGAATCAGGTGAAGGCGCAACAACAGGTGATACAGCACGTCCAGTAGTATATGCAGTATTAGCTATGATGGCAGCAGGACTTGTATTATCAGTAGTTGTATATGATAACAAGAAGAAAAGAATTTAGTTAATCTTTTCAATTGAAGCAATAAGGTATTTTAATATGAGAAAGTAGTAAGCTTTGCAGTCAGCCGAATATAGGGTTGTCAGAAAAGTTAACAGGATTACAGTATGCAGATGGGGGTCTGTATACTGTGATATACGAGGGAAGTAGTGAAGAACTAAAGATAAACGTGAAAAAAGTTCAGGATAAACATCAAGTCGATGTTTATCCTGAACTTTTTATTTTATGTGTAGAAAAAAAAGAAGAAACTATATTTAATTGCTGATAGTGTGTTCATTGATAATAGCCCGTATAGTGTTATAAAGATAAGGCTTTAATGTATCAATATCAGCAGGTTCTTTGTAGAGAATGGCGCTGTAGCATGTAGAACTTATAAGTTCTACTATCATAAAGAGCATTATTTCAGGTTCTTTCAGGTTGAGTCCGGATTCTGACAGCATATCGTAATATACATCTTTGAAGTTAAGATCATCATCAGCAACATTGGTTGTCAGAGCCTCTTTGAATATTCCCCAGGACAGATTCTTTGAAATGAAAGTAAGAAGAGTCTGGTTATCATTGAGAGCATTGATTATATGGTCTGCAATGAATACAATCTGATTAGTAAAGGAGATTGTAAAAGCAGCATTTTTAGCTGTTTCCTCATATATGTGCCGGTTAAGAGCAGTAGCAGCATTCTTGAAAAGCTTGCTTGCCTCATGAGAGATCAGCTTGTTTCTGATGTCATATTTATCTTTAAAGTAAAGGTAAAAGGTTCCTTTGGCTATTCCAGCTTTCTGTGATATCTCAGCAATAGATGTTTTTGATACCCCCTGTGTTGTAAAAAGTTTAAATGCTGTATCTAAAAGAGAAGTTCTTTTTTGTTGTTTATTACTTTCTAGTTTTCCCATATGAAAACCTCATTTCTTTAAGCTGTAACTATTCTAACATAAAAAAAATAAAAAATCTATAAAAAAATGACCTAAAGTCATTTTTTGATATTGACTATCAGTCATTTTGTGCTAGAATATCGTTTGTAAAGAAAATGACCACAAGTCATATTTGAGAGTTTTTATCAATATATTTATCTGTGAGAGCTGTTAAGGCTGATCACTAAGGTGGATAAATATATAAGAAGACGTCGCAGACGTAGAAATGAGGCGAATGTATGGAAAAGTTTGGAAAAGTAATCGTTAAGCTTAGAATCCCTATTCTGGTTCTAAGTATCCTGCTTCTTATTCCATCTGCAATTGGATATGTTAATACAAGAGTTAACTATGATATCCTGTATTATCTTCCAGATGAGATTGAGACTATGCAGGGACAGGACATTCTTATGAAGGATTTCAATAAGGGTGCCTATGCTATGGTGGTTGTCCAGGATATGGACGCGAAAGCTGCCAATAAGCTTATCAAGAAGGTAGAGAATGTAGAACACGTTGCACAGGTTATTTCTTATACAGGAATAGTTGGTGAGGATGTTCCATCAGAAATGGTACCTTCAAAGTTCAGGAAGTATTTCGAGAATGACAGCACAGATACAACGTTATTTGCTATATTCTTCGATAATACAACTTCAAGTAATGACACTATGAATGCTATAACACAGATAAGAAAAGAAACAGAAGGTCAGGCATTCATAAGCGGTATGTCAGCAGTAGTTACAGATACAAAGAATCTTTCAGAGAAAGAAACTCCACTTTATGTACTTATAGCGGTAGTGCTTGTTTGTATCGTACTTGCTATATTTATGGACTCATTTCTTGTGCCAGTATTCTTTATGCTGAGTATAGGAATGGCAATTGTATACAACCTTGGTTCAAATATCCTTTTGGGAGAGGTTTCATACATAACCAAGGCACTTGCAGCGGTACTTCAGTTAGGTGTTACGCTGGATTATTCAATATTCCTATGGCACAGCTATAAGGAAATGAAGGCACAGTATCCAAATGACCATAAGGAAGCGATGGCAGTTGCCATTGGCAATACACTTACATCAGTTGTCGGATCTTCTATAACAACTGTTGCAGGTTTTATTGCACTTTGTTTTATGAGCTTCACACTTGGTCTTGACCTTGGTATTGTTATGGCAAAGGGCGTTATATTTGGTGTTATCGGATGTGTAACTATACTGCCATCTTTGATTCTTACATTTGACAGGGCATTAGAGAAGACAATGCATAGAGATGTTATGCCGGGCTTTGATAAGCTTGCTGCATTTATAGTAAATCATTCGTGGATATTTATTATTATCTTCCTTGTGTTGTTAGGACCTGCTATATATGGACAAAGCCATACATCAGTATATTATGATCTGTCTGATACTCTTCCAGAGGAGCTTGCATGCTCACAGGCTAACAAGAAGCTTGAAGAAAACTTTGATATGAATTCAATATATATGATACTTGCAGATACGAATATGTCTACAGATACAGCAAATGAAATGCTTGATAAGCTTAATGATGTAGACGGTGTACAGTTTGCACTCGGACTTGATACAGCACTTAAGTCAGGTATTCCTCAGGAATTCCTTCCATCTAAGATGGTATCAGAGCTTAAGGGTGAGGATTATCAGATAATGATGATTGCTACTGATTATAAGATAGCATCAGATGATATTAACAACCAGATTAATAAGGTAAATGATATTGTAAAGTCATACGATTCAAAGGCAATGGTTGTTGGTGAAGCTCCTTGTACTAAGGATCTTATAACTATAACAGATAAGGACTTTAAGACAGTCAGTGCAGTATCAATAGTAGCTATATTTGTTATTATACTGTTTGTACTTAAGTCAATATCACTTCCTGTTATACTTGTTGCAGCGATTGAGTTTGCTATATTTGTAAATATGGGTATTCCTTATTTTACACATACACAGATACCATTCATAGCATCCGTTGTTATCGGTACTATACAGCTTGGTGCAACAGTCGATTATGCAATTCTTATGACAACAAGATATAAGAAGGAAAGAAGCCAGGGACTTGCTAAGAAGGAAGCTATACAGACAGCACTTGCAGCATCAATACCATCTATTATCGTTAGTGCGCTTGGTTTCTTTGCAGCTACATTTGGCGTCGGCTGCATAGCATCAGTTGATATGATAGGTTCATTATGTACATTGATGGCACGAGGCGCGATTATAAGTATGTTTGTTGTTATATTCATACTTCCATCATTGTTCGTATTATGTGATAAGCTCATTATCAATACAAGCTTTGGTTTTAAGCCTAAGAAGAATCAGGATATGTAGCCAGATGGATGAATGAACGGGCAAAGATGTATATGTCGTAACAGATATAAGAATATATCAGGAAGTAAGAAAATGGAGGAATAGTTATGGTTAAGAAGACTTTATTCAAATATAGTTCAGTATTAATGAGTGTTGTTCTTATAGCATCAACGCTTACAGCCTGTGGAACAAACACAGCATATAATCAGGTATCAAGTGAGGTTGCAGTAAGCAGTGAGGCAGCTTCTAATACAGAAAGCATAATATCAAATGCTATTAAAAATGAGTTATCTGTATCAAACACAAGTACATTGAAGACAAATACGCGTGACGAAATGGTATATGTGTTTGGTAAGGCAGATGGAACACAGGATCATGTAACTGTAACAGAAAAGGTGACAGATGCTAACGGTGATACAACAACTAACCAGAGCAGCTCAAGTAAGAGTGCACCTGTATCTATGAAGGTTACTTATAAGTTAAACGGTGTAGAAACAAAGCCAGAGGATATGATTGGCAAAAGTGGTAAGGTTACTATCAGATATGATTACACTAACAATGAGAAGAAGACTATAAAAGTTAATGGAAAGTCACAGACAGCTTATGTTCCATTTACAATGATCACAGGAACTCTTCTTCCAACGGATAAATTCAGCAATGTAGAAGTTACTAACGGTAAGGTAAGCAAGGTTGGTGATAACATTATAGCACTTGGCATGACTATGCCAGGTTTAAAGGATACATTAAACCTTAAGTTTGATGGTGAAAGCCTTGATATGGATATTCCGGAATACTTTGAAATATCAGCAGATGTTAATGACTTTGAGCTTGATATGTCTATGTCAGTAGCAACTACAAGTGTACTCAACGATGTAGATGTAGATGACTTCTCTCTTGCAAAGCTTGAGGATAAGATGAATGAGCTTCAGTCAGCAGCAGACCAGCTTACAGATGGAACTGTTACTCTTCAGGATGGTACTCAGACACTTGCAGACAGCATCCCAGCACTTACAGATGGTGTTAACCAGCTAAATGATGGTGCAGGAACACTTAAGAATGGTATATACGCTTATACTGATGGTGCAACAGCACTGGCAGCAGGAGCAGGCCAGCTTAAGGATGGTATCACAGCTTATACTGATGGAGCATCTAAGCTTTCAGCAGGAGCAGACCAGCTTAAGGGTGGTCTTTCAACATATACAGCTGGTGTAGCACAGCTTGCAAAGGGTTCTGATACTCTTACAACAGGTATTGCAGCATATACAACAGGAGCATCTAAGCTTTCAGCAGGAGCAGGAACACTCAAAAAGGGTATTGAAGACTATACAGCTGGAGTAGCACAGCTTGCAGATGGTTCGACACAGCTTAAAGATGGTCTTTCAACATATACAGCTGGTGTAGCAGCTGCAGCATCAGGAACTGCGGATTTAAAGAGTGGTATAAATGCATACACAACAGGAGCTAAGAATCTTGGAAATGGTGCTGCCGCTTTGAAAAAGGGTATCAATGATTATACAGCTGGTGTAACGAAGGCAGCAGATGGAGCTTTACAGGTAAGTAATGGTGTTTCACAGTTAAAGAAGATGCTTACAGAAAAAATGGCTGCAGATCTTAAAAATAATATTACTGCCTATAAAACGAACCAGAATATTAAAGATGATGTAGAAAACCTTACTAAAGCAGCTGTTCAGGCAGGTCTTAGTGATATAACAATAGCTGATGATCTTACTGCGCTTGCAAAGACTAGTGAAACTGAAAAGATAGAAGCTAAGATTACTGAAATGTATAATAAATATCTTATAGCATATACTAATAGTGTAGTGAATAATGGTGCAGGCAGTCAGCTGACAGGATTATATGCAAGCCAGTTAGGACTTTTAGTCAAGGCTTCCGGTAATCAGGGAGCAGCAAGTGCGCTTTCACAGGTGGCAACACAGCTTGCAGCAAGTACAGATTCCCTAGAAGCACTTGAAAAAGGAGCAGAAGATGTAAGTAATGGACTTAACACTCTTAATTCCATGAATAAAACACTTAATGATGGTGCAGCACAGATTAATGATGGTTTAGTAGAGTTAAATAAGAATAATGATGCTTTGAATAATGGTATTGCAAGTCTTGATACAGGCGTATCAACTCTTAATAGCAGTAATGAAAAGTTAAATACAGGAGCTTCTCAGTTACAGGCAGGTGTGGTTAAGCTTAATGAAAACAGTAAAGCACTTAATGATGGTGTTGCCCAGATAGATACAGGACTTACAGAACTTAATAGTAATAACAAAGCACTTAATGACGGTGCAGCCCAGATAAATGGGGGACTTGTACAGCTTAATGCTAACAATGATACAATCAATGGTGGTATAGACCAGATAGATAGCGGTCTTATAACACTTAATGCAAACAACAGCACACTTAATGGAGGTATTGCCCAGTTATACAACGGCTTCGCAACACTTAATGCAAACAATCCAGCTTTAAGAGATGGTTCATCACAGCTTGCTGATGGTACATCAACACTTAAGTCATCATCAGCAACATTAGCAGATGGTGTTACACAGCTTAATGATGGTGCTATAACCCTTAAGGATGGAATGGCTGAATTCAATGCCTCTGGTATAAAGGCTATAACAAGTCTGGTAGGAAATGATGCTGATACAGCAGTAGATACAATCAAGGAGGTTATAAAGCTTGGTAAGAATTATAATTCATTCCTTGATAAGAAGGATGGAAAGGAAAGCTCAGTAACCTTTATATATAAGACTGCTGAGTTAACTAAATAATAAGGCTTACTTTTCCAAAACTCTCATATATATAATTGCCGGCCAGGCCGGCGGAAAGATTAACAATCTTTCAAAAAGGGGATGCCGCATTAAGAAATTAGTGCGGTGTCCCCTTTTTTATTATTAGTCACGTACCCAAACCATCATTTCACCAGTATGTCTGTTATCCCATGCATAATAAGGTATCCAGAGTAAATCTTTATCTTCATATTCAGGATTGGTATTGTCAATATATAAATCATCACTATCGGATTCTTTTATCTTACGTCCAGTAGCGGATATCGTTACTATTCCACCGAGCATATCAGGTCGGTATTCTTCCTTGAATTGTGTTGAAGCAGGCATTTCAATTTCGTGGAGATTATTTCCATTATCCTCTTCTTCAAGACAATAAACTACAGGTCCACGCATGACAGTTATTTTTCCAATGTTCTCACGCACTTTAGGATTGGAACGTACAACACGTGCTGTAATGTCCATATTAAATTCAATAGTATGTGTATTGTTCCAGTTTGCCTCTATGTAAGCATAACCATCATTTAATGTATAATCAGCTGGTTTACCATCAACATTTATAGTATAGTTATGGCACCATGATGGAATGTGTAGTGCAAGCTTCCATATATCATTTCTTGTACTGTCTATATTAAGCTTTATATTACCATCCCATGGATAATTGCTGTGCATGCTTATTTTAGTAGTGTTATCAAATACATTTGCCTGATTGCCTATATACAGATTAACATACAGACTGTTGGAATTCTCTGTATAAATATATGAACCAAGTGATTCAACAAGTCTTGCAAGGTTAGGAGGGCAGCAGGCACAAGAAAACCATGTCTGTCTTTTAACCTTGACATGTCTGAAAGCCTGAATCTTTTCATTCTTTTCTGGATACACCTCCAAAGGATTAACATAGAAGAAGCTCTTGCCATCAAGTGACATGCCGCTTATTGTTCCATTGTATAAAAGTTTCTCCATTACATCGGCATATTCACCCTTTTGTTCCATTTTAAGCATACGGAGTGCAAAGAACACCATAGCTACAGATGCACATGTTTCACCATAAACAAGGTCATTAGGAAGGTCATAATCTATTGTAAATGATTCACCATATGATGAGGAACCAAGAGCACCGGTTATAAACATTTTTTTGTGAACTATATTATCCCATAATTTCTTACAGGTTGTATACAATTCTTCATCGTCAGAAGCTCTTGCAACATCAGCAATGCCTGAATACAGATAAACAGCTCTTACAGCATGTCCAACAGCCTCACCTCTGCCACGTACCGGCTTACCTGCCTGGTAATAATCGAATTTAAAGTAGCTGTCCTTCCATTTCCAGATGTTATTATATTTCTTAATTTCACCATCAAAATAACAGGGCTGTTTTCCACGTTCATTTATAAAATATGCCGCGAGATTTAAGTGCTTTTCATCATGTGTAATGTTATACAGGCGCATAAGAGCCATTTCGATTATTTCGTGTCCTGGGTAAGCGTGAAGTTTATCATCCTCTGGTCCAAAGATGGAATCTATGTAGTCAACAAATCTTATCATGGCATCAAGAAGCTTACGCTTTCCGGTTATCTCATAGTAAGCAACAGCCGCTTCAAGCATATGGCCGGCGCAATATAATTCATGATTTCCCATAATATTAGTCCATCTTTTATCAAGACCATTGATAGTGTAATATGTGCCAATATAACCATCTGACTGTTGTGTACTTACTATAAGATCGATTGCTTCATCAATCTGTTTCTCAAGGCTGCTATCAGGGTGCCACTTTAGTGAGTATGCAGCAGCCTCTATCCATTTATATAAATCACTGTCCTGAAATACCTTCCCATGGAATTCACCCTGGGATATCCCAGCTGCTATTTTGAAATTTTCAATACAGTGGCTCGGTTCTATATCTGGAATAGCATCATTTAAAGCATTCCATTGGTATGGAAGCATCTGGGTACGTGTTGTTTCCATAATAGGACTAAAGAAACCATCGTTAACCTTGACATCTTTTACAGATTGTGTGTAAAAATCTTTGTTCATAATAAGAACCTCCTTTATTATTAATATGAATTATTGTAAAATAATGTTGATTAATTAGGTGAATAGTAGTTTTTATTACTTATATATATTATATTAATGAGTAAAGCTTGATATCAACTGATAAAACTTATATATGGTGAAAAAAACTTAGATATATAAAGAAGCATAAAATATGTTTTAAATAAGCTTTATATTGAAATATAAACTTAGATATGAAATAGGAGGATAGGACTAACAAAATGAAATATATAGTTTTTTCACAGAATGAGCCACTAACATATTTATCTTGTGGACAGCTGGTACGTGACAGAAATTTTCTGCATCCAAGAAGATGTATAGATTCATATGTACTTATTGTAGTTGTAAGGGGAAGTCTTTATATAGTACAGGATGATACTAAGTATGTAGTTTCAGAGAATCAATATATAATATTAAGAAGCAATACTCTTCATTATGGTTACAATAGTTCAACAGAATATCTTCAATATTATTGGACACATTTTTATGTACCAGAAGGATCATATGTCTGTGATGATGACATGAAAACTTTTGAACATGAAGCTGATGATAATTATATATTACCTGAGTATGGAGATTTAAAATATAGTAAAAGAGTACAGCTTCTGTTTTCACAGCTGTTGGATGAATCATTCAGAAAATCACAGGTTAAGAGTAAGTTTATGGATTACTTTCTAACCTGTCTTTTAATGGAGTTATCGGGTGAATTCAAAGAACAGGAGAATAAAGATATATCAGAAGAAATAAGTAATATTAAAAAATGGATTCACAATAACTATAATCAATCTATTACAGTTGCTAAGATTGCAGAATTGTTTCATTATAATCCAGATTACCTGTCAAATATGTTTAAAAAGACAGCACACATTTCACTAAAGAGATATATTAATGAAGTAAGAATAAACGAAGCTAAGAATATTCTGATATCTACAGAATATTCACTTAAAGAGATAGCATTTCAGTGTGCTTTTAATGATGAAAAATATTTTCTTAAGGTGTTTAAGAAGATAGAGGGAGTATCACCAACAGAATATAAAAAAGCATTTTTTAAGAAAAAGAATGTTTAGAAGCTTTTGAAATATTCTTCCAGTCTTGTAAATGTCTTAGTAAGTGCAATGGCTTCACTTTCGCTTAAGTCTTCTGTGATGTAGTTAATCATATCTTTGTGGAACTTTTTGTGATGATTATATGCAGCAATCCCTTTATCAGTAAGTGATGCATATACAATACGGCGGTCTTTTTCGCCACGTGTTCTGATAACGTATCCTTTTTTAACAAGTCCGTTAATGCCAACTGTAAGCGTACCCATAGTAACACCAAGAGCCTTGGATATGGTACCCATGGTTCCAGGCTCACCTATTCCGATAGCTTCTATAATGTGCATATCGGTCACGGAAATATCCTTGAATTCATCTGTAATTAAAGCTTTTTCCTCTATATTCATAATATCGTTAAACAACGTAACAAGTATAGAGTTTAATGATTCGTAAATGTCCATAAAAGCACTCACCTTCATATAAAATTAACGTAAAAAACTAATTACATTATATATTACAATAAGGGGTAATGCAACAAAATACTACACCTCTTTGAACCATTTTAAACCACTTTTAGTTTCTAATGGTTATAAAATAAGGTGTAGTATTTTGGTATAAATTATGACATAACAGCTTAAGCTATCAATTAATTATTCATTCAATTATCTATTGATTTTTTTAGCTTTTACAGCAAAGGTATAAAGTGTTGCGCTGCTGCAAAGAACTATAAGTAGTGTAAGCCAGAGTGCAATATTACTGTTATCAGCTGTCTTAGGTGTTTCCAGCTTATTGTTTGTAAGCTTCTGTTTTGTTATAAGATATGTTGAGCAGTGATCCTGTTCTACTGTCATATAACCATCATTATCGACTACTGCAGACATCATGCTGATTATTGTTCCATCATCTAAGAGCTGGCTGTAATAAAGTGTCTGGCCAGCATAGGCTTTTCCAACATTTAACTTAATGCTTGCTTTTGCAGGAAGTGCACCAGAATAATTGTATACTATCTTAGATACAAATATATCATCTGTTACAGCTGCTGGTATATTTCCAGCTTCTTTTATATCAGAAGTGATTGCTGTTGAAAAGTCATAGATTGCAACCTGTGATACTTCTGACATAGTTCCTTTGGCAAATGTAAATGTAACATCATTGTTAGACTTGATAACAACATCATTTGTTTTGTTATCTTCTATAATCTTTCGGATTTCATCAACCTTGATTGTTGTGCTGCCGTCGGATACATCTACTATTGTATTATTGGAATCCTGGTCTGGAGCTGATGGCTTTTCATCGCCTGGTTTCTCAGTTGGTTTCTCAGTTGGTTTCTCGGTTGGTTTTTCAGTTGGCTTTTCGGATGGGTTTTCAGATGGGTTGTCTGTTGTGCTGTCTCCGGCTGATTTAGCTGTAAATGTAAGCTTGTCTGCTATACATTCTACATTATAAAGACTTTCTATCTCTGTTCCGTCATACTTGTATCCGTCTGGAAGATTATCACTTCCCCATACAGGATTATATGTTGTCACAGGATTGCTATAATCAATAAGCCATATTTCATCATTACTTTGTTCATCTACACCAAGCTTTTCAAGAAGCTTACATATTTTATAAAATGATTCTCCGTTTTCATATGCATATGCAGATACATATTTTTCACTGGTAGCTGTATTTATTATAACCTGGCTTGTTCCACCACTTCCGCCATCTGATTCATAATATGAAATAGGATTGTCTAATGTGGTTTTAGTATATCCAGCAGGGATATTATCATATTCACCTATCTTGTCAGCATAATATACGTCACCTAGAGCTTTCTTTGTGGTAAGCTTGTATATTGTATAAGTTACTTTCCCAGATTCAACATATGTCAGTTCCTTAATATAATATAATGAAGTATTATCTGCCTCGTTCTTATATACTGTATTAGTTGTATATGGGTCGTACTCATAATACCTGGCATATAAGCTTGATATTTGTAGTGGATGTGAAACATTATAAGTTACATTTTCCTTTAATGTTCCATTATCTCTGATTGGTTTGTCCGTTAGATTATCGATTGTATGCACTACTGCCTTTGAACCGGAATATATAGTGACATTACATGTGTCTGCAACTGAAAGTACGGAATTAGTTCCCTCAGCAAAGAAAGCTACACCATAATCTCCTGCCCTGTCTGCATTAATAACCAGGGAACCATTGCCACATATATTGATAGAACCGCCCCATGCATCACCATATGAACCTATACCTCCGATTTCATTATCACCAATAAGGTTAATCTTGAAATCATCCCCCATCATATTAGTAGCTATTCCAGCAGTCTTGTTTTTATAATTATTTAATGTAAGTGTATTGGTTTCTCTGTCATAAGACATTCCATCTATAGAATTAGTTCCTTTTGAAGAAAATATAGTAGTACTATCTTCTCCGGTTCTCACATTAATATAAGCATAAGCCCAATCGCCAGTATCACATGGTCCGTTGGCAGCTTTTACCGGTGGTGCGGCATATAAAACTGCGGATGATACTGCGAGTACGACTGCTCCAGCTAATGCGGCGATTTTTTTGATATGACATTTTTTGTTTTTCACCATAAATCATTCCTCCTGTTTCTTGATAATAATTCTCATTTATTTATTTGTTTATTTCTGTGCAAAATCTGTGCAAAAATCTGTATTTCACACAAAGCTCCCAGAATTAAAAGAGCGTATAATATTACGTACATATCAGCTGTATATGTTGTTAATACTATATATAACATTATCAAAAAAGTATATAAGGGAAGTCCGCCAATATGCTAAAACAGCGTGGCGGAGTTCCGCCACGCTGCCTAAAACTGAAAAACAGATGATATAAAGACATATAAATATTAAAAGAATTATTTGTTATAAAGATTAACAAGTCCAACGCGTGATTTAATACCGGTTTTTTCATAAATAGCTGAAATATATCGTTCAATGGTACGCCTTGATACGTGCATATGTTCTGAAATAGTCTGGATATTATCTTCAGTAGTAACCAGGTAGTTAAATACTTCATTTTCTCTTTCAGTAAAAGAGTATTTTTCTGCTAATATTTGCAGCTTGTCATGTTCATTTGCAGCTTCATCTGTACGCATAGTAAACTGTTGTATAAAATAATATTTTTCAAATGTATATACAACTGAAATAATACTTACCAGAACAAATAAAACAAGTATAAGAATAATCTTTAAAAGATTATTATCAGATGAAAGCAGCTGTAAAACAAAGCCGGCAATAACAGCAGCTGTAATATTGTTAACAGCACGTCCCATTCCTGCCCAAAGCTCAGGGATTCGGACATACCAGGAAAGCTCCATGAATTCTGATGTAAAGAAAACAGCAAAAAATCCAGCGGACAGATAGAAAACAATAAGTACAGCTGTAAAAGGCTTGGAAAATTCAAGCAGTACAATACACATGGTTGAAAGAATCATTATGCAGTACATTATGATTCCGGTATATTTTCTATTGTTAATGTCGAATATAAAGCCGGCAGCAAGGCCACTGAGAGGCAGCAGAATTCTGGCACCCTGCCCAATATCGATGCTTCCATCAGAATGGATAAGAGTTACTGCACTATCAAGAGTGCTGAATAAACATGCCATCAGCATTACAAGAGCTACAATACTAATAAATAAAGGAATGTAATGTTTATTTCCCTTTATTATATTTTTATCTGTTTTTTTATCTCTATTTTTATCTACATCATTATCTGTATATTTTTTAATCATATTGTCAGTAGTGTATTCGCTAGTGATATACAAGCTATACCGGTTAAGAATATGTTCATTCCATATTAACAAGATAAAAAGCATCACTATAGATGCTGACAATATAACAAGCTGTATGATCTTTATATGAATAGCATTATGGTTTATAAACTGAAGCAGGATGCCAAAAAAATATGAGATTCCGACAGTTTTTGCCAAATGACGGTTTTTAATCATACATGCAGATACATAGTATACATTACTTCCAACAAGACCAAGAAGTATAAAAAGAATAATTCCTCCGTGAAATATATATTCAAATGACTTACTGCATGTAATGAGTATTGTAAAAAAAACAGAGAGCAAGGCTGCTAAAATCATCAGAATGTTTTGAAGCCTCCTGCTTAAGAAATGTTTAAGCAGAGGATATAATAAAAAACCAGCTGTACTGACACCAAGTACATAATTCTGTGAAAGAGTGGCTTTTTGTTCTGACACAAGAAGAGAAAGCTCATTTACAAACATATATTCAATACTTAAAAAAATAAATGTAAATAATCCCATTAAAACAATAGCATAGATATGTGGCAGACTGGTTAATGTTTTAATTCCGCCACATTTTACAGTGTTCTGTTGAGGTGAATTCATATAATAAATCCTCCATTCTTGCGCTGTTTCTCAGCGCATCTCAAGTTTGTGCGAAGCACAAATCTTGCGTGTGAAAAATCTTATTTTTCACACTAATCCCTATATATGATGATAATTGTGTGGATTGCAAAGCAATCAACGAATTCATATGTGTTATAAAATTATATATTTGAAAGTGGATTAAGTCAATGACGGTTATAGGAAGGTAAGATTGTCAGTCATAGGGAGACTGAATTGTAAAAATATATCAGCGAATGCAAAGGCACTTCTTGATGCAGGAAATGCACTTAAGGAGGTTGCTGATAAGACAAATGGAACAATGGATAAGGTGAGAACGGCTGTAACAATGATTGTTGATAATTCAAGCGATCAGGCCTCAGATACACTTGAAAAGCTGAGCGTAATTAACGGTGATGTTAAACGTATAATAAATGATGTTAAGGAACGGACTATCAGGACTAACAATTCAGTACAGAAAATACAGGATTCTAAAAAGGCGGTTGAACTTATAAAGCAGATGCAGGCTAAAAAATACAGTTTGCATTTTTATTGGCTGCGTAGTATCATTTAATGGAGTATTATTTTTTGGACAGAGCAATAAATATAGTTTATTGTTAATGCATATAAAATATTACTTATATCAGGTTAAAAAGTTTAATGATAGATGGAGGCACATATGAAGTTCATAGCAATTGGCGAATTGATGTTAAGATTATCACCACCGAACTATGAGAAGATAGTTACAACTCACAATTTCATCGTTAATTATGGTGGGGCAGAGGCGAATGTAGCAGTTTCCTTAGCTAACCTTGGTGTTGATTCAACATTTTTTACTGTATTACCGAATACAGATCTGGGTAAGTCTTGTATTAACTACCTTAAGGCTAATGATGTACATACTAAGCATATTATTAAGGCTGACGGGAGAATGGGACTTTACTATCTTGAGGAAGGTGTTTCAGTAAGACCTTCACAGGTAATATATGATAGAGGAAGTTCAGCATTTGCTGAATATGACTATAAGGATGTAGATTTTGAGAATATCTTAAAGGATTATGACTGGTTGCATTTAAGTGGCATCACACCAGCCCTTTCATATAACTGCCGCCGTCTTATAGATAAGGCTATTAAGGCAGCTAAGAAGCTTGGGCTTACAGTAAGCTTTGATCCTAACTTCAGAAGTACATTATGGTCTTTTGAAACTGCAAGGGATGTACTCAGCAGATATCTTCCATATGTAGATGTACTTATAGGTATTGAGCCTATCCATGTATACAATGCAGATGGTACAGATGTTAAGGACGGTCTTACTATGGATCCATCATTTGAGGATATGGACAGAGTATTCAAGGCTATTGATGAGCAGTATCATATGAAAGCAATTGCAAGAACAGTACGTTATGTTCATTCAGGAAGTAATAACTCTCTTAAGGCTTTCTACTATGCTGACGGAAAGACTTACGAAAGCAAGACACTCAACTTTGAGATTGTTGACCGTGTTGGAGGTGGAGATGCATTCTCTTCTGGTCTTATCTATGCACTTATGCAGAATGACTGGAAGCATGAGGATATTGTCAACTTTGCAGTTGCATCTTCAGTAATGAAGCACGCTATACGTGGCGATACTAACATCACAAGCGTAGATCAGATAAAGAGACTTATGAATAACGCTTCATTTGATGTACAAAGATAATGAGAGTAAGTCGTTAGTCATATAGGAGGAAGGTCTAAGGAAAATCCGTACTTACATAATGATTTTCCCTAGACCTTTTCATATGAGGCTGATAACAGAAAGATTATAGTTAATTTACCGGAGGATATATGAAAAAGATAAAAGAACTTATGCCGGAGGCATATGATTTTAATGGAAAGCTTTCATTAAAACAGGCTATACCACTTGGACTTCAGCACGTTATGGCGATGTTTGTAGGAAATCTTACACCGTTGCTTATTATCACAGGAGCATGTGGTATTGGTGCAGGAAGCGAGTATGCATCCATTCAGGTTGCACTTTTACAGAATGCTATGATCATAGCTGGTATTGTAACGCTTATACAGTTATTTTCAGTAGGACCTGTTGGAGGAAAGGTGCCTATTATTATGGGTACAAGCTCTGGATTCATCGGAGTGTTCAGCAGTGTAACAAAGGTTATGGGTGGCGGAATATTAGCCTATGGTGCTATTATGGGAGCCTCTATTATAGGTGGTCTTTTTGAAACAGTGCTTGGTGCATTTATTAAGCCGTTAAGAAGATTTTTCCCATCAGTTGTAACAGGAACTGTCGTGCTTTCTATTGGATTGTCACTTATTTCTGTTGGTATTAATTCATTCGGTGGTGGAAATGGAGCTAAAGACTTTGGCTCATTAGAGAATCTGTTTCTGGCATTTGTTGTGCTTATTGTTATATTATTCGTTAAGCACTGGACAAAGGGGTATCTTAGTTCATCATCTATACTGATTGGAATTATAGTTGGTTATATTGTAGCAGTTATTATGGGCTGTGTGCTTCCACATACAGCAGTTACTGCTGATGGAGTTGAATATACTAAGTCATGGGTACTCAACTGGAATAAGGTTGCAGAAGCTAAGTGGATTGCGATTCCTAAGTTCATGCCAGTTAAGCCAGTGTTTGACTTAAGAGCAATACTTCCTGTGCTTGTTATGTTTGTTGTAACAGCAGTAGAAACTGTTGGAGATATATCAGGTGTTATGGTTGGTGGAGTAGGAAGAGAAGCGACAGATAAAGAACTTTCAGGCGGAGTTATGTGTGATGGTTTAGGTTCATCGCTTGCAGCACTTTTCGGTGTGCTTCCTAATACATCATTCAGCCAGAATGTTGGCCTTGTTGCAATGACTAAGGTTGTTAACAGAATTGCACTTGCATCTGGTGCTGTATTCCTTATATTATGTGGTCTTATTCCTAAGCTTGGAGCCTTGATATCAATCATGCCACAGTCAGTACTTGGTGGTGCGGCAGTTATGATGTTCTCATCAATTATTGTAAGTGGTATCCAGCTTATCACTAAGGAGCCGCTTGATGCCAGAAGGCTTTCTATTGTATCGGTTGCACTTGGTGTAGGCTATGGTATGGGTGTAAGCCCTGCAATCCTTGCACATACACCACAGGCTGTACAGCTTATGTTTGGTGAGTCTGGTATTGTTCCAGCAGCATTTGTAGCGATATTACTTAACATAATTCTTCCTAAGAATAAAGCTGAGGAAACGGTTAAAGAAGTTGTTTCAGAAGAAGCAGCAACAATAAAAGAAAAGGCTGTAACTAAATAAAGTACAGCAATTAGCGAAGATACCGGGAAAGACGAATAAGGTCGTTTCCAGTATCAATATCAAATAATTCATATTCATCCTGTGCAGGAACTAAAATAACCTGTGCAGGATGTTTTTTTGCAATAAAACCGCCACCCTTGCCCTGTGGAAGATTCATCAGTTCATCATAATAGCTGGCTGGGAATATTACAGGAGCACCAGGAGTTCCATTAAAAGCAAGACGGCATATCTTACTATTATTATTGAAATAATTATTATTGGCATTGCTGGATTTATCTGTGCTGTTACAAGCAAAATAACTGCTGTTGTAGTAAATAAATAAAAGGCACAGCAGCTGAAGGCTTGTCTTAGTGATAAGCGGCTGGTCTGATGGAAGAAATAATATCCCTTGGGTGCAGCAGCTTTTGTGTCTGTGGGTTTCCTTTAGAATATGTGAAACACCAAGACGTACCATATCATTTCTGTAAGGCATATTGTGTTTAATGCAATGTATATGTTCCCGTTCACATATCTGTACAAGCTCATCATGACGGGTTACGGCAAGAGTTTTACCAAAGCTTACAAAGTGGCTTATATTTATCGCATTTTCAAAGAGAGTGTTGTTGTTGAAGGAGGCTAAAAGCTTGTTGGTACCGAATCTTTTTGACATACCGGATGCCATAATAATGCACGAAATAGAGCTGAATATATTATCAATATCGATTAAAAGTACATCAGCTCTGCTTTTAATACTGTCAAGAAATTCTGTGGATTGTTTTCTGATGACAGCTAATACGCGTGAGTTATCAAGAAGACTTTTAATGTTCTCCTGAAAAGGGATACAGGAGCTTTCCAGATAACCAAGCTCATCAATAACAAATACACTATCAGCAGAGGTCATAAGATGCTTCATAATGGCAGGGCAGGCGCAGTTAATAAAGCCATCCTCTACAATGGTCATATTGTTGCCTTTTTTAGGGGAAACAGGAGTGAGTGTACGTGGTATTCCAATGACATATTCCTTTCCGTCATCTATAAGATTAGATTTAATAACAACTTCTGGTGTGTCCGTTCTGCGGCTTAGCAGATAATTGAAAAAATCAGACATATCCATAGCTTCTTCAATCTGGTTTAAAATGTTGTTTAACAGATGTGATTTGCCACTTCCCCGGTCTCCCGTAATAAAAAGATGTTTTTTATCTGACATCTTAAAAAATGTAATTACAGCCAAAGCATCTAAATAACAATTATCCATAGAATAAGTTACCTCGTTTCAGTAAATGATTTTATAACGTATGTGTGTCTGGTGTGAATAGACATTTATACGCAGTATAGGTATAAATCTATAATGCCACAACTACACGGTGTGTTTTATGGTGGATATCAGTACATTCAATGACATTAATATTATCATATATAAGAGACATCTTTTCGTTAATAATATCAAGAGAGTCTGTATGTGTATTAATGGTGCTAAGGATTGACCCGGCTTTCATAAGAAATATATTATCGCAGTATTCCAAAGCAAGCTCGGGACTGTGAATGCACGTGAGGGCACATCTGCCATCAGAGACGATATTTCTTATGTGCTGCATAAGCAGATGACGGTTAGAAAAATCAAGTGCACTATCTGGTTCATCAAGGAGAAGCAGAGGTGAAGCCTCTATTATGGTGCGTGCAAGAATACATAACTGTTTCTGTCCTTCGCTTAAAGATAAGAAGTCTGCTTCGTATAAACCCTTAAGTCCAACCATATCAATAGCTTTATCGGCACGTTTTATCATATCTGTGGTGTAGCTTCCAAGTATGTGCATATGAGGATTGAAGCCAAGCAGACATACCGCCCTGACGGTCATGCTTATGGTAAGATTGTTTCTTTGGGGAATGTAGCTTATCAGCTGGGCCTTTTTTTTAACAGAGAGGTTTTCAAGCAGGTGTTCATTAAGCTGACATTGTCCGTTGTGTTTTATAAGTCCTATGATGGCCTTAATAAGAGAGGTTTTACCACAGCCGTTATTGCCTATAACAGCATTAAGCTGTCCTGCATTAAGGTTAAGGCTTACGTTATCAACTGCACAGTTGTTGCCGTAATATACTGATATTCCGGCTGCGGAAAATGTAGTATTGAATAAATCAGACATCATAACCCCTCCTTTTTATTAGCCCTGATGAGCAGAATTATAAGCAGCGGAGCGCCAAGAAGTGAAGTAAATATACTGACTGGCAGCTCTGATGTGGATACACTTCTTGCCAGTATATCGGCAAGTGTCAGTAAAATAGCTCCTGTGAAGCCGCTTGTTATATATGTGAATATGTCATTACGCTTTGTAAGCAGTCTGGCAATATGAGGTGCAATAAGTCCGATAAAGCTTATAAGCCCTGTAACACATATTATTGATGATACTACTAATGTAGCAAGCATTAATATGATAAAACGCAGAATTGTCACATTTACACCCATCGATACAGCTTCCTCTTCACTTGTAGAGAGAATGAGAACCTGTCTGTATAACATAGCCATTATAATAAAGCCGGCAAGTGTCGTGAGAAATGGAATAGCAAGGCTGTCTCTTGAAATACCATTAAGGCTTCCCATAATCCAGTATTCGATTGAAGCAAGCTGTTTTTCAGGATCTGCGGCAAGTTTTAGAAACATAAGTATAGTCTGTGCCACAGAATGAATAGCTATACCAGCAAGCACGATAGTATAACTGTTTCTTCCAGGGACAAGATAGGCTGTGAGCAGAGTTATTATGAGGGCTGTTACAGCTCCGATAAATGCAGATATGGAGATGACTGGAACAGAAGCTGAAACTGCAACTATTGCAAGAGCAGCACCGGCACTTGCACCGGAGGAAACGCCAACGATATCGGGAGAAGCCAGAGGGTTTTTAAATATAAGCTGATATATATAACCTGATATTGAAAGCCCAAAACCACCTATAACACCCATAAGGGCGCGGGGAAGCCTGAGCCTTTTAAAGACCATAATAGACATAGTATCACCAGACAGTAAGCTCTTTAATGTGAGTGGATACTGTCCGGTAATGACAGACCATACAAGTACTACTATAAGAAGCAGTACCTGTATGACTGATAAAAGTATAATTTTGTTCCGGTAATTATAAGTATTTTTGAACATAAATCATCCTTATTTTGCAGGTGTGAATCCATAAAAGTTTTCATAGAATTTAGTTACACATTCTTCATAGAAATCCTTAGTAACCTTTTCTGGATGAAGAACAGAGGCAATATATATGCTTCCTAAGAAGCTTGCTGGTACAGGTGAATCCCAGGCTTCTATATCACCAGGCAGCTTTACAACCTTTTTATTCTTAATGGCATTGCAGTCTGCAAGATTAGCATCATTTAGAACGTCATCTACTGAGTAAGTTGCATCGGCAGCTATTATAATGTAATCAGGGTTCCAGGCAAGAAGCTGTTCATATGAAACATTTGCCCAGTAAGTATCTGTAAGCTCAGAGGCTGCATTCTTTCCGCCTGCATTGCTAAGTAATGTGTTCTGATACATCTTGCTTCCTGCTGTTGAAAGAACAGAGCTGTTGCCTGCAAGATATACTAAAGGAGTGCTCTCACCTGCAAGTTTGGCTTTATTATCAGCTAAAAATGTATCAATGGAATTGTTGAGTGCATCAGAGCGTCCAATTGTGTTAGTTATTTTACCAACAAGTGTGATACATTCCTTAAGGAGAGTTTCATCCTCAGGATTTACAACAACAGCCTTGATACCAAGACTTTCAAGTGTATCTGCAGCTTTTTTTAACTTCATAGGAAGGAATACAACATCAGGTGCTGCTGCAACGCAGGCTTCTGTGTTGAATTCTTTGGCTGTTCCCATATTAGGGAGACTTATGATAGATGGAGCTGCAAGCTTATAGATATTTCTTGTATTAGCCTTAGCTTCGATTCCTACAAGCTTGTCCTTTAATCCAAGTGCAAGGAGAAGACTTGTGGAGATATAGTAAGATGAAGCAATTTTTTCAGGTGCTTTTTCAAAGGTTACTGTTCGTCCAGCCTGGTCGGTAACTGTAATAGGGTAGCTTGTGCTTACCTCGTTGAACTGAGACATAACATCAAAGGCTGATGTTGAAGCAGCCTGTGTAGTATTGTCGTTTGCAGCAGAACTGCCACATGCTACGGTTGATACAAGCATGAGAACTGCCAGAACTAAAGCGGTTAATCTTTTAAATTTCTTCATAAATATCCTCATTTCTACTTTTTTGGCACACTAATTTATGTTGATCAGAATATATCTGATAGTAATAGTTAAAAGATATGTGCGAATGAATTTTATCAGATTGACAAGGCTTTTACAAGTCAGTATAGTTATATTATGATGATACCAGAGAGAATTGTGGGAATGCGTAGCACGGAACAATTCGTAGGTATCAAAGTCGGGGGCTTTTGACCCCGGCATCAGTATGATTAAAATGAGGAGTTTTTATGCTTAATATACAGAATTATAGGAAAGTAGAAAGTATTGAAGAGGCTTACGAGCTTAACCAGAAGAAGGCTAACAGAATTGTCGGCGGCATGATGTGGATGCGTATGGGTGATAACAGGATCAATACCGCGATTGACATGTCAGGACTAGGACTCGATAAGATTGAAGAGTCAGATGAAGAATTTAAGATTGGATGTATGACATCATTAAGACAGTTAGAAAACCATAAAGGTTTTAATGAGTATACCAATGGCTGTGCTAAGGAAGCACTAAGGCATATTGTTGGCGTGCAGTTTAGAAATCTTGCAACAGTTGGTGGAAGCATATATGGAAGATATGGATTTTCGGATGTTCTTACATTATTAATTGGACTTGATTCATACGTTGAATTACATAAGGGAGGAATAGTTTCCCTAAAGGATTATGCGGCTCAAAGCTATGACAGGGATATTATTGTAAGCATTATCGTTAAGAAAAAGCCAGTCAAGATGTTTTATGAGGCAGTAAGAATAACAGAAACAGACCTTCCGGTTCTTACCTGTGCAGCTGTAAGCTTTAGCGGTTTGGGTGAATATAATCTGTGTATAGGTGCAAGACCGGGAAGAGCTGTTGTTGTAGAAGATAAGGAAGGTATTCTTAAGGGCGGAGTAAATGATGAGACTATAGAGAACTTCGCCAGATATGTAAGGGAAAATGTTTCTACAGAGAGTAATATGCGTGGAAGTGCTGAATACAGAAGCCATCTGGCAGAAGAGCTTACTAAGAGAGCATTAAGAGCTGTAAATAATTAATAATTAGTTATTGATTATTAATAGCTGCGGTATTATTTATATAGCAATGTTAATGTATAGATTTGTTTATATATCGATTGATTAGTGTATGGATTGGAGAATATATGTTAGTAGATATTAAGTTAAATGGAAAGTCGGTCAAAGCAGATGTGGCCTGCGATATGACTCTTTATGATTTCGTCAGGGAGCATGGCTGTTATAGTGTAAAATGTGGCTGTGAAACTTCTAACTGCGGACTGTGTACAGTATTTCTGAATGATAAACCCGTACTTTCGTGTTCGGTTCTTGCTGTAAGAGCAGATAAATGCAGCGTTACAACGCTTGAAGGTTTACAGGAGGAGGCCGCAGAATTCGTTACATTTATAGCTGACCAGGGGGCAGAGCAGTGTGGCTTCTGTAATCCGGGCTTTGTTATGAATGCTATTGCACTCTTTAGGGAGAATCCTTATCCCGATGAAGATGAGATTAAGGAATTCCTTTCGGGAAATCTGTGCAGATGTTCAGGGTATGAAGGCCAGTTAAGAGGAATTATGGATTACCTCAAGGAAAAAAAGGCTAAGGAAGCCAGTGTGGAAAATAAAGAAAACATAGCAGAGGAGGTGAAGTAATGAAGTCGGTTAATAAAGCGGTAAGAAAAAAGGATGCAATGGAGCTGCTTCTTGGAAAGCCAGTATATACAGATGATATTGCACCAAAGGATTGTCTTGTTGTAAAGCTTCTGCGTTCACCATATGCCAATGCGTATGTTAAGAGCATTAATACAGATATTGCAATGAAGGTACCCGGAATAGAGGCAATATATACATATAAGGATGTTGACCAGAATATGAAGCGTTTTACCTGTGCCGGTCAGACGTATCCTGAGCCAAGTCCTTATGACAGGCTTATTCTTGATAAACATGTAAGATTCATAGGTGATCCGGTTGCGATTGTTGCGGGAGTGGATGAGCGCTGTGTTGATAAGGCAATGAAGCTTATTAAGGCAGAGTATGAGGTACTTGAGCCAGTGCTTGACTTTACAAAGGCAAAGGATAATGAGATACTTGTTCATCCGGAGGATAACTGGGAAGCAATGTGTCCTGTCGGAGCTGATAATAAAAGAAATCTATGTGCACATGATGAGTGCAGTAATGGTGATATAGATAGGGTGCTTGAGAGCTGTGATATTGTAATTGACAGGACATATCATACAAAGGCATGCCAGCAGAGTATGATGGAGACCTTCAGGACATTCTGTACAATCGATACTTATGGAAGACTTCATGTTGTAAGTTCTACACAGATAGTATTTCATTGCAGAAGAATCATATCACACGCACTTGGAATATCTCCATCAAAGATACGTGTTACAAAGCCTAGAATAGGTGGTGGTTTTGGCGCAAAGCAGACATCGGTTTCAGAAATATATCCGGCATTTGTCACATGGAAGACTAAGAAGCCCGCTATGATTATATTCTCAAGGGAAGAGTCATTATCAGCTTCATCTCCAAGACATGAGATGCAGATGCATGTAAGGCTCGGTGCAACTAAAGATGGTATCGTAAAAGGAATAGATTTATATACTCTGTCAAACACAGGAGCTTATGGGGAGCATGGACCAACGACAGTAGGTCTTTCAGGACACAAGTCAATTCCGTTATACGGAAAGGCAGAGGCATTCCGCTTTGTAAGTGATGTTGTATACACGAATGTTATGTCAGCAGGGGCATACAGAGGCTATGGTGCTACACAGGGACTTTTTGCCGTTGAATCTGCTGTGAATGAGCTTGCTGATAAGCTTCATATGGATCCTTTTGAAATAAGATTTAAAAACATAGTTAAGGAAGGCGATGTAATGCCTGCTTACTATGGTCAGGTCAATACAAGCTGTGCACTTGACAGATGCCTAGAAAAGGTTAAAGAGATGATTAAATGGGATGAGAAGTATCCTATGAGAAAGATATCTGATACGAAGGCACGTTTTGTCGGAATGGGTATGGCTATGCAGGGCTCTGGTATATCAGGCGTGGATGTGGGAAGTGCCACACTTAAGCTTAATGATGAGGGCGTGTATACAATGAATATCGGTGCAGCTGATATGGGAACAGGCTGTGATACAATACTTGCGCAGATTGCTGCGGAGGTGCTTGAGTGCAGTACTGATGACATAAGTGTATTCGGTGCTGATACTGATATATCACCTTATGATTCAGGCTCATATGCATCAAGTACAACATATGTTACTGGAAAGGCAGTTGAGAACTGTGCCTTAGAGCTAAGAAGCAGAATCGAAAAGCTTGGAGCTAAGCTTATAGGCTGTGATAAGAGTGAGGTTACATTTGACGGAAGCTGTGTAAGATGTGAGGCTGGAGAGCATGAGGGCGCATCAGTAAGTCTTTGCGATATTGCGACAGCTTCCATGTGCGGCAATGATATGGCACTTTCTGTTACTAATACACATACATCACCTATTTCACCACCACCATTTATGGTAGGTGCAGCTGAGGTTGAAGTTGACCTTGTTACAGGCGAAAGCAGGGTTGTAGAATATGATGCATGCGTTGACTGTGGAACACCGGTTAATCCTAATCTTGCAAGAGTACAGGCAGAAGGTGGAATCCTTCAGGGAATTGGTATGGCAATGTCTGAAAATATCACATATTCTGATAAGGGAAAGCTTTATGAGAACTCATTCCTGCAATACAAGATACCATCAAGGATGGATATTGGACATATTAATGTTGAGTTTGAAAGCAGCTTCGAGAATGCTGGACCATTTGGTGCTAAGTCAATAGGAGAGGTTGTAATTAACACGCCACTTCCGGCTGTGACAGATGCGCTAAGCCACGCAGCAGGAAAGAGGTTCTATGAACTGCCTATAACACCGGAGCAGATTGCGATGGCGAGGGTAGAGAATAATTAGGATTATAACACAGATAAGATAAAAGATAAGATGGCACGATTTATTTCTGGATAAGGGGAATAGTCGTGCTGTTTTATTTAATGCCATTTCTCATAAAGTAGATGACTATTTTACATTATAAAATACAGGAGTAAAAATTATGCCTAATATACTGATTGTAGAGGATGATATAAATATTAATAACCTTCTTTGTGAGGTGCTTATGAAGGCAGGTTATACGTGTGAACAGGCATTTTCAGGAACAGAGGCAAAGCTGCTTCTGAATATAAAAGAAAAGGCTTATACGCTTGTACTGCTTGACTTAATGCTGCCTGGTGCAAGTGGTGAGGAGGTTTTAAAAGAGATAAGAAAACATGGAAGTCTTCCGGTGATTGTGCTGACTGCAAAGGATAGTATAGATGATAAAATCGGAGTGCTGACAGATGGAGCAGATGATTATATAACAAAGCCCTTTGAGATTAGAGAGGTACTGGCACGTATTCAGGTGCAGCTTCGTCATATAGAGGCAGAAACAAAAAATGAAGCAGAAACAAAGGGTGAAGCAGAGGCAGAAACGGAGGCAGAAACAGAAGTAAAAATAAAGGCTGGTATACAAAAAGGACAAGGCAGCGGAAGGCTTGAGTTCAGGGATATGGTGCTTACACGCTCTACCTTTGAGGTAAGTATCGGTGGCAGGGTGCTTCCTAAGATTACAAAACAGGAATTTGCAATACTGGAATTACTGCTTAAAAACCCGAAGCAGGTGTTTAGCAAGGAGGATATATTCGAATATGCGTGGGATGAGCCATATATGGGTGAAACAAAGACTCTGGATGTGCATATAAGCAATATCAGAAAGAAAATAAAGACCGTTACACCTGATGAATATATAGAAACAATATGGGGGATTGGATATCGCCTGCATGAATAATTTACTCTTTTTTTACTATTTATTTGCGATTGATTAGGATTTATTTTTTATGATAAGAGCAGTTAAGAAAAGGAGGAAAAAGCTTTGAGTGAATTATTATTGCAGACAAGGAATCTGACTAAGCAGTATGGCAGACACAGGGCGGTTGATGATGTAAATATGCACATTAAAAAGGGTGCGATATATGGCTTTATTGGAAGAAACGGAGCCGGTAAAACGACCTGTCTTAAGATGATTAGCGGACTGTCAACACCGTCTTATGGCGAAATAGAAATGTTTGGGTATAAGGGAAAGGACTTACAAAAGGTACGTTCAAGAGTAGGGTGTCTTATAGAAGCTCCCGGACTTTATGGCAATATGTCGGCATATGACAATCTGAACATTAAATGCAAGCTTACAGGGATTAAGAAAAAAGGATATATAGAAGAGCTGTTAAAAACAGTGGGCCTTGATACTGTTGGAGAAAAGAAAACAAAGCATTATTCGCTTGGAATGAAGCAGCGCTTAGGAATTGCTCTTGCACTTGTAGGTGAGCCTGACCTGCTTATTCTTGATGAGCCGATTAACGGACTTGATCCACAGGGAATTGTGGAGGTGCGTGAAACCATCCAGAAGCTTGCTAAGGAGCGTGGCATGACAATATGTATTTCAAGTCATATTCTGGAGGAATTATCAAAGATTGCTACAGATTATGGCATTATTCATAATGGATGCCTTGTGCAGGAGCTTACAAGAGAAGAACTTATGAAAAAATGCAGTGAGCGCATAGAGCTTACACTTGATAATTCTAAGCAGGCTATTCCTGTGCTTGATGATATGGGATTTAGCAGCTATCAGGTTATAGATAAAGAACATATTCATATATTTGAAAGACTGGGAGAAAGTGCCAGCCTGAATATGGAGCTTGCAAAGGCGGGAATTCCGGTTAAAGGAATATCTATTACAAGTGAAGAACTTGAGAATTATTTCTTAAGGCTTACAGGGGGTGACAATCGTGCTTAATATGATAAAGATGGATGTATACAGAATGTTTCGTACAAAGAGTATGTATGTAATATGGATTATATTGCTGGCATCAGCACTGCTTACCTCATTTCTTTCAAAAATAGATTATGATGCTGCTAATAAAGAGTGGGAGAGGCAGCAGGCAGTGGAAAGTCAGGCAGATACTGATGGTCAGACAGTTGATGTGATAAATGCACAAGACATAGAGGAACAACAGGCAGATGACAGCAACAAAGAACAGCTTTCGCAGCAGAATACAGATAATGTCAATATTGGTATGAGTGTGGAATTACCTACGGAGCCAGGGAAGAAGGTTACGGTAATGGATGTTTTCTTTTCTAATGCACAGGGAAAGTTTTATGCACTTTTTCTTGTAATATTTGCGGTTATGTTTGCAACAGCAGATATTAAGAGCGGTTATATTAAGAATATTGGTGGACAGGTGTCAAAAAGGGGGATGCTTATTGTTTCAAGGGCAGTTGCGCTTGCCTTATTTACAGCAATTACCTTTGCAGGGATATTTGTATTCCAGGCAGCAGCGAATATGCTTGCGTTTAAATGTGTGGTGTGGGGTAACTGGAAAGAGATTATACCTTATTTCTTAACAGAACTTATGCTTCATTATGCATTTGTGTTAATATGTATGGCGATAGCAGTTATAATTAAGAATAATGTCATAAGCATGACCTTGTCGATATGTCTTACCATGAATATAATGAGCATTGTGTATGCCTTTATAGATTATGTAGTTAACAAAAAGGGACTTCATAACTTCAGCATCTATAAGTATACAGTAACTGGAAGAATGGCAATGCTTCCTATGAATGCAGGCAGGGATGATGTTGTTAGTTCAATGTGTGTGGCAGCTGTATTTATTATTATAATGCTGTCATTAAGCAGTTATATTTTTCAGAAAAGGGATATTTAGAGAATGAGGATTATTATTGGAATATTAGCAGTAATAATTATTATACAGGCATTTATTATGTGGAAATACCAGCGGCAGATTAAGGACATCTGCCGCCAGTTGTCGTTTCTTATGGAACACGATAGTAACAAGCTGATTCAACGTGAAATAGATATGGGGGGAATAGGTGAGCTTTCAGATAAATTGAATGAACTACTTGACATGCGTAAAAAAGAGAGAAACGAGTACAGAAAAAAAGAAGAGCTGATAGCAGACACATATACTAATCTTTCACACGATATAAGGACACCGCTTACATCGCTGGATGGGTATTTCCAGCTTATAGAGGAATGTGACAATATAGATGACCAGAGGAGATATCTTGATATAATCAGAGAAAGGCTTAACAGCCTCAATGAAATGCTGGAGGAGCTTTTTACATTTACCAAGCTGAAAAATGATTCATATAAGCTTGAGCTTACGGACTGTTGTATGAACAGAATATTAAAAGAAACTGTATTTTCTTATTATGATGAATGGAAAAAGCAGGGCATCTGTCCAGAGATTAGTATTACTGAGGAAATGCTGTATATATCAGGTAATAAGCAGGGCTTAAGGAGAGTTATACAGAATGTCATAAAAAATGGTCTTGATCATGGGGAAAAGAATATAAGTATCAGGCTTACCCGTGAGGATAATCATGCCTTGCTTAAAATCAGCAATTATACGGAACATCCTGAAAATATTGACTTAAGCCATGTGTTTGAGCGTTTTTATAAAGCAGATGTGGCAAGAGGCAGAGCCTCAACCGGATTGGGTTTATCTATTGCAAAAGAGCTTGTGGAGCGTATGAATGGAGATATAAGTGCAAGAATACAGGGAAATGATTTCATTATTGAAATAAAAGTTATGCTTGTGGTATAATATGTAAAAGAAACAGGGGCTGTTACGGAGAAATTATATATAGAATATGCTGATTCGTTTAATGAATGGGGAATATTACAGATTCAATAATAAAGGGAGACATGCGTATGAAAAATATAAAAGAAATAGGGGATTTTTTTATAAATCTGAATGAATATGTATATGCAACAGATATAGAAACCAATGAAATTGTATATATGAATCATAAAGCATTGAAAGCGTATGGCTTAGAATCAATAGAGGATATAAAAGGCAAGAAGTGTTATGAGGTATTACAAAAAGCTTCTGTTAAATGCGGTATGTGTAACAACAGCAGACTTTTACCAGGAGCCTTTGAGGAATGGCGTTATTATAATCCTGTATTAGATAAATATATGATAATAAAGGATACACTGATAGAGGGTGAAGGAAACAGAAAGTACAGGTTGGAAATAGGCATAGATATAAGTGAGGAGCTTGCACAGGATAAGCTTATCCAGAAGTATAGAGAAACTGAAACACTTGTGAATGAGGGCTTGAGGGTGGCACTTGCAGCAGATACACCTGATGAAACAATAAACACACTTCTTGGGTATATAGGTAAAGCACTTAATGGAGAAAGAACTTATATATTTGAAAAAAATATATATGGTGGAGATGATAATACATATGAGTGGACGGCAGAGGGAGTAAGTCCAGAGAAGGATAATCTTCAGAATGTGCCTCCGGATGTATGTGCTAACTGGTATAAGTGTTTTGAAGAAGGCGGAAACATCGTGATTAAGGATCTTGAAGAGATAAAAGAGAGTGATCCACTTCAATATGATAATTTAAAAAGACAGGGTATTCATTCGATAATTGTAATTCCTATATATAACGAAGGTGAAGTTATTGCATTTATGGGAATAGACAATCCGCCACTGCTTACACTCGAATATGCCTTAAGTATACTAGAGATTATGAGTGCTTTTATTATATCGTGTATAAAGCGCAGGAATATGATGAGAAAGCTTGAGGATATGAGCTATAAGGACGCCCTGACCAATATAGGAAACCGTTTTGCTATGAGAGACTGTGTAGATAGTATAGATAAAAAACAGAGTATAGGCGTTGTTTACTGTGATGTTACAGGACTGAAATATGTGAATGATACAATGGGACATGAGGCAGGCGACAGACTTATTCTTAATGCATGTGGATGCCTTACAGACGTGTTTGGAGTGGATGCAGTATTTCGTATAGGTGGAGATGAGTTCCTTGTAATCTGTACACAGATAGATGAGAATACATTAATAAAGCGTATAACAGAGTTAAAAGAACTAATGAATGAGCGTTCTGTAAATATGGCATCAGGTGTTATCTGGAGTGAGAATGTAATAACAGGCTTTAATGAAATGTTACGTGAGGCAGAGGAGAAAATGTATGCCGATAAAGCGCGATATTATAAGGAAAAAGGAATTGAACGCAGAAAAGAACGGGCATAGCAGTGCTAAAGGAATGCATCATATAACACAATAACAGGTAATTTTGTGATAAATTATAATAAATAATACAGCTTAATTATTGACATTTTAAGATCAATTATATACAATCACATTATCTGCGATGACGAAGACAGTAGATTATGAAAGAAAGCAATAGCGAGCCGGGATGGTGGAAGCCGGTGTGAGTAGAGCATAGTTGAATATCACTTCCAAGCATCCTTGCAGAACTTTGCAGTATAATATTATGGGTAACATTAAGGATAGTATTATATTACGAAAAGTAAGTGAGGACGGTAATCCTACCGTTACAAGGGACGCATATGATGGTATGTCGTAATTGATATAGGTTAAGTTGATTCAGCCCCTGTCGTATTACGGCAGGGGCTTTTTTGCGTGTGTAACGACATTTGTTACAGCACCAATAAAGCAAGCTAACATCGTTACGATTAAGTAAATGATTTGAAAGGAGTAACACAATGGTATACGAGAAAGTTTCATCAGATATGAATTTCGTAGACAGAGAAAAACAGGTTGAAAAGTTCTGGAAGGATAATGATATATTCCAGAAGAGTATTGATAACCGCAAGAAGGGGGAAATATATACATTTTATGATGGACCTCCAACAGCTAATGGTAAGCCACATATAGGACATGTTCTTACAAGAGTTATAAAGGATATGATTCCAAGATATAGAACAATGAAGGGCTATATGGTTCCACGTAAGGCCGGATGGGATACACATGGACTTCCAGTTGAGCTTGAGCTTGAGAAGGAATTAGGTCTTGATGGCAAGGAACAGATTGAAGAGTATGGTCTTGAGCCATTCATCAAGAAATGTAAGGAAAGCGTATGGAAATACAAGGGTATGTGGGAGGATTTCTCATCTACAGTTGGTTTCTGGGCTGATATGGATAATCCATACATCACATATGATGATAACTTCATCGAGTCTGAATGGTGGGCTTTAAAGCAGATATGGGATAAGGGTCTTTTATACAAGGGCTTTAAGATTGTTCCTTACTGCCCACGTTGTGGAACACCACTTTCATCACACGAAGTAGCACAGGGTTACAAGGCTGTTAAGGAGCGTTCGGCAGTAGTACGTTTCAAGTGTGTAGGCGAAGATGCATATTTCCTTGCATGGACAACAACACCTTGGACACTTCCATCTAACGTGGCACTCTGCGTGAACCCAGAAGAAACATATGTAAAGGTTAAGGCGGCAGACGGCTATACTTACTATATGGCAGAGGCACTTCTTGATAAGGTACTTGGCGGACTTGCAGTTAAGGCCGGTCAGACAGTAACAGGAGCAGCTATTGAAGAAGGTAAGGAAGCTGGAAGCGGTGCAGGCGTTGATTACGAAGTATTAGAAACTTACAAGGGTAAAGACCTTGAATATAAAGAATATGAGCCATTATACCAGTGTGCGGCAGATGTTGCAGCTAAGCAGCACAAGAAGGGACATTTTGTTACATGTGATGACTATGTAACTATGTCAGATGGTACTGGTATCGTTCATATAGCACCAGCATTTGGTGAAGATGATGCCAAGGTTGGACGTAAGTATGACCTTCCATTCGTACAGTTCGTTGATGGTAAGGGTGAACTTACAAAGGAAACACCATATGCGGGAATGTTCGTTAAGAAAGCAGACCCAGAGGTTCTTAAGGATCTTGATAAGGAAGGCAAGTTATTCGATGCTCCTAAGTTTGAGCATGATTATCCATTCTGCTGGAGATGTGATACACCACTTATCTACTATGCAAGAGAGTCTTGGTTTATCAAGATGAGTGATCCAGAAGTTAAGGCTAACTTAATAGCTAACAACAAGACAATCAACTGGATTCCGGAAACTATAGGAACTGGACGTTTTGGCGCATGGCTTGAAAATGTTCAGGACTGGGGAATTTCACGTAACAGATACTGGGGTACTCCTCTTAATATCTGGGTATGTGATGATTGTGGAGAAATGTTATCTATCGGAAGCAAGGCAGAATTAAAGGAACATTCTGATAACTGCCCAGATGATATCGAGCTTCACAGACCATATATTGATGCTGTTACATGTACTTGTCCTAAGTGTAAGGGCAAGATGAAGAGAGTTCCAGAAGTTATCGACTGCTGGTTCGACTCAGGTTCAATGCCATTTGCACAGCACCACTATCCATTTGAGAATAAGGAAGTGTTTGAACAGCAGTTCCCTGCTAAGTTCATTTCAGAAGCCGTTGACCAGACAAGAGGCTGGTTCTACTCACTGCTTGCTATATCAACACTTCTTTTCAATAAAGCACCTTATGAAAATGTTATCGTACTTGGTCACGTTCAGGATGCAGATGGACAGAAGATGAGTAAGTCAAAGGGAAATGCAGTAGATCCATTTGACGCATTAAAGAAGCACGGTGCAGATGCTATCCGCTGGTATTTCTACGAGAACTCAGCACCATGGCTTCCTAACAGATTCCATGATAAGGCTGTTACAGAAGGACAGAGAAAGTTCATGGGAACTATCTGGAACACATATGCATTCTTTGTACTTTATGCTAACATAGATGATTTTGATGCTACTAAGTATACACTTGAGTATGATAAGCTTCCTGTTATGGACAAATGGATTCTTTCTAAGCTTAATACTCTTGTTAAGACTGTTGATAACAATCTTGCCAACTACAAGATTACAGAAACAGCAAGAGCACTTGAGGACTTTGTAGATGAGCTTTCTAACTGGTATGTAAGAAGATGCCGTGAAAGATTCTGGGCTAAGGGTATGGAGCAGGATAAGATTAATGCTTATATGACTCTTTACACAACACTTGTAACACTTTGCAAGGCAGCAGCACCTATGATTCCTTTCATGACAGAAAGCATTTACAGAAACCTTGTATGCAGCATAGATAAGACAGCTCCTATCAGTATCCACCTCTGCGACTTCCCAGAAGTTAAGGAAGAATGGATTGACAAGGAACTTGAAGATAACATGGAAGATGTATTAAATGCTGTTGTTATCGGAAGAGCATGCCGTAACTCAACTAACATCAAGAACAGACAGCCAATAGGCAAGCTGTACATCAAGGCTGACTGGAAGTTAAACGAATACTTTACAGCTATCATAGCAGATGAGCTTAATGTTAAGGAAGTTGAGTACACAGATGATGTAAGAGCATTTACTTCATATTCATTCAAGCCACAGTTAAAGACACTTGGACCAAAGTATGGCAAGCATCTTAATGCTATCAGAGCAGCACTTTCAACACTTGATGGCAATGCAACTATGGATGAACTTAATACTAAGGGTTCATTTACAATCAATGCTGATGGTGAAGATATCGTTCTTGAGAAGGATGATGTTCTTATAGAGATGACTCAGAAGGAAGGCTTTGTAGCAAGTTCTGATAAGGGTATTACAGTTGTTATGGATACTAACCTTACACCAGAGCTTATTGAGGAAGGTTTCGTAAGAGAAATCGTAAGTAAGATCCAGACAATGCGTAAGGATGCAGGATTTGAGGTTATGGATAAGATTACTGTATATGTAGATGGTAATGACAAGTTAGCAGACCTTATGGTTAAGAATGCAGAGCAGATTAAGAGCGTTGTTCTTGCAAATACTATTGAAACAGGTAAGACAGCAGGATTCACTAAGGATTGGGATATCAATGGTGAGAAGGTTGTGCTTGCGGTTGAGAAGAACTAAAACAGTATCTTAATAATTTATAATATGTAAAGACGAGGAGAAAATCGCAGTTATGCGTATTTTCTCCTCGTCTTTTAGTAAATAGAGATAGATGATCTGATACACAATTCACGCCTAAAAATGACAGTTCACGCCAATTGTATTGAAATATTATTAGGGATGAATATACTGAAATTAATAAAAACTATAAAAAATGTTATAGAAGATTATGTTGCATATAAATCATTTATATGAATAGAATCGAGGTGAATAATAATGATCAATTAATTTTATTAAATTGCAATAAGGGTGCGAATCGTGTATAATTTAACCATCGTGTAACGTGTTTTGTGAATAATGTTAATTAAATCAGACACGATTAGTTAAATCAGGAATAATGATATACATTTGTGGTATATCTATATATTAAGGAGGAGAAGAATACATGGTGACAGGTACAGAAGCATCTTTTAGCAAGGAAGAATTCAAGAAAAAAGTTGTAAGTAATTGTAAATCTCTTTATAGAAAGAATATTGATGAGGCAGATAAGCAGCAGGTGTTCCAGTCAGTTGCGTATGCAGTTAAGGATCTCATTATAGATAAGTGGATAGCTACACATAAGACATATGACAAGGAAGATCCTAAGATTGTATATTATATGTCTATGGAGTTCCTTATGGGACGTGCACTTGGTAATAACATGATTAACCTTACTAAGTATAACGAGATAAAAGAAGCACTTGAGGAGCTTGGACTTGATATTAATGTTATCGAGGATCAGGAGCCAGATGCAGCACTTGGTAATGGTGGACTTGGAAGACTTGCAGCATGTTTCCTTGATTCACTTGCAACTCTTGAATATCCAGCTTACGGATGCGGTATCAGATATAAGTATGGTATGTTCAAACAGGAGATTAAGGACGGATATCAGGTAGAGGTTCCTGATAACTGGTTAAAGGATGGCAATCCATTTGAGATTAAGCGTTCTGAATACAGATATGAAGTCAAGTTTGGTGGATATGTGCGTTCTTACAGAGATGAAGCTACTGGACGTGATATATTCGTTCAGGAAGATTACCGTTCAGTTATAGCTGTTCCTTATGATCTTCCAGTTATCGGATATGGTAACAACACAGTCAATTCACTTAGAATATGGGATGCAGAGCCAGTTAATACATTTAACTTAAGCTCATTTGATAAGGGCGATTACCAGAAGGCTATAGAGGAAGAGAACCTTGCAAAGAATATTGTAGAAGTTCTTTATCCTAACGATAACCATTATGCAGGTAAGGAATTAAGACTTAAGCAGCAGTATTTCTTCGTATCAGCATCAGTTCAGAGAGCTGTTGAAAGATATAAGAATATGCACAATGGTGATGTAAAGAAGCTTTATGAGAAGGTTACATTCCAGCTTAATGATACACATCCAACAGTTGCAGTTGCAGAGCTTATGAGAGTCCTTATGGATGAGAATGGTCTTGAATGGGATGAAGCATGGGATGTAACAACTAAGACAGTTGCATATACTAACCATACTATTATGGCTGAGGCACTTGAGAAGTGGCCTATTGAGCTGTTCTCAAGACTTCTTCCAAGAATCTATCAGATAGTAGAGGAAATCAACAGAAGATTCGTTGAAGATATTAAGGCAAAGTACCCAGGAGACCAGGAAAAGGTCAGAAAGATGGCTGTTATATATGATGGTCAGGTTAAGATGGCTAATCTTGCTATATGTGCTGGATATTCTGTCAATGGTGTTGCAAGACTTCATACAGAGATCTTAGAAAAGCAGGAGCTTAAGGATTTCTATGAGATGATGCCAGAGAAGTTCAACAACAAGACTAATGGTATCACACAGAGAAGATTCCTTCTTCATGCTAATCCACTTCTTGCAGACTGGATTACAGACAAGATTGGTGATGGATGGGTAACAGACCTTAAGCAGCTTGAAAAGATGCTTGTATATGTTAATGATGAAAAGGCAAGACAGGAATTCATGCAGATTAAGCATAAGAATAAAGTAAGACTTGCAAAGTATATCAAGGAGCACAATGGAATAGATGTTAATCCGGATTCTATATTTGATGTACAGGTAAAGAGACTTCACGAATATAAGAGACAGCTTCTTAATATTCTTCATGTTATGTACCTTTACAATGAAATCAAGAAGAATCCTGATATGGATATTGTTCCTAGAACATTTATCTTTGGCGCAAAGGCTGCCGCTGGTTATAAGATTGCAAAGCAGACTATAAAGCTTATTAATAATGTTGCAGATGTGATCAACAATGATGAATCTATTAATGGAAAAATTAAAGTAGTATTTATCGAGAATTACAGAGTATCTAACGCTGAGATTATATTTGCAGCAGCAGATGTATCTGAGCAGATATCTACAGCATCTAAGGAGGCTTCAGGTACAGGTAACATGAAGTTTATGCTTAATGGTGCAATAACACTTGGCACTATGGATGGCGCTAATGTTGAGATAGTCCAGGAGGTTGGAGAGGAGAATGCCGTAATATTCGGTCTTCGTTCTGATGAAGTTATCCGTTATGAGAATGAGGGTGGCTATGATCCTATGGAAATCTTCAACAACGACCAGAATATAAGAGAGGTTCTTATGGAACTTATCAATGGTAAGTATTCTAAGGAAGATCCAGAGATGTTCAGGGATATCTACAACTCACTTCTTAACTCACAGGAGGGAAGAAGAGCAGATACTTACTTCATTCTTAAGGACTTCCGTTCTTATGCAGAAGCACAGGCTAAGATTGATAAGAGATACAGGGATGAGACTGGCTGGGCTAAGACAGTTATGATTAACTCGTTTAAGGCAGGTAAGTTCTCATCAGACAGAACTATTGAAGAGTATGCAACAGAAATCTGGAAGCTTACTAAGACACCAGTTAAGTTAAAGTAAAGGTTGCAAAATATAGAATAATATCTATCCGGTATTCATACATTTTATCTAGGAGGCTAGATAAAGTGTATGAGACTGGATAGATTTTTTTTACCCCGTATTATAATCAGAGGAGTGGGTTTAATCGGGGAAAGAATAGATGAAGCGGCGACAGACAAGCAGTATATAGAATATAAGAAGGCAAGAAGAAGGAACGATACACAAGGGTATGTCATAAGCAGCTGCGAGGCAGGGAATTATGATTACAAGGATTATAATTATTATAAAAGCAGGAGGGGAGAAGATAATTATTCATTAATTAAGGAAGAAAGCAGGAAAGGCCACAGTATAGTCAGGAAATGTATGGAGATAATGATATTTATCGCCATTTATTTGCTGGTGCCATCGGTTATTACGCTGAAGCTTACAGGTGTTGTTGATATGGCTGTGAGTGAAGAGATAGCTGATGGAAGGACGATAACAGTGAATTATAAAAATGCATCACAATCTGTAGAGGTTGAGAAGTTTGTTTCAATGGTTCTTGCCGACAGATTGTATATGGGTGATGAGATTGAACTTCTAAAAGCAGAAAGCATTATGATAAGGACAGATATATACCGTTTAATGGGTGAAAGGATGAACATAGACAGTAGTCAGCTTGGTATGTCGTATATGACATCAGGACAGATGAAGAAAAAGTGGGGAAAGGACTATTTGGATAATTATAACCTTGTAAATGACTGTGTAGCAGCGACAAATGGCATGACAATAAGCTGTAACGGGCAATATATAGAGGCAAGGTATACATACGTAACAGCAGGTTATACGCTTTCTGGCAAGGATATGTTAGGAGATGATTATTCATATCTTATGGCAGTTGAATGTCCTAAGGATAAAGAAGCAAAAGAATATTTTGTCGTTAAGACTGTTAATAACAAGGATTTTGTTAATGCATTTGAAAAAGCATACGATGGTCTGACACTGGATAAAAAGGGGCTTGATAAGCAGGTACAGGTTGTATCGGTAAGCAGTGATGGATATGTATCTAAGATGCAGGTCGGCAATATGGTGATGACAGGAAGCACATTTGCAAAGATTCTGGGACTGAATTCACCTAATTATAAAATAGAATATATGGATAGTGGCGTAAAGATAACAACAACAGGAGTGGGAGATGGTTTCGGGGTTAGTGTATACACGGCACAGAATATGGCAGAGAGTGGTGCAACTTATGAGGATATTTTAAAAACATTTTATAGTGGGGTGAGTATCGGGACTTAAAGTGGCTGAAAAGAAGATAAAGAAATATATAGCTGTGGAGTGTTTAACGAGAATATATTAGAGAATATATTACAAGAGATTAAGAATCCTTTACGGATATTTTACGTAATAAAACATATAGATTTTAATAATACTCTTTATATTATAAGCAATCTTTGGTTAAGAAACATATTTTATCTCTGCAAAATACGTATCGCAGGGTGGAAATATTATATTAACCTAAGGTTGCATTTTTATGTTGGAGCCAGCATTTCAGATTGGGAAAGCAGCAACAGAGGCTGAATATGAAATGTCTGATGTCCAGCATAATGTCAATAAGACATAATATCAGGAGGAAGATATGAGAAGAATGAAAAAGGTTGCAGCAGCAACACTTACAGCAATGATGGTAGCAAGTCTGGCTATGGGAACAACAGAAACATGGGCAAGAAGCTCAAAGAGGGCAGCATGGAATAATGCAGCAGCAGAATCAACAGATGTTGAAATGGAAGTAAAGGATGCCTGTTATACAGAGGATGGAAAAGAAACAGATGCTCATAATGTTAAATCAAATGTATATGCAAACAGCACAGAATGGGCAGAATGGAAGACTAAGTGGGAGAGCGTAAGAACTAACTTCTGTCAGATAGCATTAACTCCAGGTGAGGATGCAGCTAAGCTTAATGCAGCATGGTATTCAACAACTAAGGATGAAACTCCTAAGATTAAGCTTATGGATGCTTCTGGAAAAGAAATAAAGACATATGAAGGTAAACAGTCAGTTGAAGCTGATGTTGAGACTGTTAAGGATGGAGACAAGACATATACATTATATCCATGTAAGGTTACTGTAACAGGACTTGCAGAGAATACTTCTTACAAGTACCAGTATTATGTAAATGGAGCATGGTCTGAGACATATGACTATAAGACACAGTCAACAGACAGCTTCTCAGTAATGTATGTAGGTGATCCACAGATAGGTGCTTCTACAAACCAGCTTGGTAACCAGAATAAACAATACTATGCAATGAACGATTCATACAACTGGTATCATACACTTAACAATGCTGTTAAAAAGTTCCCAGGCTTAAGCTTTATTATGTCAGCAGGTGACCAGATTAACCAGACTGGTGTATCCAACGATGCTGATAAGCTGGAGCAGCAGATAGAATATGCAGGTTTTCTTAATCCATCTGTACTTAGAAGTCTTCCTGTTGCTACAACAATCGGTAATCATGATTCTAAGTCAGTTAACTATTCTAATCATTTTAATTATCCTAACAAGCAGACAAGCGATGCTAATACAGCATCAAAGACAACTGCAGGTACAGATTATTACTTCACATATGGCAATACATTATTTATAAGTATTGATACCAACAACTATAATGTTGCTACACATGAAAATGTGATAAAGGAAGCAACAGAGAAGAATCCTTCTGCAAAGTGGAGAATACTTATGTTCTATCAGGATATTTATGGCTCTGGTTATGACCATTCAGATTCAGATGGTATTGTTCTTAGGACACAGCTTACTCCTGTTATAGATAAATATGATATAGATGCGGTTCTTCAGGGACATGATCATACATATTCAAGAACATATCAGATATCATCAGATGGTTCTGACAGCCATAAAAAATATACAAAAGAAAATATGCCATCAACAGATGATAAAGAGAACTTCACAGCATATATTAATGATAATAACTGCTATAACCTCAAGTCAGGCAAGGAGGATTCAAGCAAGGTAGTAGATCCAGAAGGTACTGTATATTTTGAGGCTAATTCAGCAACTGGTAGTAAGTATTATCAGCTTATTGGTACACAGCAGGATTATATAGCAGCAAGATGCCAGAGCTGGAGACCTACATATTCTGTTCTTGATATAACAGATACAACTCTTACAGTAAGGACTTATGATGCAGCATCTAATGAAGAGCTTGTAGCAGATGGCGGTGTTAAGACTGCATATACGATTGTAAAGCAGGCAGATAAGACAGCACTTGATACAGAAATAGCAAAGGCAGAAGCTGCATATGATACAGCTAAGAAGGCAGGTAATTATACAGAGGCTTCTTTAAAGACTCTTGAAGATACTATAACAGCAGCAAAGGCTGTTACAGAAAATGCAGAAAGCACAACAACAGATATAGCAAGTGCAGTAACATCATTACAGGATGCAGTTAAGGGTCTTGCGACTGTAGAGAATAATGATAACAAAGGCAACACAGAAAATAATAACAAGGGCAACACAGAAAATAATAACAATGCAGCAGGAAACGAAACAGAGGATAATGGTGAAGCTGGTCAGGATGCATCTGGTTCAGGAAATTCATCAGCAAATGCGTCTGGTTCAAGCAGCACGGTTAAGACTGGTGATACAGCTAAGGCAGCAGTATGGTACACAGCAGCAGGTCTTTCAATGGCAGGTGCCGCAGGTATTATACTTGTAGAAAGAAAGAAAAAGAAGCTTAACCAGTAAAAATATATGGATTAATATGCTTTAAGAAGGAAAAAGTAAATGTCAGATAAGAAACAAGTGGTTGTAAAAGCAGTGGTTGTTGTGATATGTATTGCGGCATTTATATTTGCGGCAGACAGGCTGAGGGTTACAGATAAAGAACCAATAGTAACAACACTGGGTTATTCATATGAGAATGCCAGAGTGATCGAGGTGGTAGAGGATAATCTGTCACCTGACGGAATAAGGGTCGGATATCAGAGGTTAAAGGTGCAGCTTACATCTGGAGAGTATAAGGGAGAAGTAGTAGATGCTACAAGTGCCGAGGGAAACCTGTTCGGAGCAGTATGTGAAAAGGGAGATTCGGTGGTAGTGCATATGAGTGTATCGGGTAGTTCTAAAAATGTCTCAGTATACTCAAAGGATAGAATAGTGGCAGTGGCTGCATTTGTAGGAATATTTTTACTGCTCATATGTATAATAGGTGGAAAGAATGGTGTTAAGTCAGTAGTTGGACTTGTGTTTACGTTCGTGTCAATATTTATGATATACATACCTCTTATATACAGAGGATTTTCTCCATTCTGGGCTGCCGTGATCATTACAATTATAACAACAATAGTTACTATGTATCTTATCAGTGGCTTTACAGTAAAAACAATATGTGCAATAGCCGGAACAGTAACAGGTGTGCTTCTTGCAGGCTTATCAGCATGGCTGTTTGGCAAGGTGGCAGATATAGACGGATATAATGTATCAAACATAGAAACGCTTTCTTATGTAGGGCAGATAACTAATATCCAGATAGGCGGGCTGTTATTTTCAGGAATTCTCATAGCTTCTTTGGGGGCTGTCATGGATGTTGCGATGTCTGTATCATCGGCAATGTATGAAATACATGACAAAGCCCCACAGCTTGGCTGCTTCGAATTGTTTAAAAGCGGTATGAATGTTGGACGTGATATGATGGGAACTATGTCAAATACGCTTATACTTGCTTTTGTAGGAAGTGCAGTAAGTGAGCTTGTTATTAACTATGCATATAATCTTCCATTCAGACAGATTATTAATTCGTATAATATAGGTATAGAGATTATGCAGGGAGTCTCCGGAAGTATAGGAGTTATACTTACAGTACCGGCTGTTGCTGTTGTAACAGCGTGGCTGCTTACTCATAGACATGGAAATATTGTTGTTTAATTGAATATTAGTTGGTGACGAACGGACGACAAATATAAGCTACAGGCAGTTCTGCACACTATGTTCAATGCCAGAAGCTTCAATCGGCTGTCTCTAAGACTTTTCATATAGGTAGTTATAGGTGACGCTACCATTCGGACGCGCCGTCCGTGGCGCGGCCTCATTGCTTCGTACATCCATGTACGAAGCTAGCTG
>OCIU01000239.1_pt1 | contig 56488 bp, 45 predicted proteins | sample 1538471 | NCBI WGS metagenome assembly OCIU01 (sample SAMN04571693, study PRJEB22368) | human gut metagenome | biome: human gut; material: stool | host: Homo sapiens | place: Luxembourg | collected 2012-06-01 | reverse complement strand
ACGGAAATGCCGCGCTGCTTTTCGATCTCCATCCAGTCGGAGACGGCTGCGCGGGAATTTTTTTTGCCCTTGACGGCGCCGGCCTGTGCGATGGCCCCGCCGTAGAGCAGGAATTTTTCGGTCAGTGTGGTTTTACCGGCGTCCGGGTGCGAGATGATCGCAAACGTCCTGCGCCGGGAGATCTCTTCTTGTAAGGCAGACAAACCTGTTTCCTCCTGTTGTTAAAAATGTGTTGTACCGTTCCTTCTCTTATGTTGGCAAGTCTGTCCCCTCCAGAAAATCAGATCCGATCACATTTACAGCCTACCAAGTGTATCACAATTTTATCCCATTTACAAGAAGAAACCCGCCAAAACGCCATGCGAATTGAAAATATCCTCGCCAAAACGCCGAGAAACCGCCTCAAAGCCGCACCACAACATCGGCCTTTTCGATCAGCGCCGCGTCGTGGGACGCCGCGATGACGGTCGAGGATTCTTTTAAGCGCAGGATCTGCTCAAGGATGACCCGGCTCGTTTCTGGATCGAGCTCGGACGTAGGCTCGTCGAGTAAGTACAGCGGCGCGCTTTTATAAAGGGCACGCGAAAACGCCACGCGGCGCTGTTCGCCGCCGGAAAGGAATTTTCCCTTGCTGCCCACCGCAAAGTCCGCGCCGCGTTCGCGGACAAGCCCACCCAGACCGGAGGCGCGCAACGCTTCTTCGATTCGCTGTCCGTCCGGCGCGTCGCTGGCATAGGCCACGTTGTCCGCGATGCTGCGGTCAAAGAGGTAGGACGCCTGAAACGCGACGGAGACAGAGCTGCGCAGCCGGTCAAGCTGACCTGTCACATCCGCATGGTCGACAAAGATCTTGCCGCCCGTGGTGGGCTGATTTCCAAGCAGCGCGTTCAGAATCGTGGACTTGCCGCTGCCGCTTTCGCCCGCCAGCACGACGAGCTGATGAGGCGCCGCGGTAAAGCACAGATCATGCAGCTGCTTGTGCTCGCTGCAGGAGATCGTCACATGGTCAAATTCGACCGCGGGCGCGTCATGCAGCGCATACGGGGCGGCCGGGGACGCTGCCGCCGGCTTCAGCTCGAACACTCTGGCGAGCGCGGCGTCGGCCTGGAAAATATCGTTGCCGTACCGGCTGATCGAAGCAGCGGGCGTCAGGATATTGGACATATAGGAGTACGCGACGGCGATGCTGCCCGCAGTCGCGGCCCCGGCCAACGCAGAACGGGCAGAGAAGACGACCGCCGACAGATATCCGATGGTCATCAGCGTGTAGGTAATGCCCCAGTAGATATTAAAGATTCGCTGGCTCTTTCTGTTCAGGGTATACATCTGATGAGAAACGGAATGGAAACCCGCTGCTTCAAAACGCTCGCTTCCCCATGCCTTGATAATGGGAATGCAGTACAGAAGGTCGCCGACAGCGCCCACGAGCCTGCCGCTGGCCGCGCGCTGCTCGGCGGCAATCTCCTTGCTTTTGACCGCCACGCGCTTGCTGGCAAAATACAGCGGGAGCACCAGCGCCAACGAGATCGCACCGAGAACCGGGCTCCAGACGAACATCATGACGACAGAGCCGATCATTTTGAGCACCATCGGCAGCAGACCGTTCAGCGGCCCCGCCACAGCGCGGACGACGGCTTCCACATCCCCGGAAATCCGGGAAACGATGTCGCCCTCCCGCCGCTCCTCCTTATAGGGCTTGTAGGACTCCAGCGCCCACGTCATGGCGTCGTCACGCAGCGATTCGATGATCCCGCTTGACAGCATGGTGTTTGTATGGCCGTATGCGAGGCTGACCGCGTGCTTTGCCGCGTACACAGCGCCGAAGAACACAACGTGCAGCGAGAGACTGGTTCCCAGAACAGAGGAGAACGCGCTTTTTCCTGTGGAGAGAAGGTCGACCACCGCCGCGATGATCTGGATGGGGAGCAGACTCAGTCCCGCATCGATCACAGACAGGCAGAAGATCAACAGGATCGTGGGCCTTTTCGTTTTCAGGTACGGGAGCAATCCTCGGATTCCATTTAATTGCTTCAGGTGTTTCATATGCTTCAAAGCCTCCTTGTGAGATCAAATCGCATCTGCTTGCCGCTTGAAGTTTCGTTATGGTCTCTGCGGGTGTGCGCGCCGCGGGCGAAGTTTTTTCAGCCGCGAGCCATGCGCCGGAGCTTCTCCAAAAGGCTGTTTGAAAAGCGCAGAACCCGCCGCCTGCAAAGCCGCAGGCAGCGGGCCCTGTTCGGCTGCCGGAAAGTTATCTGTCCTTCGATCACAGCCGAGGCGTTTTGTGTTTGAGGTCAGCCACCGAAAAAGGTACGGTTTGCCTTGCCGTTCATCACGGCGTACCACACCAGCGCCGCCATCACGACGGCGACCGGGATCAGACTCCACGGATACGGCACCAGCGGCGCCGGCATCATGTCGCTGATCGTAAAAAATGCGCCGTATGCCACCGTCACGACCGACAGCACCCCGAGGCTCGGCCGGATATAGCGGATATAGGCGGACTCGTCGGTGCAGTCCTCGGGTCTTTTGTCGCTCGGGACCAGCAGGGAGTTCTTAAAAAGCCGTTTTCCGATCATAAGCTTGAGCCATGTGTACGCGCAGTAGCCTCCGCAGCCCAGCGCAAACAGGCTCATCATCAGTTCAAAATCCATTTACCGTTCCTCCGAGGGCGCGTTCTTGTCCTGCATGTGCTCGCGCCGGATCCTGAGGATGCACGTGACGAGCAGAAATCCGCCCGTCAGCAGAAATACGACCGCCCCCACGAGAGACAGGATCATATCTCCGTTCCAGCCGATCGTGCCGATCTCCGTGACAAACCGCGAGCCCAGCCGGTACGTCAGATACAGCAAATACGCGCCGGCCACCAGATGCAGGATGTTCCGCCGCAGACGTTCCTGCGGGGAGTCGGCCCCGCTCTTTTTGCCGGTCTGCGATGCAGGCTCTGTCCGCTCCACCGGACGTTCCTGTTCGTTTTCCTTCATGTTCGTGCCTCCCAGCTTTTTTCTGCATCTATCTTACAACAGCGTTCGGGAAAAGAAAAGCCGCTGCCGAAAAGTTCTAAATTTATTTACATTCGCGCCCTCAGACGCGCCCGAGGCGGAACTGCTCGATCATCTCCGCCGTCAGGCTGATGTGGGTCGTGTCCTCCGGAAGCTCCTCCCGCAGATACCACCCGGCCTCTGCCAGTTCATCCTCCTGCACGGTGATCTTGTCGCTGCCGTCCAGCTCGGCAAAGAAGCCGAACAGGAGCGAATCGGTAAAGACCCACGGCTGGGACTTGTAAAAGCGCAGATTTTTCACATGCAGGCCCGTCTCCTCCAGGACCTCGCGGCGGACGGTCTGCTCGATCGACTCGCCGATCTCGTTGAAGCCCGCGATCAGCGCGAGGTTCTTAAAGGGGCGGTCGCGGTAGCGCGTGAGCACCAGCCGCTCTCCATCATGGACGGCGGCGATGATGGCAGGGCAGATCTTCGGATAGATCACATTCCCGCACGCGGGGCAGACCATCGCCCGCTCCGTGCGGCTCTTTTCCAGCGTGCCGCCGCACCGGCCGCAAAAACGCGTCCCCCGGTACCAGCGCCAGAGGCTTCCCGCGGCGGCGCAGGCAAACATCGCCTCGTCCGCCACACAGCGGCGCAGCGCTCCGGTGGAGAAGCATTCCCAACCGTCCGGCAGCGTATCCGGCGCGTCGGCGAGGTAAAACGCCTGCCGGTCGATGGAAAACAGATATTGCAGCGCCTCGGGCGCAAGCGCGGTCTCAAGGACCGTCGGCAGGTGCAGCCGCCCCTCACGGTTCTGGGCGCAGACCTCGCCGTTTTTGGAAAACAGCAGAACGAGATCGTCCCCGCGCGGCGACTGCCACGACATTTCATTGTGATAGATATGCGGCGCAATGTCCTGAATCATCGCGTTTCTTCCTCACTTTCCTTAAAAAATGCCTCGATCTCGCGGCGCGAGGCCTGCACCGAGCCCTGCACGAAGAACGGCTTTCCGCCGCCTCTGCCGTGAAGCGCCGCGTTGAGCGCCTTCGTCAGCGCCCGCAGATCGCCGCCGGTCTGCCCGACGCAGTATTTGTAGCCCTCCGCATCCGAGCCGGAGAAGCACGCGCAGCGCCCGCCGCAGCGGGTCGTGACGGCGTCTGCAAGCCGCCGCAGGGAGTCGGGCGAAAGCCCGTCTTCAAACAGCAGCACGTCCCCCGCGTCCCGGTAGCCATCCGCCTGCATCTCGATCAGCCGCGCCTCCAGCGCGCCCGCGCGGAGCTTCTGCCGCGAAAGCTCATCGAGCGTGCGGCGCACGCCGTCCGCCGTCTCCAGCGGCTTTGCCGAAAGCAGCCCCGAGACCTGCCGGTTCTGGGCATAGACCCCGTTCAGATATTCCAGCGCGCGCCGCCCGCAGAGCATCTCCAGCCGCACGCCCTCGTGGAATTTTTCACAGGTGAAAATCTTGATCAGGCCGATCTCTCCGGTCGCCTTGACATGCGTGCCGCAGCAGGCGCAGATGTCCACGCCCGGGAAGGTCACGATGCGCACCTCGCCCGTCAGCTCCTTTTTGCTGCGATACGGGATGGTGCGGAGCGTTTCGGCGTCCGGATATGTGATCTCGACCGGAAGGTTTCGGCAGACGGCCTCGTTTGCCTCCCGCTCGACCTCGCGAAGCTCCTCCGGGGTGAGCAGGCCCGAAAGGTCGATGGTGATCATCTCGGCGCCCATGTGGAAGCCCACATTGTCATAGCCGAAGCGGCGGTGGATGATGCCGCTGACAAGATGCTCGCCGCTGTGCTGCTGCATGAGGTCAAAGCGCCGCTGCCAGTTCAGCACGCCGCGGACATGCGCCCCCGGTGTGAGCGGCTGCTCGCAGTAGTGGACGATCTCGCCGTCCCGCTCATGGGTATCGGTGACGGGCACGCCGCCAAGCGTCCCCGTGTCGCCCGGCTGGCCGCCGCCCTCGGGATAAAACGCCGTCCGGTCGAGCACCACGTCAAAGCCGTGCTTTCCCGGCGCGCAGGCGAGCACCTGCGCATCAAATTCCCGCAAATGGGAATCCTGATAATAGAGTCTTTCCGTTGTCATATCAAAAACTGCCCTCCGCAAATAGCTTCCTTCCGACATTTTATCACATCGCCGGTACAAATGGAATCCCGCCGCACGGAAAAAGAAAAAGCCCGGTTTTTCGGTTGACAAAGCCGTATTCAGCGCATAAAATAAACAATGGTCGTTTCCGCGCAAACGCGGCAGCGACATCCGATCTGATCACATAAAGGAGGGAAAACAGATGGACGCAGGAAGTAGTAACGGCACATCGGCAGGCCGAAGTTGTCCCGGGAGCGAGCCGCCTTCATGCGCTCTGTCTCCCTGCTGCTGATATGCCTGTCCGTTGCCCTTACTTCCTATCACATTTTTAGGAGGAAAGGCTTATGGCAGAATTACAATTTTCCCTGAGGGATACCCTCCTCAAGCTGCTTGAGGAAAAGCGGTATTACTCACTGCGGGATCTGTTCAACACCATGAACCCCGCAGACATCGCCGCCGTGTTTGAGGACGTAGACGAGGCGCGGCTTCCGCTGCTGTTCCGGCTTTTGCCGAAGGAGCTGGCGGCGGAGGCATTTGTCGAGATGGCGCCGGAGCTTCAGGAGCTTCTCATCCGCGGCTTTTCCGACTCGGAGCTGAAGGAGGTCATCGACGAGCTGTATGTCGATGACGCGGTCGATATTGTCGAGGAAATGCCGGCAAACGTCGTCCAGCGTATCCTCGCGCAGGCCGAGCCGGAAATGCGCAAGCAGATCAATGAGATCCTGCGCTACCCCGAAAACTCCGCCGGCTCCATCATGACGACGGAATATGTGTCCCTGCGGCCGAATATGACGGTGGAGGAAGCCATCCTCCGCATCCGCCGTACCGGCATCGACAAAGAGACCATCTACACCTGCTATGTCACCCGCGGGCGCAAGCTGATCGGCCTTGTCACGGTCAAGGATCTGCTTTTGTGCGAGGATGACGCGGCCACGATCGAATCGATCATGCTTGAGCATGTCATTTCGGTCAACACGCTCGACGATCAGGAGCAGGTCGCGCAGATGTTCTCCAAATACAACTTCCTTGCCCTGCCGGTCGTGGACACCGAGAACCGGCTGGTCGGCATCATCACCTTCGACGACGCGATGGACGTCATGGAGGACGAGACGACCGAGGACATGGAAAAGATGGCGGCTATGCTCCCGTCCGAGCACCCGTACATGCGCTCCACGCCGATCGAGATCTGGAAAAACCGCATCCCGTGGCTGCTGCTGCTCATGGTGTCCGCGACGCTGACCGGCCTTGTCATCACGCGCTTTGAAAACGCGCTCGCGTACCTGCCGTGCCTGACGGCGTTCATCCCGATGCTGATGGATACAGGCGGCAACTCCGGCTCGCAGGCGTGCGTCTCGATCATCCGCGGCATCAGCCTGAACGAGATCCAGTTCCGCGACATCGGCCGCGTCGTCTGGAAGGAGATCCGTGTCTCCGTCCTCTGCGGCATCTGTCTGGCGGTGGCGTGCTTTGCAAAGATCGTCCTTGTGGACATGCTCCTGCTCAAGAGCGAGAGCGTCACCTACATGGTCGCCTTTGTGGTCTGCGTCACGATGGCCGTGACGGTCTGCCTTGCAAAAATGGTCGGCTCGACGCTTCCGCTGCTTGCCAAGAAGCTCGGCTTTGACCCGGCGGTCATGGCCTCCCCGATCATCACCACCATCGTTGACTTTTTGTCGCTGCTGGTGTACTTCGCGTTCGCGACCTCGATCCTGCCCATATAAACGATCAAGGGGCTGTCTCACTAAGAGACAGCCCCTTTGTATACATTTTCGATCAGCCGAAGTTGGGCAGATGCTTTTCGGCGAGGCTCAGGATGCTGTCGGAGCGGATGATCTTCTCCACATTGCGCAGATCCGGCCAGATCTCGCGGTCGATCTCGTAGAACGGGACCGTTTCACGCACGAGGCTCAAAATCGCCTCATGCAGCGGCGTGATGCCCTGGCCGTGCGTGTTCAGGCGGCGGCGAATGTCGATGGCCTGGCAGGCGCACAGCAGCTCGTCGGCGAGGACGTCCTGCGTGTTCTGAAGGATCATGCGGGCCTTGCGCGCGGCAGTCGTGCCCATGGAGACGATGTCCTCCTGGTTGGCCGAGGACGGGATGGAGTCAACAGAAGCCGGGTGGGCGTAGATCTTGTTCTCGCTGACCATGGAGGCGGCCGCGTACTGCACGATCATGAAGCCGGAGTTGAGACCCTCCTGCGTGGTCAGGAACGGCGTGAGGCCGTTGGAGAGCGCGGCGTTGACCATGCGCTCGATGCGGCGCTCGGAGACGTCAGCCAGCTCGGAGATCGCGATGCCGAGCAGGTCGAACGGCAGCGCCATCGGCTCGCCGTGGAAGTTGCCGCCGGAGATGACCGCCTCGTCATCGAGGAACAGCAGGGGGTTGTCCGTGACGGCGTTGAGCTCGATCTCGACCTTTTCCTGCACGAACTGCAATGCGTCGCGGCATGCGCCGTGGATCTGCGGGATGCAGCGCAGGGCGTAGGCGTCCTGCACGCGGTCCTGCTGGCAGTGATCGAGGATCTCAGAGTTCTCAAGGAGCATACGCATGTTCTCTGCGACCTTGATCTGACCCTTCTGGCCGCGGACGGCGTGGATTCTGGGGTCAAAGGCGCTGCGCAGGCCGGTCAGCGCTTCCAGCGTCATGGAGCTGATGATGTCGGCAAGCTGTGCGGCGCAGAGCGCGTCATACAGCGTCACCGCGCCGACCGAGGTCATCGCGCAGGTGCCGTTGGTCATGCCGAGTCCCTCCTTGCTGACGAGGGTATCGAGCGTCTCGATCCCCGCAAGGCGCATGGCCTCCGCACCGGAAAGGCGCTTGCCCTCGTAGACAGCCTCGCCCAGACCGAGCATCGGCAGCGTCATGTGCGCAAGCGGCGCCAGGTCGCCGGAGGAGCCGAGCGAGCCCTTCTGCGGCACGACGGGAACGACGTTCTTATTGAGCATCTGCACCAGCATCTGCGCCAGCAGCGGACGAACGCCGGAGTAACCGGCACAGAAGTTGTTGACACGCAGGAGCATCATGCCGCGCACGACTTCGTTCGGGTACGGCTCGCCTGCGGCGGTGCAATGGCTCAGGATCAGGTTGGTGGAAAGCTGATTGGACAGCTCCTTGGCAACGGCGACCTTCTGGAACTCGCCGAAACCCGTCGTGATACCGTATGCAACGCGGCCTTCCTGCGAAATGCGGTCGGCCAGTGCGCGGGACTCCTCCATCAGGCGCATGGCCTCCGAAGAAAGCTCAACGGACGCGCCGAAGCGTGCAACAGCGATGAAGGACTCCAGCGTCAGGCTGTGTCCGTCCAGAGTGACATGTTTGATCAGATTCGGATGCAGCATAGTTTCGCTCCTTTATATTTTTTGTTTTCACAAATGAGTATACAGGAGGCATTGGCAAAAATCAATAGAATAGATAAAAATTATATAAGAAATTTATGCAAAATCACTATAGCCGACTAATTCGATGTTACTTTATCGGAGTGAAGATGCGGCTGAAAGCGTCTTACACTAGGGTGTATCTGAAAACTGAAGATGTGCCCGGCAGCGAGGATTTTTCGCGCTGTGCAAGACATTTTTTCGCAGGAATACTGACGTATTTCAAGGAAAAATGACGCGGCACGGCGTGAAAAGGCCCGCTGTCCGGGTGCGTTGGGAGTTTTCAGATACACCCTAGGGGAGCTTGTGGCGGAAAAACCAGATCTGAAACGGAATGGAGACCAAAAACGTCAGGAAATCGGCGGCGGGCTGGCTCATTTCCACGCCGGTGATCCCGCGCAGACCCGGCAGCACCAGGATCAGCGGCACAAAAAACAGGCCGTTTCGGCAGCTTGCAAGAAGCGTCGCCGCCTGATGGAAGCCGAGGCACTGATAGAGCTGGTTGACATAAGTGGAATATGCCATGAACGGCATGACCGCGCACGCGAACAGCAGCGCCTGACAGCCGATCTGCATCACATCCGCATCATCGCGGAAAAACGCCATGATCTGCGTGGGAAACAGCGAAATGACGATGGCTCCGGCGATGCAGACGATGGTGCCGACCAGCGTAGAGAACCAGAACGCCTGCCGCGTGCGCCGCTTGTTGCCCGCGCCGAAGTTGTAGCCCGCAACGGGCTGGAAGCCCTGACCGATGCCGAGGACGACCGAGCGCATCAGGAGATAGACCTTGTTCGAGATCGTGACGGCGGCAACGGCGGCGTCAGAGTAGACGGCGGCGGCGTTGTTGAGCAGTGCGGACGAGAGGCTCGCAAAGCCCTGCCGGAAGATCGTCGGCAGGCCGATCAGCAGGATGTGGCCGTATACGCGCGGACTTTTGCTCACGGCGCGCATGTGGATGCGGACGATGCTGCGCTTGCGCAGGAAAAAGCTCCCGAGGATGAAAAAGCTCACGAGCTGGCTCAGCGCCGTCGCGAGCGCCGCGCCCGCAATGCCCATGTCCAGCACAAAGATGAACAGCGGGTCCAGCGCGACGTTCAGAAGGCCGCCGGTGCAGATGCCGACCATCGAAAGCGTGGCCTCCCCCTCGGAGCGGAGGGTGTTGTTCAGGACGAAGGACGCGCACATGAACGGCGCGGCGAGGAGAATGATGCGCGCATAGCTCTCGGAATAGGGCAGGATCGTTTCGGTAGAGCCAAGCAGGCGCATGAGCGGCCGCAGAAAGCTCAGGCCCGTCACGCAGAGCAGAAGCCCCGCGAACGCCGCAAAAACAAAGCCGCTGCTTGCGGTCTGGACGGCACGCTCGTTATCCCGGCTGCCGAGACTGCGGCTGATGATCGAGCCGCAGCCCATGCCGATGCCGAAGCCGAGGGCCTGAATGATAGACATGAGTGAAAACACAACGCCAACCGCAGCGGCGGCGCTTGTGGAGAGCTTGGAGACGAAAAAGGTGTCGGCGGTGTTATAGAATACGGAGATGAGCTGGGTGATGAGCGTCGGAATGGCAAGCGAGACAATGAGCTTCGGGATCGGCGTTTGCAGCATACGCGCGTGCTGAGCCTCGCTGCTGACAGAGTGCGCAGCCATAGAGAGCCTCCTTCTCATTTTTCTAGGGTGTATCTGAAAACTGAAAATGTGACCGGCAGCGAGGAATTCTCGCGCTGTGCAAGACATTTTTTCGCAGGAATACTGACGTATTTCAAGGAAAATGGCGCGGCGCGAACTCAACGAGGCTTTTGGCAAGATGAAAGGGCTGTAGCGATTTTTTCGCTACAGCCCTTTGGGTCTTTTTCGGTTCTGCGTGGAATTATTTGACGCCGGTGGAGCCGAAGCCGCCGCGGTCATGCTCGCTGAGCGTGTCGCACTCCTCAAACTCGATGGCGGGCTGGATCTCGAAAATGCGGAACTGGCAGATGCGGTCGCCCTTTTCGATCACCGTGTCGCGCGTGGCATAGACGGGCAGCTTCCACTCGTCGTTCGTGCCGCAGAAGCTGTTGTCGATGACGCCGATGGAATTGGCCTGCAAAATGCCCCAGCGGCGGAAGGTCGAGCTGCGCGGCGCGGTGCGCGCCTCGTACCCGGCGGGAAGCTGCATCGAAACGCCGAGCGGAACAAGGGCAAACTCTCCCGCGTGAAGCGTCATCGTCTCGGCGCAGTACAGGTCGATCCAGTCGCCCTTTTCGGTCATTTTCAGACGCGGCGCGTCCTCGGAAAAATAATGGATCTTGATTTTCGGCATGGTATCCTCCTCACTGCCGCTCGTCCCAGAGGACGACGGCTCCGGTTTTTAAGGTCTGCGGCATATCGATCAGGCGCTGGTTTTCAGAGCCGCGGAAGCGCAGACTGAGATTTTTCCGCTCCGCGATGAACGGCCCGTCCACCAGCACGTCAAGCTCCGCCAGAAGCGCGTCCGTGACGCCCGCGACGCGCGGAAGATTCCGGTCGTAGACGTAGCCTGTGAACGCCCAGATGCTCTTTTCGGGCATACGCGCGCGGAGCAGCTGCGTCAGCTCCAGAAGCCCTGCCTGATTGCGCGCGTCAAACGGCTCGCCGCCGAGATAGGTGATGCCGCGGATATACTGCGGCTGCATCATCGTCACAATGCGCTCCATCACGGCGCGGTCAAACGGCTCGCCGTAGTCAAAATCCCATGCTTCGGGGTTGAAGCAGTCCTTGCAGTGGTGTGTACAGCCTGAAACGAACAGGCTCACGCGGACGCCGGGGCCGTTTGCGATGTCCCACGGCTTGATGGCTGCATAATTCATGTGTTTGGCTCCCTTCCTCTACTTGACAAACGGATAGAATTTGATAGAATGTGTTTCCAGTCACACACAAGGAGGCAATGCGCCATGGAACAGCAGAGCCAATGCGGCATGGAACGGCACGACCGGATCCTGCATGAGCTTCTGGACATCGGCGAGACGCTGCTTGCAAGCGGCGCGGAGATCAACCGTGTTGAAGATACGATCACGCGCCTCAGCAGCGCCTACGGCGCCGAGGAGATCAATATATTTGTCATCACGTCAGACATCGTGCTGACGGTTTTATTTCGCGACGGCGTGGAGCTGACGCAGACGCGCCGCATCCACCGCGCGGCCTCGTCAGACTTTGCAAAGCTGGAGCAGCTCAATGCCCTCAGCCGCGCCTGCTGCGCCGAGCCGCTGCCGCTGGACGAGCTGCACGAGCGTGTGCAGAAGATCACAGCCGAGCAGCCGAACGCGCTGGAGGTGTACGTCGGCAGCGCCGTCGGCGGCGGCTGCTTCGCCATGTTTTTTGGCGGCAATATTTACGACGGCCTGACCGCAGCGCTCCTCGGCACGATCATCTGCCTGCTGCAAAGAAAGGTCATGCCGGTTTTCCGCAATGCCGCCGTCTTTCAGTTCCTGACCTCGCTTCTGATCGGCTCGATCGGCTGCTTTGCCGTGCGGCTGCTGCCGGTCCTGAACATCCAGTTTATGATGAGCGGCGCCATCATGCTGCTCATTCAGGGTCTGGCGCTGACCAACTCCGTGCGCGACATGCTGGTCGGACATACGATCTCGGGCCTTTTGCGGCTGTCTGAGTCGCTGCTCCTCGCGGGCGCGCTGGCGCTGGGCTTTGGCGGGGCAATGTTTCTGTTTGGGGTGTAAGAGATGATCAGAGAACTTATCATCATTGTAGTCGGCACGACTGCGTTCTGCCTGCTGTTTCACCTGCCGAAGCGGCATCTGCCGCTGGCGCTGTTCGGAACGGCGCTCTGCTGGGGCCTGTACCGGCTTTTGTATGCGCGGATCGACAACCTGCTGTGCGCCGTTCTGGTGGTCAGCATGTTTTCTGCCGCCTATGCCGAGCTTGTTGCCAAGCATGTCCGGGCGCCCGCCACACTGTTTCTCATTCCGACGCTCATTCCGCTGGTTCCGGGCAACTCCGTCTACCTGATGATGCTCGGGCTGGTGCGCGCCGACCGCGAAGCAATGGAGCTTTACGGCACGCTGACGGCGCAGTGGGCGGTCGGCCTTGCCGCAGGCATCAGCCTTGTGGCGGTCGTGCATCAGATCCTGCACCAGCCGAAACCAAAGCGCTGACGCGCGCGGCCCCGGCTCTGCCTATCCTATCACAGAAGCGGCAAAAAGAAAAGAAAAAACGCAAATGCGTGCAGCCCAAACAGGACTGCACGCATTTTTTCTTATTTTTTCGCTTTTTGCGGCTGTTTTTTGTTCCTGCCCATGATGCGCGCGCTCAGCGCCGCGACCAGCGGGACGGTCAGAATAATGCCGATGCTGCCGCCGACGCCGCGGATCAGCTCGACGGCGATGGAATCGGCGTTAAAAAGCTGGATCATCGGATAATCGTAGACCTGAAACAAGATCAGCACATTCAGAGACGACCCGGCAAACGCCAGAATGAGCGTGTTTGCCATCGTGCCCATCGCATCGCGGCCGATGTTCATGCCCGAGCGGAACAGCGCGCCGCGCGTAAGCGCCGGATCGACCTCGCGCAGCTCCCAGCAGGCGGAGGAAATGGACATCGCCACGTCCATCACCGCGCCGAGCGAGGCGATCAGAATGCCGCTGACAAACAGGCCGCTGATGCGGATGCCGCGGTCGGAGGCGCGCAGGATCAGCTCTTCCGCCTCGGTCAGGTTAAATCCGTTGAGCGGAGAGATCGTCCCGCAGAGCGCCGCGAACAGCCCCGCAGCCGCCACACCGCCGATGCAGCCGAGCGTTGCGCAGAGCGTTTTCCTGCTCAGGCCGGTCAGGAGAATGAGCGAGGCCGCCGTGGTCAGCGCCACGATGCCGATCGCCGTCAGGATCGGGTCTGCGCCGCGCAGGAGCATCGGAATCAGGATGAACCAGACGCTCGCCAGCGTGTACGCAAGGCCAAGCAGCGCCATGAGTCCCTTTCGCCGTCCGATCACCACCAGCAGCAGCGCAAATACGGCGATCAGCCCCAGCAGCACCGGCGTTCGGTTGTAGTTCGGGACGGACAGGATGTACGGCGCGCCGGTTTCGTCCGCCTCCAGACGGACGATGATCCGCGTCCCGACCTTTGCGTCCACGTTCGTATAAATGGTCAGATAGTTGACGGTCTCGAGCACCGCGCCCTTCCAGTCGCCGGTCAGGATCTCGATCTCAAGATATTGCTGGCCGATGCGGCGGCCCTCCGTCCAGTCCTGCGTTTCGGCGTTGTCCTCCAGCACGTCCAGCACACGCGCGACGGCAAACTGGCGTTTCTGCGCCGCTGTTGCCTCGCGCTCGGGCTCCGTCAGCTCCAGCGCCAGCGCCCAGACGAGCAGCAAAAGCGCCAGCACCATGCAGATGCCGAGCTCCGTCCAGCGTCTGTGCGGAATGTTTTTGAGTTTTTCTTTCATGCAGACTCCTTCTGCGCGGCACACGGCCGCAGATGCTTTGGCAATGCCCCGCCGGGAAGGCTCCCGGCGGGGCGGAATGCAGATGATTCGATTTGGCTTGCTGCTCAGCCTGCCAGATAGCGGTGGATGATCGCCGCGACCTGTGCGCGCGTGGCGTTGCTCTTCGGCATGAACAGGTCGCCGGAGCCGTTGATGATGCCCTCGCCGACGGCCCAGTTTGCCGCATCGACTGCGTAATTCGAAACAGACGCAGCGTCCTTGAAGCGGTTCAGGTTGCCGGAGAATGCCGCAGTGCTCTCGCCCTTGTACGCGGTGTAGCGGTACAGAATGGTGGTGAGCTGCTCACGGGTGACGGGGTCGTTCGGGCCGAACTTGCCGCCGCCGTAGCCGTTGACAATGTCCTTCGATGCAGCCCATGCGACCGCCTTGGTGTACCAGCGGCCAAGCTCCACGTCCGTGAAGTCGGTGCTGCCGCGCGTGATGGGCTCGCCCTCGATGCGGTAGAGGATCGTCACGAGCATGCCGCGGGTCAGGTTGGCATCCGGTGCGAAGGTGTGCTTGTCGATGCCGTCCATGATGCCCTTTTCGTAGACGTATTCAACGTCCTTGTAGAACCAGTCGCGCGGAGAGACGTCGCTGAAGTCCATGTCGCCGAAGATCGCGTCCAGAACGGACGGATACAGTGCATCGAGTGTCCAGTGTGCGTACACCGTGACATCACCGGTCGCTTCCGCGCCGATCCGGGTGATGCGCACGCCGTCCTTGGTGAACCAGCCGAGGAAGGTGTAGCCCTTCTTTGTCACGCTGGTGGGCAGCTTCGCGCCCTTGCCTTCCACATACGTCGTGGGATAGACGCCGTTGATGACGCCGCCGTCCGTGAAATAGAAGATGTTCCACGTCTTGACCGGGGTCTCATTCTTCTGCCAGTGTGCGAAGAATTCCTTGTCGCCGGTTTCCGCTGCTTCGATCTGCGTGACCTTGTCGCCGCCTTCTGCTGCGGTGAACCAGCCGAGGAAGGTGTAGCCGTCCTTCGTCACGTCGGTCGGGAGAACAGTCACCGTGCCTTCTTCATAAGTCGTCGGGTAGTCGCCGTTGATGACGCCGCCGTCCGTGAAATAGAAGATGTTCCACGTCTTGACCGGGGTCTCGCCTGCGGTGCAGACAACGTCTGCGCGGTCACGGATGCGGATGCGCTGCGCGATGGGCGTGCCGTCCGCGAGAACGAAGGTATCGTCGTAGGAGGCAAGGCCTGTTGCCTTGACGTGGCAGCCGACTGCTGCGTTTTCAACGTCCTTGGCGGTGGTGATGTAGCCGTCAATAAAGACGCGGGCTTCCTTGCCGGAATCGTCCTTGACCATGATGGTCTGGATGAGACCGTTGGAGTACTCGATCTTCGTTGCGGTGCCTTCCACCGTCACAAGGCTGCCGAGGAAGCCCTTGTTTTCGAGCTGTGCAGCGGTGACGGCCTTCGGCGCGGGCGCCTCGCCCTCACCGAGCTTGGCGATGCTTGTCACAGCGATCTGGCGCTCGCCCTGATAGGAGGAGGTGGTGCCGGTGATGCGGACCTTGTCGCCGATCTTAAAGTTGCCTGCAACCGGGAAGGCATTGATGCCGGCGGTTTCATCCTGCAGGTAGATGCAGTCAAAGAATGCAGTGTCCTTGTCATAGCCGGAGGCGTTGGAGGTCACGATGCCCTCGATGGTGAACTTGACGCCCTCGTCCGGCTCTTCCTGAACGGTCTTGATCGGGGTGATCTCGGTCGTATTGAACATTGCCAGCAGATTTTCGCAGATGCGGTAGTTGGAGTAGTTCTTCTCTGCGGCGTTATCGACCTGTGCCTGAACCTCAAAGTTCGACATGAAGGCCGCGCCGGAGACGATGATCTGACCCTTGCCCGCGAGCTGCTCAGTCGCCATGACCATCAGGCGGTTGTCGCCCTCTGCATAGGCGTACTTCGGAACGCCGGCGCCGCCGCGGCCGTCGTTGTCAACGTCCACGGAGTAGGTCGTTGCGTGGCCGTAGACCACGGGGCTGACCGTTGCGGGCATTGCGGAGGTTGGCTCGCCCTTTTCATCGACCGCGTAGATGGATGCGCCGCCGTAGTGGCTGAAGCGTTCGGTGTAGAGCTTGTCGAACGGATGCTCCGCGTCAAAGATCACACCCTTCAGCAGCGGGTGGTCCATGTTGTAGGTCGAGAAGTAGAGTCTCCACTTGTCAACGCCGTCGGCTGCGGAGCGAACATCGTCATAGGTCGCGTCGTCGGAGATGCGGAGGCTCGAGCCGAGCGCCGCCAGAACGTCGTTCTGCGTCTCCGCCATGTGCTTGATGGCCGGGTTTTCCTGGATGACGGGGTAGTTCTCATAGTTGTCAGACCAGCCGGCGAGGATCACCGTGCCGCCCATTTCGTTGAAGGACTTGATGGCGGCGAGCTCTGCCTCGGAGTAGGTCTTGGGGTCCTTCTGCGCTGCCTCAAGGCGGCGGGAGGGTGCGGTCAGAATGAGCGCCTTGTACTTCGTGTTGCCGCAGGCCGCGATCAGCTCCTCACTGGTGTTGAGCTGCACCGTGCGCACGGAATACTCCGCGGCGAGGTTTCCGAAGTTGCCCATGGAATCCTTGTAGTTGCCTGCAACATACTCGTTGTAATGCGAGGCGTCGATGCCGATGTAGACGAGCTTGCTCGCGTCGAGAACATCGAGCGTGACGTCCTTGGTGAAGGTGTAATCCTTGTCCTTGAGCGTTAGGACTGCCGTGACGGTGACCGTCATCACGCGGGCCGCCTTCGGCGTGTACCGGAAGGTGACAGCAGACGTGCCGGAGGCCGGAACCGTCGTTGCGCCGCCCTTGGTGCCTTCGAGCTCCTTGCCGTTTACGGTGTAGGCGACGGACTGGATGGCCGCGTCGGCGTTCTCACTGTTAAAGAGCGTCGTGGTGATGGTCAGCTCCTCATCGGTGACAGGCGTTGCCGTGCCGCAGACTGCGGAGGAGATGCCGAGCTTGAGCGATTCGCCGACCCAGACAGGCGCGGTCACGGCGATGTCGCCGTCGCCCTGCGTGATGCGGACGAAGTAGTAGCTGTACTCGGGAGCCAGCTCCACGCTGACAGAGCCGTTTGCCAGCTCCGCGGCATTGTCCCACTTATAGGCGACCTTGCCGGAGTTGACGACAAGCTCGACCTTCTTGATGGAATCGGTGGGGTCGGGATCGTAGAAGGAGATGTCGAAGGTCAGCTTCTCGGGGACCTCGGTGATGATGGAGCCGAGCGGCATGCCGTTGACGGTGTAGCCGATCTCGAGGTTCTTGTCCTCGGTGGCGTAGATGCGCATGTCGCGCATGGCCTGATAGATGCCCTGCTCGGAGAAATCATCGGTCAGGATGACGTCACGGGCGTCGTTGGCGTTGCCCCAGCGGCCCTTGTGGTTGTCCTGGTTGTTGGTCGGAGCGAGGTGCCAGCCCTTGTCCAGTGCCTTGATGTACTCGCTGTAGCTCGGGTAGTAGCCGCCCGCGCCGATCTGGCCTTCGCCGTTGCCGACCTCGACCAGATACATACGGGAGTCAATGACGGCATCCCAGTAGGCAAAGTCCTTGAAGGTGCCGAAGGTCGTACCCGGATGGTTGAACTGGCTGATGGAGCTTGCGCCCTCGGGCTTCGACAAAAGCGCATAGTAGGCCTTCATGCCCGCGTCGTCGGTCTTGTTGTTGAGCGTCTTGTTGTTGCGGGAGACGATGCCGGGGGTGTTGAAGGTGTTGATGTGGCCGGGGCCGCCGGACCACGTCATCTCAAAGCCCGCGATGGCGACCCTGCTGCCGGTGTTTTCCTCGTTGAAGGCTGCGACCGCACTCTTGTAGGAGGCCCATCTGTCCTGACTGTAGGCCGTGGCCTTGCTCATGTCGTAGAGGGCTTCCTCGGGGTTGACCTCGCCGGTCTTGTCAAAGTAGTTGGAGTGGTCGGTGAACGCGACAAAGTCAACGTTCGCGCTCGCCGGCAGATCGGCAACATACTTCAGCGCGCTTTCCAGCGTGCCCGAGCCGTCGGAATACTGCGTGTGGGAGTGGAGCTGGCCGAAGTAGAGGCGGCTCTTGGCCTCACCGACGGTGAAGCTCCAGGTCTTTTCCGCCGTCTTTTTGTCGGCACGCGTGACTGTCACGGTCACGGTGACCCTGCCGTCTGCCATATCGGCAGCCGGGGTGTAGGTGACCTTGCCGCCCTGATAGGCCGCGTTGACCTTTTCGCCGTTGACGGTCATGGTCACATCGGCGTTCTCGCCGGCGTTTGTGATCTCGGCGGAGATCACCGGGCGCTTATTTTCCTTCGTTTCGGCGCCCTGTGCGGGGGTGACGTTCGAGATGACCGGCTCGTCCTTGACGGCGATCTTGATTGTGCCGGTGAAGGCCGTGTTTTCCGTATCCTTGGCGCTGACAGTCACATCGAGCGTCTCGCCGGTGACCTTCTCACCGGGGATGATGACGGTGTAGGTGCCGTCAGAAAGCGTCGGGCGATATTTTTCACCGTTTACGGTGACCTCGGGCATACCCTCCACGCCGAACGGCGCGTCGATCGTGAACGTCAGAGTATACTCTGCGTCCTTGAAGGCGTCCTGCGGCGTGCCGAACACGACCTGCGGGTCGTTGACGATGCCCTTGTGAACCTTCACGTTCTGCGCCACGGGATAGAAGAAGAAGGAGTAGATGGTGTAGTCCGTGACGTTGTACATGCTGTAGGTCTTGAAGGAATCGGCGTAGTATTCCAACCACTGGCTATACTTATTGTTGAACTTCGCCGTGCGATGCTCCATCTCATAGCCGCCCACGCCGCCGGAGCAGGTGCGCACGAGCCAGTCGGCGTCCTCAGTCTTGATGGAATCATCAAATGTCTTGCAGTAGAAGGCGTTGTTGCCGGTGCCGTTGGAGCACAGGTAGCCGTAGGTCTCGTTCTTGAAGCGCAGATACTCGCCGTTCTGCTCGACCTCAAACACGACCGCGCCGTTCGCCGGGACAGCCTTGCCGTCTGCGATCTCCGCCGCAGCCTTGTTGATCGACGGGCTTTCCGTGCCGATCTGCTCAGCCAGAACCGCCTTGGCGTTCTGGTTGTAGATCACGACCTTGTCGCCGGCCTTGGGCAGCTCGCCGGAGGGGGCGGGGGCAAGGCTCGTAACATAATCCGTGCTGCTGCCGTTGCGGAGCTGATATTTTCCATTAAATGCCGAGCAGCAGGCGTACAGCGCGATCACATCCGATTCCTTCGTGTTTGCGGGAAGCGGAACGCCCTTAAACAGATTCGTGCTGCCAGTTTTGTCCGTAACCTTTGTGTTGCCGTCCTTGTTATATGTATCAAGCGTGATGTCCTTGATAAAAACATATTCACTCAGATATTCCTTGCCCATCTGAGAGACGGTGATCTCCTGTGCCGCAATCGGCTTGAGCCCAGCCTTCACCACGGTCATGGCGGGGAACTTCATCTGCGGGACACCACCGTAGAGCTCTACCTTGCCCGTGACCTTGACCACATCGCCGACTACATACTTTGTGTAATTGGTGTAGTCATAGACCTGGAAGCCATAGATTTCGCCGTCGATCACGTCCTCAAGGATGATGGAGTCGATGCTGGCGTTCCCATTGAAGTTCTTGCCATAGTGGTACACGACCTGACCGACAACGGTCACGTTCTCCGTCGTGCCCGTGAGTTCGCCGGCCTGCTTGACGTTCCGTGCACCCTCAGGGATCATGTCCTCCGTGATCGGGTCATAAACGTCGCTGTGCCGTCTGATTTCCTCCGCCTTGGTGTTGCGGAGCTGGAGCTTGCCGCTGTTGATGCCAACCGCCGCCGTAATGTCCAGCTTATCGCCGACCTTGTATTCCCAAGCGTCCTCAACCTTGTTGATTACAGCCTTGTAGAGTTGGATGACCTTTCCATCCGCGTCCTTAACCTTGATGTTCGGCTGCTTGAACGCGCCGTTGTTGTCATAAACCTCCGTGACCTCCACGTCGTTGATGGTAACGTAGGTGCAGACGTCTGCCGTCGTCAGAGCGCCGATGGTGGTTTCCTTTGCGCTCAGCATCATGCCCGTACTCATCTGGAACGTGCCGCCATCAAGCTGCGGAAGACCGTTGAACTCCGCGCGCTTGCCGGTACCGATGATGGTATCGCCAAGGTGTATGTCCTGCGTCGTGGCAGCGAGACGGAGGCAGATACCGCCGCTCGCGTCCTGAAGATAATAATTCTTGCCGTCCACCAGCGTTACAACGCCCTTGACGGTGAAGGACTCGCCCGCGCCTCCCGCAAGCGCCGTACTGATGGGAACCGTCTTTGGCTCCTCGACCTTAACAGTATAGGCAAACGTTGCGGTGTCGCTGTCTTCCATGTCTTTCTTCGAGGCCTTGACGGTGAAGGTGACATTCTCAGTCACAGTCGCCGTCGTGCCCTCGGTGAAGTTCGTGCCGTCCGTCGCGTAGGCGATCGTTGCGCCCTGCGTTGCGCAGGAGAAGGTAATCTCCGTACCCTTTTCTACCTCGCCCGCAGCCGGGGAAGCCGTCGGGGTCGCGACCTTATTGGACGGAGCAGACGCGGCATCGAGCTTGTACAGTGTAAAGCTGCAGGGATAGCCCTCCGGCGCTTTCGCAATCGTTTCATTTTTATATCCTCTGAACTTGTTGCTGCTGTTCGTGTTGCTGGCCAGCTTTACGGTATCCTCGCCGGTTCCGGCAAAGGTAAACTTGCCGTCAGCAAAGCTGGCAGCCCACTCATAGCTGTCATTCTTGCTAATACCGTTATTATTTCCGCCCTTCGGCGCAATCGAGGTTCCCTTTGCATCCGTCATGATGACGCCGTCATTAGAGACAGTCAGCGTCCAGATGCCCGCGGTCGGATTCTCGATTTTGCCATTTGCGATGCTGGGCTCAACAGCTGTAATCCACGGATTCTTTCCGTTGTCATACTCGCCCATCGCATAACCTGTGTCGACCACAAGCACATACTGACCGGTCGTCAGCCCGTCCGCACTTGTGACCTTCGTGAAGGTCTTCGCCTCGCCCTCTGCCAGAGCCATGGTCGGCATGACCGAAAGGACCATGACCACAGCCAGCAGCAGCGCGAGTAAGCGTACACTGTGTTTTTTCATCTTCAGAAATTCCTCCTGCTTCAAAAATTTCCTTTTCTGCGCAGCTGCGCCTGTTCTCAGCCTGCGATCGCACAACCCCCTCGTCCTGCGTTGTCCGGCTGCTGCGCAACGGGACCGTCCGCGCTGGCGCAGCCTTTGCCGGCGCGCGTCAAACGATCCTGATACACTTTGAGTATAACATGTTTTTCCTGCAAAATCCACATATTTTACAGGATTTTTTCGCAGGCTTTTCGTGCATTTTATATATTCCGTGTTCGGCGTATAAACATACGCCGCAGAACTGAATATTTTGCGCGGACAGCCGCCCGCTCCGTTTGTCCTGCATGAAAACGCGGAGCCGCGCCTCCATGGAAGCGCGGCTCCGCCGAATATCATGCTTTTTTCGTTTCTGCCGCAGCCGCTCAGATGCCGCTGCGGACATAGTGCTTTTCTTTTTCTTCCTCGATCTTCTCGCCGATCTTGCGGCCGGCTGCACCGGCGGCGCGCAGGACAAGGCGCTTGACGGTGCGCACGAGCCAGATCGCGGCGCACACGACCGGACAGACGGCAAGCAGCACCGCAAACAGCAGCAGCAGCGCCGCGTAATCCTCGGTCAGCCGCGCGGCATTTTCCCAGTAGGGATAGATGATGCCCCGCGTGTTCATCGAGCGCTCGCCGTAGGCGGTCAGCACCTTCCACAGCCGCAGCGCCCCGTAGCGCCCCGTGTTCTGCACGACCGCCGCCTTGCCGCCGGTGAAGGCGGCCTTCACGATGCTCTCGGCAAAGCCGGAGATCATGTCCGGCATGACGATCTCGTAGGCGCTGAGCTTCGTCTCGGAGATGGCGTTCAGCGCGTCATAGCTCATGAACATGCCGGGGCCGTCCTGATAGGCCTTTTTGCTGGCAAAATCGTCCTCGCGGTGCACCACGCCCGCCACGGGGTAGGTGCGCTCGCCGATCTGGATGCTCATGCCCGCCACGTCATAGCTTCCGAACAGCGCCCACGCCAGCTCCTCGTCGAGCAGGACGCGGTCGTTCATGTAATCGTTGGCGGTCAGGTAGCTGCCCGAGCGGAGCGTCAGCGGGTGAAACAGGAAGAAATCTCCGCCCACGCCGACGGTCTTGACCGAGAGCGTTGTCTTGCCGCTCGTGACCGCGACGGTCGCGACGCCGGAATAGGCGTCGTCATAGAGCCTGCCGCCCTCGGGCGCTTCCAGCGAGGCGTCGATCAGCTTCTGGTCGAGCGTCCTGCGGAAGCTCTCAACGGAGGACTGGTCGATCTTTTCGTCCTCCGGCAGAAAGACCGAGACCTGCGCGAAGCGCATTTCGCTCGTGCCGCGCCATGCCTTTGCCGCCGACTGCGTCGGCAGCGCCCCCGTCACGGCGTTCAGTCCCCACACGCACAGCAGCGCCAGCGCCGCCAGTCCGGCGTTCACGAGCAGCCAGACGAGCTGCTTTTTCGTCAGAGCCGCCGTCTTTCTGACGTATTTTCCACCGCGCCCGCGCATCAGTTGTTCTCCACCAGACGCACCTGCGTGCCGGCCTCGATGGGCTTGGTCGAGGTGGTGATGACGAAATCGCCCGACGACAGACCCGTCACGGCGGTCACGGTGTCATCCTTTGCAAGCTCCTGCACATCCACGCGCGTTGCGGTGTAGCGCGTGCGCAGCGGCGTGCTCTTTGCAACGATGGCAAGGACGAAGGTGCCGTTGCTGTCGGTGCGGATGGCGGAGTTGGGCACGATGCAGTCATAGTTCGCGCTCTTTTGACCGATGGAGAGCGTCAGATTCGTGTCAGGCTCCACGTCGCCCGTCAGCCGGAACACGAGCAGTCTCCCCTTGCCGGGGTTCGAGGGGTCGTTCGTGATGTTTTCCAGCGTCGCCTGAATGTCGCCGCCGTACCAGTAGTTGACCAGCTCCGCGCTGTCACCTACGCGGACCTTCTTGGCCTGCTCGTTTGTGACGGAGATCTTGACGGTGTAGCCGCGGTCGGTCAGGTTGAGCGTCATGAGCGGCGTTTCGGCGCCTGCGTTGTTGCCGGCGGTGACGTTGATGGCGCTCACGGTGCCGCCGACCTTGGCCTTGACCTCGACCTCGTCGGCGTTCTGGGTCAGCTTTTCAATGTCGGCCTTTTTCTCGTCGATGGCCTTCTTGGCGGCCTCGAGATCGAGCGCCGAGCCGTCGGCAAGACCCTGCTCAAAGATCTTGTCCTCCAGCGCCTGCTTTGCGGACTTGACCTGCTCGGCGAGGGTGTTCGCGCTGGTGAGCCGGTCTACCTTGTCCTGCTGGGTGTCAACTGCATTTTGTGCTCTTTCGATCTTGCCTTCCAGTGCTTCGATTTCCGCCTCATAGCTGTCCACGATCCGCTTGGCGGAGTTCAGCTTCATGTCGGCGTCTTTCAGCCTTTTATTTGCATCTTCGAGCTTAGCGCTGAGCTTTGCCAGCGCGTCTGCCGTGCTTTCTGTTGACTGCGCGATTTTAAGCTCTGCATTGAGCCTTGCAAGATCATCTTCCAGCGCAGCCGACTTGGCGTAGTAGCCCTTGAGTGCCTTATAGGCGGCAATCATAGCATCTGCGGTCGCTCCTACTGCGGTTTCGTCTACGGTGCTTTCTTCGCCATTACCTGTAACTGTTTTGCCATAGCCCCGCTCGATCAGCGTTCTGATCAAAAGATCTCTGTCTGCCTGATAGGCGTCCATGATTTCTTCACGCCCGCCTGCCAGCTTGGAAAACTCTTGATACATAGCCTCATGCTCTGCGAGTCTGGAGGCATATTCTCTCAAAAGCTGTTCTTTCTTCTGTTCGGCAGTATTGATATCAGCCTGAATCTCACTTACGGAACGAATCACTTTTCCAGATTGCAGTTCCTTGATTTGCGCGGTATACTCGTCGATTTCTTTTTTGCAAGCATCATATTCTGTCTGATACGTTGTCTTGTCTGCCTGCGCCTGAACGTATTCGTCCTCAGCTTTGAGCTTCTCAAGCTCTTTTTGTGCTTTTGTAAGGTCTTTTTGCAGTTCCTTGAGCGTTGCCTCTGCCTTGGTTTTTTCCAGCTCGACCTGACGGGCATCCATGGTGCTGTACTGGTTATACTGCGCCAGCAGGTCGTTATAGGCCTCGCGGAGCTTCTGCACGTCGCGGTTTTCGCGCGCGGCCTCGGTGGAGGCGGCGATGAGGCTCTTTTCGTAGCTCAGCTCCATCGACTCCAGCTCGGTCTGCGCCTGCTTGAGCTCGTCCGACTCCTCGGCCTCGAGCGTCATCAGAACGTCGCCCGCGCTGACGCTGTCGCCCACGCGCACCTTGACGCTTGCGACCTTGCGGGTCTGCTTGATGGTCACGTCATACGTCTCGTTGGCGGAGACCGTGCCGCTGCCGCGGATCTTGGCGTTGATCGTTCCGGAGGTCACGTTTGCCGTGGCGACCTCCGGCAGCGAATGATTCAAAATGGTGTTTGAGAAAAACGTCAGCACCAGCATGACCACCAGAAAAATGATGGCGGCGGTTTTGACCCATTCTCTGCGTTTCACATTTGTTTCCATAGCTTCTACCCCTTTATCCTTTCACAGAGCCGGAATGCGCGATGCCCTCAACAAGATACGCTTCACCGTGGAGGAACATCAGAAGTCCGGGAATCATGTAGATCACCGCGACGGCGAAGGCAATGCCGATCTCACCGGCATTGATGGTGGAAAGATAGACCGAAAGCGGCTGCATCTCCGCGTCAGGCAGGAGGATGAGCGGCTGCTCGACCATGTTCCAGTAATCGATAAACACCAGAATGGCGACCGAATACAGGGCGCTGCGGCACTGCGGCAGGCAGATGTCCCAGAATACGTGCCACTCGTTCGCGCCGTCGAGCTTTGCCGATTCGATCAGCGACACCGGAATGCGGCGCATGAACTTCGTCAGCAGGAACACCGAGAACGGGGCAAAGATGCCCGGAAGAATGATCGCCCAGCGCGTGTTCAGAAGTCCCAACCAGTCACTGACCAGATAGTTCGGGACGAGCGTGACCTGATACGGCATGAGCATCAGAATGACATACGCGAAAAAGATGGTGTCGCGGATCTTGCCGCGCCAGCGCGTGAAGCCGTAGGCCGCGAGCGACGCGACCAGAAGCTGGCCCACCACGATCGGCGCGACCAGAATGACCGCGTTCCAGAATTTCAGCAGATATTCCGGGCTCTTGAGCAGCACCGTGATATACTGCGTGAAGCTCACCTTGTCGGGGATGAACTTGAGGTTGATGACCTTTGAGATGTAGCTGCTGCCGCTCGTTCCGCTGGCAAAGACCTGCCCGTAGTTGGCGGTGATCTCGCTTTGCGCCATGAACGAGTTTGTGATCGTCAGGACCGTCGGCATCAGGAACAGGAAGGCGAACACCGCCGCCAGCAGCGTCAGCATACCGCGTGAAAAATAGCGTTTTTTCTTCATCCCTCCACGTCCTTTCCGAAGTAGTTTTCGACCGCAAAAAGGATGGCGATCAGGATGACGATCACGATGGCCAGCAGCACCGCCGCCGCCGACAGCTTCTGATAGTCGAGCTGGCGGAACATGTTGTTCATGAAGTGCTGGAGCATGTACAACGAGTCATACGGGTAATTGCCCGTCAGCAGATAGATCTCGCGGAAGACCTTGAAGGAGTTGATGATCGAGAGGATCGTCACAAACAGGATCGTCGGAGACAGATAGCGGAGCTTGATGTGGACGAACTGCGTCCACTCGCTCGCGCCCTCGACCTCGGCGGCCTCGAGCATCGCCTTGGGGACGTTGTTGAGCGCCGCCATAAACAAAATCATGTTGTAGCCGAGGTTTTTCCACAAAAACAGCACCACGATCACGACAAGGCTCGCGTTGGACGAAAACCAGTAGATCTTGTCATGGCCAAGGCTCTTGAGCAGCTCGTTGACGACACCGTTGTCGTGGAAAAGCACCTGCCAGACCAGAATGATCGATGCGATGGGCACCATCATCGGACTTAAAAAGAAGGTGCGGAACTGGCTTTTCCACGGGATGCGCGCCTCGAGCAGCAGCGCCAGCGCCATGGCCAGAATGACCGCCAGCGGCACCGACAGCGCCGAGAAAACGGCCGTGTTTTTGACCGCGATGCGGAACGCGCCGTTCTGCATGACGCTCACATAGTTCTTGAGCCCCGCAAAGCCGTGGTCGAGCGCGCCGTTGATGAACGAATAGTACACGACCACGCCGAACGGGATGACAAAGAAGATGAGCATTCCCAGAAAGCTCGGCCCGGAGAAAAACAGCGAGTGGAGAAGCTCCCGCAGGCGGCTGCGCCGCTTGGGCGGGCGCTCCTCCTGCGGCGCGGCCGCCGCTTTTTTGCGTGTTGTTTGCTTGAGTGACTGCATAGGCATTACCTGTTTCCTGATTTGGTGTGTCGTGTCCGGACGCGCCGCGTTCAGCGCTGCTCCGTGACGTAGAGATTCATGCGGTTCTGGATGACCTTCACGGTCTCGTCCAGCGTTTTCTGGCCGGCAAAATACGCGCCGGTCTCCTCGATGACGATGCTCATGATGTGATCGTCATACTCGCTGACGCGGTCTGTGGAGCGAATCAGCTCCATGAGAATGTCCTTCTGCTGCTCTGTGACGGCGTAGCAGTCGATCATCTCGTCGCTGCCGTAGCTGACGCCGCCCTTGGGCCGCTCCACGCGTCTGCCGTTTGCGTCGGTGTAGAACTCCTGCTTCATCGCCTCGGCGAGCATGTCGTCAAACGCCGATCTCAGAATGGGGAAGCTCCAGATCTGGGATTGGTAGTCCTCATCAAGGACGGAGCGGATGAACGCCCACGCCGCGTCCGGCTCGGAGCAGGCGGCAGTGATGGCAAGCTCGCCTTGCAGGATGAAGCGGCTGCGCACCCGCTCGCAGGAGGCGGGAACCGGGAAGCCGACAAAGCAGGGGGCGTTGTCCATCAGCGTAAACTGGCCGTTGAGGGCGTCAAAGCCGTGGAACGTCAGGAACATAAGAAGCTGCTTTCCGGCCTTCATGCGGGAAAAATCGCTCTCATTGTACGCAACGCGGCTGTAGTCACATTCCAGCGGGAACTGGTTTGCAAACGCGAGCAGGCTCCGAAATTCCTCGCCGTCAAAACGGCAGACGCCGTTTTCCCAGTCCACAAGGGCGTCCATATAGTCGCTGACGCAGTTGGACAGGACGCTTTCTTTGGTATAGAACTCGGAGAAAACCGTCGCGCCGGGCTGGAGCTTTTTCATGGCGTCCTGCACGTCGTCGAGCGTCCATGTCTCATAGCCGCCGACGATGTCCGCGCGTCCCGCGACGGCGGAGATCATGAAGCTGGTGGGCATCCGGTAGAGCTTTCCGTCAACCGCGCGGGCATCGAGCACCTCGGTGATCAGATCGTCGCGGCTGAGCGTGCTGTCCGCGTCCAGCATCGGGGGAAGATCCCGCAGCAGCCCCTTCGCCTCATACTGCCGCACCGGCAGGGACGTGGTGAGCAGCATGTCCGGCATCGTCCCGGCGGCAAGCTCGGTGGTGAGCTTCGTCATGCCGAGGGAAATATCGTTTTCCGTATTGTATTCGGAGTAGTCGCGGACCACGATGCGGTACTGCGGGTTTCGGAGGTTGAATCGCACGATCTGGCTGCGCAGCGTGGAGTCCAGATACATGCACGCGAGCGTCAGGTTCTTCTTCTGCGGCAGCGTCGAGGCGTCCACGCGGGTCATCAGGATGAGCTGGACGCTGCTTCCGCGGCGGCCGCGGCGGTATTCCTGCGTCATGGCGAACACATGCCCGTCGGGCAGGATGCTGAACGAGGTCATGTTGTTGCTGTCCACGTCGCACTCGAGCCAGTCGATGACCTTCTCGGCGGTCTTGGTCTGGCTGATGTAGCCGTAGATCTTGCCGCTGTTGTCATAGAAAAAGTCGTAGATGTTGTCGCCCGGATAGATCTGATATGCATCGGCGGGAAGCGGGAGCGTCTCGCCGAAGGCCTTCTTCACGGGGTCAATGACCTTGAAGGCGTGCGTCTGACCGTAGGTCACCACGCCGATCTTGTCCGCGCCGTACTGCATGAGATTGCTGTATTCGGGGCCAAGCTCCAGCTCGGTGACAAAATTGCCGTCCTTGTCCCAGATGCGCACGCGGTCAAAGTCGCCCAGATAGAGGTAGCCTTTTGCATCGGAGAGGAAGTCGCTGGGATAGAAATCGCCGCCTTGTGCAGCGCTCAGATCGACCGTTTTTCCGGTCTTTCCGTCCGCGCCGACGAACAAAATGAGATTCTGCTGCGTGCCGCCCTCGTAATTGTAGCTCCCGAAATTGGCCGTATCGCCCTCCGCCGGCGTGGTGAGGCGATAGCTGTTGGTCTGAACGTACACGCAGACGCCGCCATCGGGCGCGGCGGTCATGTTCTGAACATACATGTCGCGGCGCCAGCCTTCTTCACCCTCCGCCTGCACGGCGTCGAGCGCGTCCAGCTCTGTGCATTCGCGCGTGCTGAGATCCATTCGGATGAGCTTGAGGTCGTAGGTGTCATACGAATAGCCCTCGCCGGAGTCGGGGTCAACGAAGCTGTCCGTCCCGCTTTTGACGCTGGCGGTAAAATAGAAATAATTGCCGCTGACGCAGTTCGTGGTGATGTAGTCCACGTCCACCGGCAGGTCGATGTACTCTGCGGAATAGGCGTACTTTGAGGTGACGGTCTCCGCCTCCATGCGTTTTCCCTGCACGGCGTTGGGAGGCGCGGCCGCATCCGGCTTTTCGCCTTTGCCGCAGGCGGCAAGGCAGCCGGTCAGTGCTGCCGCGGTCAGCAGCAGCGCAAGCATGCGTCGTTTCATAGGGTTCCTCCTTTCTCGGGGGGTGGGTTGCGTCTGTTCTGGCGCTATTCTAGCAGGATTTTGGCAAAACCGAAACCCCTGCGCGCCCAATTTTAAGAAATTCTTAAGCTGTTCGGGAAATTTGTAACTAATTTGCAACTTCTTCCGTGCCGCCCGGCAGCTCCGGCAGCGACACCTCCACGGAAAACCGCTCGCCCTGCTCATAGCGGCGGAGCTGGCCGCCCATCTGCGCGAGAATGCGCTCACAGGTCTTGAGCCCGATCTTGTTGCTCTCGACCACGCCGGGGTCTTTTTTGCGGGTGTTGCCGATGCAGAGCTGGAGCCAGCCGTCCTCCTCCATCGCCGTGATCGCCACCGGCGCGGCGGGGTCTGCGTATTTGCGGAGGTTGTCAAAGAGATTGTCGAGCACGCGCTGAAAATACGTGACGTCCAGCCGGATGCGGCACCGGAGCGCCGGGTGCGCGGTCTGGATATGAAAGCCGTGCTGCTCCAGCGCCATGATCGGCTCAAACAGGAGCTGCTCCAGCAGGATCTCGGCGTCGTATTCCTGCATGTCGAGATTCAGCTCCTGCCCGCCGAACACGAGGGCATAGCGGAACAGCTCGTCCGTCAGCGTCTTGAGCTGCTCGGCCTTGGAGTAGGAGGCCTCGAGGTACTGCCTCAGCTCGCCCTCCGAGCGGTACTGCCCGCCGCGCGCCAGATCGAGATAGCCCAGCAGCGCCGTGAGCGGATTTCGGATGTCGTGGGACATGGCGGTGATGAGCTCGCTGTTCTTTTTCAGCGCCGCCTGCTCCTCCTGCGTCTTGCGGATGAGCGAGCGGCGCATCGCGTCCACGCTCTGCGTCAGCCGCCCGAGCTCATCGTTGTCAACGGGCCGCATCTGCGTGTCGAGATTGCCGCGCCCGATCTCCTGGATCTCGCGCGAGACGTCGATGATGGCGTGCGTGATGCGGCTGTTGTACAGCAGCATCAAAAGCGCAAACAGCGCGCACGCCAGCACGATGCCGATGACCTGCATGGCGTCATAGAGCTTCACCTCGGAAAAATCGTACACAACGGCCTGAAACACGCCGTCACGGAAGCTCACGGGGTAGATCGTGAGGGCTGTCTGCTCGCTCAGCTCCTGGCTTCGGATGGAGGCGCTGTCGTCGATGCCCCACCAGCCGGCCTCCATCGCCAGATGGCGGTTTTTGTAGAACAGGATGTAGGTGTCCTTCTGCGTCATCGACCAGCGGGCGATCTGCTCGGTGTCCCGCGAGGCAAGGTTGTTGTCGCGGATGTACGTTTGCAGACTCTCGACTGCCGACATGCTGCGGCGGCTTACGGACTCGTCGCTCATATAGCGCGACTCGATGAACCAGTTGCCGCACTGCACCGTCAGCACATACGTCAGAACGCCCAGGCCGAAGCCCGCCAGCATCACGAGCATGAGCTTAAAGTGCAGCGAGCGGAAGCGTTTTTTCTCAGTCAATCTGATACCCCTTCCCCCAGACCGTGCGGATAAGGCGGGGATTGGTCGGATCCTCCTCCAGCTTCTTGCGCAGATTCACAATATGTACCATGACTGTGTTTGTGGACGAGGGCATGTATTTTTCGCGCCAGACGCCACGATAGATCTGCTCGACCGACACGACGCTCCCGCGGTGCGCGGCCAGAAAGCAGAGGATCTCAAACTCCGTCTCGGTCAGCTCGACCGAGCGCCCGCCGCGCAGCACGCGCCGCCCCGGCTCGTCGAGCACCACGTCCGCCCGCAGGACCTGTCCGTTCGTCTTGCCCTTGTACACGCGGTAGCGCCGCAGCAGCGATTCGACCTTCATCATCAGCTCCGCATGGGAAAACGGCTTTGCCAGATAGTCGTCGCCGCCGGCCTGATAGGCCTCCAGCTTGTCCTGCTCCTGCGTCTTGGCGGTCAGGAACAAAATGGGCGCGGCGCAGCACTCGCGGATCTCGCGGCTGGCGGATACGCCGTCCAGCCCCGGCATCATAATGTCCATCAGCACCAGATCGACCCCCGGCTGCTTCCGCACGTATTCCACCGCCGCAAGGCCGTTTTGCGCCTCGGCGACCCGATAGCCGCCCGACTCCAGCAAAATGCGGATGATACGCCGGATGTCCGGCTCGTCGTCCACCACGAGGATCAGGGCGCTTTGTTCGTTCTTCTGTTCCATATCGGTCTCCTCCTGCATCGCCTACAATACCATTTTTCTGTATTGTATCATAATTCTCTCGCAAATGCGGCGCTTTTGCGGGGTTTTTAAGAATTATTAAGGAAGCCGCCCCGCCTTGTAAAACTTCCGCTCCGTTTTCGTAAAACCAAGCTATGACTTTTCCGCGAAGCGTGTTATAATGATGAGACCAACACATCAAATGCGCATCGGACTTCCTCCGGGGCGCTTCCAACGCAGCATCGGCGGAAAACGCCCCTCACCGCTCCGGCGAGAGATTTTCCGCCAAGACAGGGCAAGGCTCAACGGCGTATCGAGCAGATTTCAGGACGCTTCCAACGCAGTATTGGCGGAAAACACCCCTCACCGCTCCGGCGAGAGATTTTCCGCCAAGACAAGGCGAAGCGCCGACGGCGTATCGGGTATACTCCGAGGCGCTTCCAACGCAGTATTGGCGGAAAAGATCCGCCGGACTTCTTATGAAAGTATTGTACCAAGATAATCGGGTCTTTGTATGCTTAAAACCCCCCGGCATCGTCTCCACCGACGAGCCGGACGGTATGCCCGCACAGATCCGGGCGGTGCTCGGAGATGAGAGGGCGTGTGTGCGGACGGTCCACAGGCTGGACGCGGCGGTCGGCGGGGTGATGGTGTTTGCGCGGTCGCGGGTGGCGGCGGAGCTGCTGTCGCAGCAGATGCGCGAGCACCGATTTGAAAAGGAATATCTTGCGGTCGTCACGGGAAGGCCGGAGGCGGCGGAGGGTACACTGCGCGACTGGCTCTTTTACGACCGAACAGCGCGGATGGCGCGTGTCGGGCAGGGGCCGGGGAAGGATGTCCGGGAGGCGGTTCTTGATTACCGTGTGCTCGGGACGGCGGAGGGGCTGTCACTGCTTCGCATCCGGCTGCACACGGGCAGGACGCACCAGATCCGGGTGCAGTTCGCCTCGCGCGGTATGCCGCTCGCGGGCGACCGGAAATACGGCGCGGCGGAGACGGACTTTCCGATCGCGCTGTGGTCGTACAGGGTGCGCTTTTTCCATCCGCAGACGGGGCTTGCGGCCGAATTTTCGCATTTGCCGCCGGAAATTGCCCCGTGGCGGAGATTTCAGACGATATTACAGGAAATTTAAAGGAGAGGAACATGGCTAAGGCAAAGAGATTTGATATGCTGAACGGCGCGCTGCTGCCAAAGATCCTGATGTTCTCGCTTCCGCTGGCGCTCACAGGCATCTTGCAGCTTCTGTTCAACGCGGCCGACGTCATTGTCGTCGGCAAATTCGCGGGCAGCACGTCGCTGGCCGCCGTGGGCGCGACCTCGTCGCTGATAAACCTTCTGACCGGCGCGTTCATCGGCATCTCGGTCGGCGTCAACATTCTCGTCGCGCGCTATGTCGGCTGCCGCGACGATGCAGGCGTCAGCCGCGCGGTACACTGCGCCATCACGCTGAGCCTGATTCTGGGCGTGATCACGTTTTTGATCGGCTTCTTCCTGTCCACGCCGCTGCTGAAGCTGATGGCAACGCCGGATGACGTTCTGGCGCTGGCCAGCCTCTATCTGCGCATCTATTTCATCGGTATCCCCGGCGCGCTCGTCTACAATTTCGCGGCGGCGATCCTGCGCGCCTACGGCGATACGAAAAGGCCGCTTATCTTCCTCGCCGTCTCCGGCGTACTGAACGTGCTGCTGAATCTCTTTTTCGTCATTCTCTGCCGGATGGACGTGGCAGGCGTCGCGATCGCAACGGTCGTGTCGCAGTATGTGTCGGTCGGGCTGATCCTTGCCTGCCTGATGCGGCAGGAGGGCGCGTCGCGCCTGCGGCTGAGGGAGCTGCGCCTGCACCCGACCGAGGCGATGCGCATGATCCAGATCGGCCTTCCGGCGGGGCTTCAGTCCGTCGTCTTCAACATTTCGAACGTCATGATCCAAAGCTGCGTCAACTCGTTCGGCGCGGATGTCATCGCCGCGAACACCGCCGCGTCCAACATCGCCGCGTTTTCCTACACGGCGATGAACTCCGTCTTCCACGCCGCCATCACCTTCACCAGTCAGAACATCGGCGCGCGGCGCTATGACCGCGTGTGGAAGATCTTCTGGGCGTGTCAGTTCGCCGTGCTCATCATCGGCGTGCCGCTTTGCGCGCTGACCACGGTCTTTGGCCCGCAGCTGCTCGGCATTTACGTTTCCGGCAGCGACCCGGCCTATGACGCCGTGATCGCAATGGGTATGATCCGCACATACTATATATCAATGCCCTATTTCCTCTGCGGCACAATGGAGGTCTGCTGCGGCATGGTGCGCGGGCTCGGAAAATCGTGGCTGCCGATGATCGTCACGATCTTCGGCGCCTGCATCCTGCGCACCGTCTGGATCTACACCGTCTTTGTGTGGGACCACACGCTGCCCGCGCTCTATTTCTCCTATCCCGTCAGCTGGGTCTTCACCGCCGCCATGCACATCTTCTGCTTTGTCTATTTCTGGAAGCGTATCCGCCGGAAGCTCGAGCAGGCCGCTCCCGCCGTACAAACCACTTAAAGAAAGGAGACTGCTTTATGCGAGTCATCGATCTTGAAAACATCACCGTCGCCATGCGCGACCAGACGCGCTTTGTCCTGCGCTGTGAGGAGGTCTTTCACGACAAGATCAGCGCCGCCGCCTCTACCATCCTGAGCGCCTATCCCAAGCGCCCCTATGTCGCGCTGACCGGGCCGTCCGGCTCCGGAAAGACGACCACCGCGATGCGCCTGAAGGCGTATCTGGAAAACCTCGGCGTGCCGGTCTGCCTTTTGAGCATGGACAACTTTTTCCTCTCGCTTGCCGACCGGCCCAAGGAGCTGACCGACTGGGAATCGCCGCTGTGCGTCAACTGGACAGAGCTCTGCCGCTGCATGGAGGCGCTCTCCAACGGGGAAACGGCGCAGGTGCCGTGGTATGATTTTGCCGGCGGCAAGACCGGCGGCTACCGTCCGGTGCAGGGAAGCCGCGAGGCGATCATTCTCGTCGAGGGCATCCACATGCTGAACCCCATCATTTTTGACCGCATCCGCGACCGCGCCACCGGCATCTATGTCGCGCCGCGCACGCGCATCATCACCGGCGATGACCGCATCGTCCGCCCGGAGCAGATCCGCGTTGCCCGCCGCATGATCCGCGACTATCGCGGGCGCGGAAACTCCCTGCGCACGACCGTCGAGCGCGCGCAGGACGTTGACCGCGGTGAGGTGCAGTACATCGCGCCCAACAAGCCGAACGCCAGCGTCCACATCGACACCTTCCACGACTATGAGCTGTGCATCCTCGCAAAATACCTGCGCGAGCTGCCCGAGTTTGCAGACGCGCTGGACGATGCCTTCGTCGAGGCGCACGGGCTCGGCGTTCTGATGCAGGTCGTGCGCGAGCTTCCGCCGCTCGACACGCCGTTTGTCCCGCGCGATTCGATCGTCCGGGAATTTGTCGGCGGCAGCTGCTTTGAATACTGAGAACAGATGCAAAAAGGGCAGTCCCATTCGGGACTGCCCTTGAATTTTCGATCAAAGATATTTCGCAATGTAGCCGGGCGCGGTCTCGGGGTCACCCTGCATCGTGAAGGTGAAGGAGACGTTGTTCGCCAGCGAGAACTGATTGCACCAGTTGAGGAATGCCTCGGTGTCGGTGTCATCCTTGCAGTGCGCGATCTTGTAAAGGCCGTCTGCAAAAATATGGGTAATGTCGAAATTGCCCGCATGAAGGCCGCTGATGAAGCCCTTCAGGAACGTATAGCTGCCAAGCGCGTATTCGCCCGCGTCGATCAGGCGCACACGGTGATCGACGTCAAAGCGCATCGTATGGCCTTTTTCGATACAGACCATACTGCCGGTCTCGTCTTTCAAAGCCTGATGAATGGCGTCAATGAGTCTTTTGGTTTTGCCGGAGCCTTCCGGCCCCATGATGATGTGAACCATAGGGTACTCCTCCTTTGTTCGGTTCAAGGGATATTCCAGTGTATTTTAGCACTCTTTTTCAAAAAGCACAATAGCATATTTCGTTTTTCGCAGAAAATGACACTTTATTCCGCTTTTTCCGGCCGTCCGAGCAGCTCCGCTGCCGCGCGGCGCGTCGGAAGCTCCTGCGGAAGGTCGAACGGATCGACGCCGCAGGCGCAGGCGAAGATGGCGTTTGCCAGCTCGAAGAAGTAAAACAGCTCGCCGAGGTGCGCCGCATCGAGCGTCTCGCCCTCGATCACGATGACCGGCACATCCGCCGCGGCGTGGGTGTCGAGCATCGCCTGATACGTCGCCGCCGCCACGTCTGCCACCGACTTGTCCGCCAGATAGTCCAGCCCGTCATAGTCCTTCCAGTCCATCTCGACGTTCACGCGCTGCGCGGAGAGCGGCGGCACGTGCAGCATCGTCTCAAACAGCGGATAGCGTCCGGAGGTCAGCATGTTGTCCACTGCGTCCAGATCGCGCGTCAGACACATCGGCAGCGGCAGGACGCCCGCTCCGCTCTGGCAGGCATGGCGGCAGACCCACTGCGCCCACCACGTTCCGAAGGCGGAAAACGCCGGGTCGAACGTGCCGAGCAGCTCCGCCGTGCGGCCCCTGCCGTACAGCGCGTAGCGCGCGCCGGCGTACATCCAGACGGGATTTTCAAACGCGCGCAGATCGTACTGCCGGTAGGCCTCCGCCGCGCCCTCCAGCACCTCCAGCGGCTCGATCCCTGCCACAGCCAGCGGCAGAAGCGTCGCCGAGGTCAGTGCGCTGTATGCGCCGCCGGGCTGGGTCGGCACCGGCAGAAAGGCGTAGCCCTCCTCCTTTGCCATCAGCGCCACCGGGGTGTTCGGCTGCGCCGAGACGTAGATGCGCGTTTTCGTCTCCGCGCCGTAGCGCCGCTCCATCATCCAGCGGACGGCGCGCGAGGCAATCGCCGTCTCCATCTCCCCGCCGAGCGGCGAGACGATGTGCAGGCAGAAATCATGCCCCTCCAGCCGGTCGCAAAGCTCCAGCCAGCTCCGGGAGGAAAGACTGTCGCCCGCGAAAAACACGCGCATACGGCCCTTTCCGCGGTCGCCGAGCAGCGCCAGCGCAGCTTGTGCCGCGCGGCAGGCGCTTGCCGTTCCGAGCACAACGAGCGTGTCGCCCGCGGCGCGGATCGCCTTTTCCGCCGTGCGCACGGCATGGAGCATCCGCGCCGTCAGCGCGTCGGACTGGCCGAGCCAGCCGAGATACTGCGCAAAGCCCGGCTGGTTGCTCCGCAGATGCAGATGCGCGTCAAAAAGTTCCTTTTCCCGGCTCAGAAGGTCGGGCAGCGACACGCAGCTCCAGATATTCGATAATTCAACATTTAACATAAAGGCTCCTTCCAGCGCCGCAGGCAGCCGGATGCTCAGAAATACTGCCCGAGCGCATAGCCGAGGCCGGTCAGCGCACCGGTGCACGCAAGGACCAGCACCACGAGCAAGACGAGCAGCAGCCCGCAGAAATGGCTGCACGCAAAATTGCGCTTGTTGACGTTGCTGCTTCCGATGGCATGACACAGCAGGAAGATCACCCCGATCACGGGGATCAGGTACAGGATCTCCAGCCCGAAATACGTCCACGGGGACAGCGGCCGCAGCTCCGGCGGCAGGCGGTCGGTTTCATACATGTGCCTGTTCCTCCCTCTCGTTTCCTCTCGTTTTCTCTCGTTTTCTCCCGGCCGGCTTACAGCGCGCCCGGACGGCGCGGGATGTATTCGCCCACGGCGCCGGTCAGGATCTCGCCGCGCTCGACGGCAAGCCGCCCGCGCAGCCAGACCTGCGCGATCGAGCCGTGCGTCCGGAAGCCCTCAAAGGGCGTGTAGCCGGCGGCGGAAATCTGATCGGCGGCAGAAATGGTCGTGTCTGCCGCGGGGTCGTAGACAACGATGTCGGCATCGCTTCCTGCGGCCAGCACGCCCTTGCGCGGATACGCGCCGTAGAGCTTCGCGGGATTTTCAGACAGCAGCGCGCACATCTGCTCCTTTGTGATGCGCCCCTCTGCCACGCCCGCGGAATAGAGCAGCACGCCGCGCGTCTCCACGCCGGGCAGGCCGCCGGGGATCTTCGTGAAGTCGTCTTTGCCTGCGTCCTTCTGCCGGAGGGTGAAGCTGCAATGGTCGGTGGAGACGGTCTGGACCGCGCCGTTTGCGAGTGCCTTCCACAAAAGCGCCTGATCGGCCTTCGTGCGAAGCGGCGGCGCGCAGACATAGCGGGCAGCGGCCGTGAATTCAGGCTGACGGTAGAGAGAATCGTCCAGCAGCAGATAGTGCGGACACGTCTCGACATAGACCTTCTGCCCTCTTGCGCGGGCGCGCATCACCTCGTCCAGCGCCTCCTTCGTGCTCAGATGCACGATCACGACCGGCACATCCGCGACCTCGGCGATGCGCAGCAGATGCGCCACCGCCTCCGCCTCCAGCGGGTTCGGGCGGCATTCGGGATGGGATGCCGGCGAAAGCTTCCCGTCCTTTTTGTGCTGCGCGATGAGCGCGTCGATGACGCCCGCGTTCTCGCAGTGGACGCCCGCGATGCCGCCGTATTTTTTCAGCTCCAGCAGTGCGGAATAGAGATCCTGGTCGCCGATCATCATCGCCGGATACGTCATGTACATCTTGAACGACGGGATGCCCGCATCGAACATCGCGGGAATTTCGGCGCGGATGCCCTCGTTCCAGTCGTCGATGGTCATGTGGAAGGCATAGTCGCAGGAGGATCTCCCGTCGGCCTTCTCGTGCCAGAGCGCCAGCCCGTAGCCGAGCGTTTCGCCCTTGTTGGGGCAGGCGAAGTCAATGACCATCGTCGTGCCGCCGCGCAGCGCGCTGCGCGTGCCGGAGGCAAAATCATCGGCCGTGGTCGTGTTGCAGACGTCGAGATCAAAATGCGTATGCGCGTCGATAAAGCCGGGGAACAGGAGCTTTCCCGTCACATCCACGACCTGTGCGCCCTCGCAGAGAAGATCTTTTCCGACGGCGGCGATCTTCTCGCCGTCGATCAGAAGGTCTGCCTCGCACGAAACGCTGCTGCCAACGACCGTGCCGCCCTTGAGAATGTATTTCATAAAAACCGCTCCATTTCAAGTTCCGTAAAATTTTGCTGTTTCCGTTTTCAGTATACCACAGCTTTCGGAAAATGAGAATCTTTTTTCTGTCCCGGCTTTTGCATGCGCGTCCGTCCGCCAGGAACGCCCGCTTTATGGCGGTTTTCCGGCGAACCCGTATTGGATTTCGATTTCGCACCGTAGGGGTCGATGCCCACATCGACCCACCGAAAGCACCTATTTTATGGCGGTTTTCCGGCAAATCCGTGTTGATTTTCCATTTTGCACCGTAGGGGCGGACGACTCTGTCCGCCCGCCGGAAACGACCGTTTTTACGGAAATCCGATGCGAATTCGCAACATTTTAATGGGCCGATGTGGGCATCGGCCCCTACAAACAACCGCGCAAAATTGCACGATTTTGGAGGGCGGACAGAGTCGTCCGCCCCTACAAAGGGTGTTGAAAATCACGCGTGTCCGGCAAAAATCGCCGCGTTTCCCGTTTCGTGCCGTAGGGGTCGATGCCCACATCGACCCACCGAAAGCATCTATTTTATGGCGGTTTTCCGGCGCATCCGTGGAATTGTGATTCCTCGCCGTAGGGGTCGATGCCCACATCGACCCACCGAAAGCACCTATTTTATGGCGGTTTTCCGGCGAACCCGTGTTGATTTTCGATTTCGCACCGTAGGGGCGGACGACTCTGTCCGCCCGCGGAAAATGCCCGTTTTCACGGAGATTCAATGCGAATCCGCAACATTTCAATGGGCCTCGCAAAACGCCGGATTTTGCAAGCACAAACGCCCCGCCGCGCTCATCGCGGCAGGGCGTCTTGTCCGTCGGGACACGCACTCACTGGATGTGCGTGTGGTTGTTGATGTGGTCGATGCAATAGCAGTAATAGCCCTTGCACTTGGAGCAGTAGCGGAACTCCAGATTCGGATACTCCGCGTCCGTCCGTCCGCAGACCGTACACTTGTGGCGGTAGGGGCGCTCGCCGGATTTGCTCTGATAGGAGCTGGCCCAGTTGGGATTCGGGCGCGCGCGGGTCTGCTTCGGGCGGCTCGGGCGGCGCCACGACTGCGGAAACAGGTTCTGAATGTCTCTGCCGAAGAACAGGAAATAGTTTGCCAGCGGCACCAGCGGCAGGACCCAGCGGAAGGCCAGAAAGCCGCCGCCCAGCACGCCCAGCACCACGTCCAGCGCCTCGACCGCCAGATAGAACCACGCCAGATACTTGAATTTGATCGGGATGATGAACATGAGCAGAACGCGCGCGTCCGGCTCGATGGTCGCGACCGCGAGGAACAGGCTCAGGTTGAGCGCCGACGAGCTGACGCCCACGCCGAGCAGCATCGCCGCGATGTCCGTCAGCACAAGGCCCGTCAGATAATACAAATTGAAACGGAAGCTGCCCCAATAGCTCTCAAGGATGCGCCCGAACTGATAATAGCAGAACAGGCTGACCAGCCCGAGCAGCGGCCCTGCGAACGAGCCGGTCGATACATCGACCATATAGGTCAGGATGTAGGTGACGAGCCGCCAGACCTGCCCCTTCAAAATGGCGGCAGGGCTGAAGCGCAGCAGCGCATAGACCACATTGCTCGGGTCGATGATCGACAGCAGATAGACCGCGACGTTCGCGATGCCAATGTACATCATCAGATTCGGGATGCCCTTGTTCCTGTTTCTCAGGAAGAAGCGCTCCATTTTTTTGCGAAAGTTCTCCATTTTGAATACCCCCGGTGTTTCGTCCTTTTATCATATCGAAAGCGGCCTGCAAAGTCTACAGATATTTTGTGAATTCTATCCCAAGTATGGACAGAACTCCCGCAAAAATACACATTTGCCCTCTTGACAAGCGCCCTCTGTGTCCTATATAATACGCAAAGGTCTTTAATGGCCGCCGGCGCGGAGCTTCCGCCGCCGCAACTGAATACCCCTTATCAAGAGCGACTGAGGGAACGGCCCTATGAAGTCCGGCAACCTGCGTGTGCAAGGTGCCAAATCCGGCGAAGTGATCGAAAGATGAGGAAATCGAAATCTTGTGCGCTTTGCCTTCCGCAAAGCGCATTTTTCATTTCCCAACGCGAAAGGAGAACCTATTTTATGAACGAACAGAAGCGAATTTTTACCTCGGAATCCGTGACCGAGGGACATCCTGACAAGATCTGCGACCAGATCTCCGACGGCGTGCTCGACGCCATCCTCGAAAAAGACCCGCAGGCGCGCGTTGCCTGCGAATGCGCCACGACGACCGGCCTCGTGCTTGTCATGGGCGAGATCACCACGGACTGCTATGTGGACATTGCGGGCATCGCGCGCGATACCATCGTCCGCATCGGCTACGACAGCGCCGAGTACGGCTTTGACGGCCGGAGCTGCGCCGTCCTCACCGCCATTGGCAAGCAGTCCGAGGACATCGCTATGGGCGTTGACAACTCCTATGACGAGGCCGAGCAGACCGGCGCCGGCGATCAGGGCATGATGTTCGGCTTTGCCTGCAACGAGACGAAGGAGCTGATGCCCGCGCCCATTTCCTACGCCCACAATCTGACACGCGCACTGACCGCGGCCAGAAAAGACGGACGCCTGCCGTGGCTGCGCCCCGACGGCAAGAGCCAGGTCTCCGTTCAGTACGCCGCCGACGGCTCCGTTGAGCGCATCGACACGGTTGTCGTCTCCACGCAGCACGCGGCCGAGATCGCCATCTCCGAGCTGCGCGAGGCCGTGATCGAGGAGGTCATCAAGCCCAACCTGCCCTCGCGTCTGATGGACAAGGACACGCGCTTCCTCGTCAATCCCACCGGCCGCTTCGTCATCGGCGGCCCTGCGGGCGACTCCGGCCTGACCGGCCGCAAGATCATCGTTGACACCTACGGCGGCTATGCCGCGCACGGCGGCGGCGCGTTCTCCGGCAAAGACCCGACGAAGGTTGACCGCAGCGCTGCGTATATGGCGCGCTACATCGCAAAGAACATCGTTGCGGCAGGCCTCGCCTCCAAGTGCCAGCTCGAGCTTGCCTACGCCATCGGCGTTGCGCAGCCCGTCTCCGTCCTCGTCGATACCTACGGCACCGGCAAGCTCTCCGACGGCGCACTGTCCGAGCTGGTTCGCAAGTGCTTTGACCTGCGTCCGGCCGCCATCATCCGCACGCTCGATCTCCGCCGCCCGATCTATCAGCAGGTCGCGGCATACGGCCACTTCGGCCGTCCGGAGCTCGATCTGCCGTGGGAGCGCATCGACCGCGTGGACGATCTGCTCAAGAACGCCTGAGCGCTGCAAAGCCTCTGACACACAAAATGCCCGCCGCGGAATCTGACGTTTCGCGGCGGGCGTAATTTATATTTCCTGCTTACAGATGCAGCACCCGGTCGCGGATCTCCTGCGTCCGGCCCTGATTCCAGTACTGCGTGCCGATGTAGCCGCAGGTCCTGCGGGCGACGTTCATCTTCGACTGGTCGGTGTTGCCGCACTGCGGGCATGTCCAGACGAGCTTGCCGTCTGCGTCCTCCCTGATCTCGATCTCGCCGTCAAAGCCGCAGACCTGGCAGTAGTCGGACTTGGTGTTCAGCTCGGCGTACATGATGTGCTCATAGATGAACTTCATGACCTCCAGCACCGCGTCCAGATTCTGCTGCATGTTCGGCACCTCGACGTAGCTGATCGCGCCGCCGGGCGAGAGGGCCTGGAACTGCGACTCAAAGGCGAGCTTGTCGAAGGCGTTGATATGCTCGGTCACGTGGATATGGTAGGAATTTGTGATATAGTTCTTGTCCGTAATGCCCTCGATGAGGCCGAAGCGCTTTTGCAGGCACTTGGCGAACTTGTACGTCGTGGACTCCAGCGGCGTTCCGTAGAGCGAGAAGTCGATGTCGGTCTTTTCCTTCCAGCGCTTGCAGGCGTCGTTCATGTGCTGCATGATCTCCAGCGCGAACGGCGTGGCAGCGGGGTCGGTGTGCGACTTGCCGGTCATGTACTTGACGCACTCATACAGGCCCGCATAGCCGAGCGAAATGGTCGAGTAGCCGCCGTAGAGCAGCTTGTCGATCGGCTCGCCCTTTTTGAGTCTGGCGAGCGCGCCGTACTGCCACAGGATCGGCGCCGCGTCAGAGAGCGTGCCCTTGAGACGGTTGTGGCGGCACATGAGCGCCTGATAGCAGAGCGCGAGGCGCTCGTCAAAGATCTGCCAGAACTTGTCCAGCGCGCCGCCGGAGGAGAGCGCCACATCGACCAGATTGATGGTCACGACGCCCTGATTGAAGCGGCCGTAATACTTGGGCTTGCCCGGCTCATAATTGCCGGCGTTTGCGATGTTGTCCCAGCCTGTGCCGGAGCGGTCGGGCGTCAGGAAGCTGCGGCAGCCCATGCAGGTGTACACGTCGCCATGGCCCGGCGTTTCACCCTTTGAAAGCTTCAGCTCCCGCATTTTCTTCTCGGAAATGTAGTCCGGCACCATGCGCTTGGCGGTGCAGCGGGCGGCGAGCTTCGTCAGCTCCCAATAGGGGCTGTCTTCGGTGATGTTGTCCTCCTCCAGCACATAGATGAGCTTCGGGAAGGCCGGCGTGATCCACACGCCCTTTTCGTTCTTGACGCCCTCGATGCGCTGGCGGAGCGTTTCCTCGATGATGATGGCAAGATCCTTGCGGTCCTGCTCGCTGCGGGCCTCGCCGAGGTACATAAAGACCGTGATGAACGGCGCCTGGCCGTTGGTGGTCATGAGCGTGACGACCTGATACTGGATGGTCTGGACGCCGCGGCGGATCTCGTCGCGCAGGCGCGTCTCGACGACCTTCGAGATCGCCTCCTCCGAGGGCTGCACGCCGAAGGCCTTGATCTCCTCCTGCACGGCGCGGCGGATCTTCTGACGGGAGATGTCCACGAACGGCGCCAGATGCGTCAGGGAGATCGACTGGCCGCCGTACTGGTTCGAGGCGATCTGCGCGATGATCTGCGTAGCGATGTTGCACGCCGTGGAGAAGCTGTGCGGCTTTTCGATCAGCGTGCCGGAGATGACGGTGCCGTTTTGCAGCATGTCCTCAAGATTTACGAGGTCGCAGTTGTGCATGTGCTGGGCGAAATAGTCGGCGTCATGGAAATGGATGATGCCGGCGTTGTGCGCCTCAATGATCTCGCGCGGCAGCAGCATTCTGGCAGTGAGATCCTTGGACACCTCGCCCGCCATATAGTCGCGCTGGACCGCGTTGACGGTGGGGTTCTTGTTGGAGTTCTCCTGCTTGACCTCCTCGTTGTTCGACTCGATCAGCGACAGGATCTTGTCGTCGGTGGTGTTGGACTTGCGCACAAGTGTGCGGGTGTAGCGGTAGGTGATATACTCCTTGGCGACCTCGTATGCCCCGTGCGCCATGATCTGATGCTCGACCAGATCCTGGATCTCCTCAACGTTCAGCGCACGGTTCATCGTGGTGCAGCTGTTTTCCACGCTCTCGGCGATGCGGCGGATCTGCATGGGACTCAGACGGTGATCCGCGGCGACGACGTTGTTGGCCTTCGTCACGGCGGAAATGATCTTCATAATATCAAACGACACCTCAGAGCCGTTTCGCTTGATGATCTTCATGGTGGCTTGCTCCTCTCTTTTCTGCTTTTTCACTCTATTTTTCGGGTGTTATCGGCTTGCAGGATGACGGATATCCTGCGTCGAAACTAAATATTGCATACTTTGCTGCATGGCGACCACAATATATTGTGCCGCCGAGCGCCGTGCAGTGCTAATATACCCGAAAAGGCAGCGTATGTCAAGGACAAGTTTCCGGTATTTAGTGCGCGATGCAACGTGAAACACAATATATTGTGTTTCACGTTGCACAGACACAAAAAGCGCATTTCGCTTGACAATACTGGAAAGTCTGTTAGAATAGCCCCAGACATTTACCAAACGCAGCGCCGCGCCATTTCAGAAGCCGTCCGCCCGGACGCGCAGATGTGATCGTGCGGCGCTGCCAAAACGAAAAAAGGAGGAATGGAAATGGGAAAAGTCAAGGCATTTTTGAAGCGGAAGAACATTGAGATCTCCGCGAAGCGCTACGGCATCGACGCGCTCGGCGCGATGGCGCAGGGTCTGTTCTGCTCGCTGCTGATCGGCACGATCATCAAGACGCTCGGCGCGCAGCTTCACGTACAGCTGCTCATCGACGTGGGCAGCTACGCGATGGCCGTCTCCGGCCCGGCGATGGCGGTCGCCATCGGCTACGCGCTGAAGGCGGACGCGATGGTGCTGTTCTCTCTGGCGGCTGTCGGCTGGGCAGCCAACGCCGAGGGCGGCGCAGGCGGCCCGCTGGCGGTGCTGCTCATTGCGATCGTCGCCGCGGAGTGCGGTAAGGCCGTCAGCAAGGAAACCAAGATCGACATTCTGGTGACGCCCGCGGTGACGATCCTCGTCGGCGTGGTGCTGGCGAAGTGGATCGCGCCGCCCATCGGCACGGCGGCAGACGCGTTCGGCAAGCTGATCCAGACCGCGATGGCGCTTCAGCCGTTCTGGATGGGCATTGCGGTCTCGGTTCTGGTCGGCATTGCGCTGACGCTGCCGATCTCGTCGGCGGCGATCTGTCAGGTGCTCCGTCTCACGGGTCTGGCAGGCGGCGCAGCCGTCGCGGGCTGCTGCGCGAACATGGTCGGCTTTGCCGTCCTGTCCTTCCGCGAAAACCGCTGGGGCGGCCTTGTGGCGCAGGGTCTGGGCACCTCGATGCTCCAGATGGGCAACATCGTCCGCAACCCGCGCATCTGGCTGCCGGCGATCTTGAGCTCGGCGATCACCGGCCCGCTCGCAACGTGCGTGTTCCGGCTTCAGATGAACGGCGCGCCCATCAACTCCGGCATGGGCACCTGCGGTCTGTGCGGTCAGATCGGTGTCATCACCGGCTGGTTCGGCCCGAGTGAGGAGGCCATCGCCAACGGCGCGGCCGCCATGGCTCCGGCTGCAATGGACTGGATCGGCCTTGCGCTCATCTGCTTCGTCCTTCCGGCGGTGCTGACGTGGCTGTTCGGCCTGTTCTTCCGGAAGATCGGCTGGATCCGCGAGGGCGACCTCAAGCTGCAGCTCAAGTAAGTGCATATCATGCAGCCGGGTCTGTGAAGCGTGCTTCACAGACCCGGCTTGCGCTTGTCAAAAAATTTTCCCTTTACAGCGAAATACAAGTATAATGAAAGCACTCAGGTCATAAAGACATACAATGCGCTCGGTCAGCAGTCGTCTTCGTCTTCTGACTGCCGCTGGCGTAGTAGGTATATGCGTAAGACGAAATGACGCCCTTTTTGTTGCGGTTTTCGAGCAGAATCACCCAGTTCGCCTTGTTATAGCGGTACGTTTCAGTCACGCCGTTTGCATAGGTCAGACTGGCACGATTGCCGTTCGTGTCGTAGGCATACGCCGCCTGCGTGGCCCCGTTTGCATAGACAACTTACTCTAGGTTGAGTTCCAGGTGAGAAAAAACAGCAATATATTATTTGAGATGTTTACGGGCTGAAAAGATACTCTCCAATGGAATTAAAAATCTCTCTTGTGTGTGGATGCATATACTTTTTCACAAATGAAAACATAGCTTTATCAGCCCAAAATGTTTCTAGAATTGCAACCTGGAGGAGATCCCTAGTATCTTCATCTTCGGATTTTGCCATTTCTTCAAGAAACGAGAAGATATGTTTTAATTCTTTTCTGTCGTTTCCTGTTATCATTTTTCTTATATATGGTGCGAAACATTCACCATATATTATGTATGGAAGCTCGAGCGAACTTTCATAATCGCCTAGCGGCAAATCCGAAAAAGCTATCAATAAATCATGAACAGCATTTATATACTTCATTTCAGCCTCCGACATACTTCACAGCATTATATAAATCATTAAGAATGCGATATAGAATTTGAAGTTCATTTTTTGAAAGGTTTTCCATGCGTGATATTTTTTTCCAAATGAGTAATTGCGTTTTGGGCTTTTTGAAGATGTCTTAAATGAAGTCCATTACATAGCCCATGCGGTACGGGATCGGCAGCTCGCCATAGTAGCCGTCCTCCTGCGCAATAACGCCGTATGGCACACCCATGCCGCCGTTGGCATCCAGAAGAATTACCGTGCCAACCTTTAACCACTGCGCGGCGGGAGCCCTACTTGCCCAGAGATTTTTGGTGCGGGTAGAGATAGTTCATTGAAAGAGCGGGAATATAAAGTGAATTTTTGAATTTAATGTCTAAACAGATAGAACATCTTTGAAATATAGCTCAATCGCAGAATCACCGGGGAATAGCCGCTTGAGGCATGGCACGATCTGTGCCTTAAGGGTTAGATATTCCTCGGATATGGCCTGCGTACCCAGATAAAACACCCTTGCGATTAAATTGTCCGGTTCAAGTTGGACTGCTAACTGTAAAAGGTGCTTTCCTCGTTGTTCCCACGCAGCACAAGCAACATCATTACCGTTCTCACAAAATAGCTGTGGCGATAATGAGATCATATAGCCCGCCATCCACAAAAATGTCACATCACAGTGACAGTTTGATAGGCCATACTGCATAGATATCACCAGCGTCTGTTGGAACGCGTCGTAGCTCAGCCGCTGATTCTGAATGCAGCAATCCCATTCAATCAATACATACCAGCATTCAGCAATAAGCCGACATAACTTCTTTGCATTCCCTTTATCGCCGTTCCACAAATCATACAGAAGCTTTCGAGCTTCGCCCCATCTTTCGGCGCGTTCAAGTTCTAACAAATCTGCTAGTTCAATAAAAATACGCATTGTATTACCTCGTTTTGACCCATGCATCTACAAGTTGGACAGCCCCATCTACCACTCGCGTTGTAACCTCAATTACCTGTCCTTTATAAACAAATGAATAAATAGTATTTCCAACAGAAATTAACGTGCCGATGCCTTTCGTTAATACAAGTCCAATAATATTGGAGACGGTCTTCCAATCTTCTGCACCGACCAAATTCCATGCGTGCTTCGTCTGCATAATATGGTTTATTCTATTAGGAATGACATTGGATAGAATTGTATTGATCTGATTTGCGGCCAAGGCAGTGCCGCCGGCAGCTACTGTGCCCGTGGTTCCCATGCCTGCAATAACAACACTGGCAGGGGCCGTGGCGCTACCAGCGAAAACTACTCCAGCTGCAGCGCCACCAGCAAGGCCTGCGATTCCGCCAATTCCAGCTCCAATGGCTACGTTTTCCCAATGTATCTCGCCGTACTCGACATAGGACTGTATTGCACCTGCAATAGCACCAATCGCAACACCGGCCAAAGCTGTAATTACCAAGAATGCGATATTTCCATCTCGGTCAACATACGCAACCGGATTCCCGACCCCATACACATACAGATTTCCGCTCTGCATGACGGCGGTGATCTGCGGCGCGTAGGAATACGATTTCAGGCCCAGCTTGTCCTCACGTTCGCTGATCTTCTGCGGATTGTCGCCGTAGATGCTGTTCGCCGTGTTCCAGTGGGTGTCCTGCTGGGTGAAGCGGCCGATGGCAGGGTCGTAGTAGCGGGCACGGAGGTAGTACGTCCCAGTCTCATTGTCGAAGTACTCGCCGCAGTAGCGGAACGGATTCGCATCCAGCGAGTCCGGCTTCTTTTCCACGCCGAACGCATCGTAATCGTGGGCTCATGTGCCCACCCCGGTGCTGCCCGCCAGCCCGGAGTATTCCGGGCCGGCGGGTACGATTTACTTTTGCTGTCAGCTGCGTATTTAGAAGCTGACACAGTCAATGGGTCAATGCTATGCTACGGGTGCAGCGCTTAGAGACAGAAATTAAAGCGCTTCGGTGGTATGTCCTTGAATTGGGCCTGTAAGCTCAGGGCAATGCGGCTGGGAACGATGCTGAGGAGCCGCTCGTAGTTTTTCTTGTTGTAGCGTATTTTGATCATCCCCGGGCCGACGCGGACGTTGTTGATCTGGCAAAGCTCCGCGTCCCGCAGACGGCGGTTGCTCAGGACCATGTAATACATGGGCAGACCATAGTATGGATAGAAGGCTTTGTTCACATAGGGATACTCCTTGTATGTGTGCACCTCCGTTTTCCGAAATGCCTGTCGGTATTCGATTCCCTCGTTAGTAAAGACCATGTGAGCGTTGCATCCAGAATATAGGGAAATTATCGGGATAGACAGCGTAAGCAACAAGAATGCAGTAAACATAAAAAATGTATCATCCAAAACGATTTTCTTAAAACCATCGGTAAAGAGAAAAAGAAATGTGGCCCATGGTGCAATGCAGCAGAAACTTTCAATTATACTACCAATGAACAACTTTTTGTTGAAATAAATGATGACTTTTTTGGGTGGCATCTTGAAATCCTCCTGATTCACATGAGCATTAGTTGAACCTGTCGAGAGGCTAATGCTCCGCTTCCTGAGATAATAGCTGTGGTGGCGAGTTCCTTAGCCGCATTTTGGGCTACCTTTTTTACAACAGTCGCAGTTGTTTTCCGAACGACCGCTTTTCCAGCTTTGGTCGAGATGACCTTAGTCGTTTTTTTGACTGCGGATTGACTGACTGTTTTTGTTGTGCCTTCCATCAGTGTGTTTACCGCATTCTTTTTCATATTGGTCCACAAGCTTCCACCGACTTTTTTCAGGCTGCCGCCAGAGACACCAAAGGAGAGCAAATTACAGGCACCGCCAACCAATGCGTCAGTCAATATGGATTTCTTATCCAGCTCATCTAGTGATTTTCCATCCAGAATCATTTGGCTTGCAGCATTTCCCGCACCCGAAGCAGCTGCGCCAACTACTGCAGCAACTGCCACCATGGCAATACCACCGGTTGCAAGGGCCATGTCGACCGCAAATCCAGACACAGCACCGGTTACAGCACCTATGGCAGCCCCCTTCCAGAAGTCTTTTCCATCGATCGCCGCGTTGATCCCGCCAATCAATCCACCAATCAAGAAGCCTGTGACCGTGTTGATAAAGCGGCCATCACGATCCATGTATACCGTCGGATTACTGACCCCATACACATACAGATTACCGCTCTGCATGACGGCGGTAATCTGCGGCGCGTAGGAATACGATTTCAGCCCCAGTTTATCCCCGCGCTCGTTGATCTTCTGGGGATTGTCGCCGTAGATGCTGTTCGCCGTGTTCCAGTGGGTGTCCTGCTGGGTGAAGCGGCCGATATTGGGATCGTAATACCGTGCGCGGAGATAGTAGGTCTTCGTCTCGCCGTCGAAGTACTCGCCGCAGTAGCGGAACGGATTGCCATCCAGCGGGTCCGGCTTCTTTTCCACGCCGAACGCATCGTAATCATACTTATGCGTGACGGTACTCGAATCGCTGACCAGCTCTGTGACGTCGCCGTGGGCGTTGAACAGGTAGTAGGTAGTCTTATTTGCATCCGAGCGCGAGATCAGGTTTGCGCCGCGCAGGTATGTGACCGTTTTGCTTCCGACATGCTCGCCGACCACATTCCCGCCGTCGAGCAGGAAATACGTCTGGCTCGTGGCTGTCGCCTTGCAGGTGCGGATACCCTGTGCGTTGTAGGCATACGCCGCGATCAGACCGTTTTCCGCTGCGGTCGAAAGCTGATTGAACAGGTTATAGGTATAGGTCGCACCTGTCAGGCTTCCATCCCCGCCGTTGAACGTCTTCGACAGAAGGCTGCCGTTTGCATCATAGGCATATGTCGTCAGATCGGTCAGCAGGCCGCGTGTTTTCCGCTCGGTCAGCAGGCGGTTATTTGCATCATAACTATAGCTGACAGAGTAACTCGCCTTGCCGGAGACTGTCATCTGGGCGCGGTTCCCGCGGGCATCATAGGTGTAATCCTGCGTCAGCGCGCCCGTCTCGGCCTCCTGGATCAGACGGTTCAGGCCATCGTAGACGTAGCTCGTAACCGTGCCGCCGGCAGTCGTCTTCGTCTTCTGACTGCCGCTGGCGTAGTAGGTATATGCGTAAGACGAAATGACGCCCTTTTTGTTGCGGTTTTCGAGCAGAATCACCCAGTTCGCCTTGTTATAGCGGTACGTTTCAGTCACGCCGTTTGCATAGGTCAGACTGGCACGATTGCCGTTCGTATCATAGGTATATGCGGCCTGTGTGCCCCCGTTTGCATAGACGGCTGTCAGCCGATTCAGATCGTCATAGAGATAGTTGGTCTTCTGGAGCTCCGCGCCGTCCTGCGTGACCGTGAAGCTCGTCCGATTGCCCGCTAAATCATAGGTGTAGGTCTTGAGGTATGCCAAATTGCTCTCTGGAACGACCGTATCGGCACTTTGTGCTTCGACCGGAGGCCTGATCGGGTCGATCGGCGTAACACCACTGCCGTCGCTTGTCCACACTGCATAAAGATAGACTGTAATTTGCAGTAACGACAGAGCGTGTGGATATGCACACTCTGCCGTTGTTTTTACGAAGCTGTACTCTAAAATGAATATATTAGGAAGTTGTTATTCGTCAATGGCAGGCGGATACCAGCGAATGCCTTTTATCTTGTTATCATGGAAGAGCTGATATGCCCTGTGAGACATAAATGGCCAGCTCCATTTCTCCAAACCACTTCCAAACCACTCCTGAGACAGCGCAAAATCCGGAATGTTGGCAATATCACAAGCGCGATAATGGACACGGCCTTTCACTTTTCGAGCTCCACAGCCGTACTCACAGGCAAATTTGTAACCAATCAGCGGATCAAACTCAATGACCGTCTTCGGTGACATGGGCGGTAGGACCCCAATTATTTTCAACTGAAAAAGGTCATCAAATGGCTTGCCGCTCCCGTGCTTGATGATTGGCCAAAACTCAACGCCGCTCAGCTCCGCAGCCTCGATGAGATCCCGCAACCTTTGTGTTACAATATAATCCCGCAGCCACCAAATTCCTGAAATATCGTTTGTTTTTCCCATTTTGATACCGCCGCTCAGCCGAAGTGGACGATTTTGCATCAGGCCTCTCGTACATCTGCTGCCGGGACAACCGGTCTGTAGATCAAAGGAGCAGCTCAAATAGTCTTTTTCTTTTCCGCCATGTATTGGCTGTGGATAACCTCCGCGGTGCGCATTGGGAACCATACGAAGGAGCGGCGCATCCCAAAGCTCCTGCTCCGTAAAAATCTCATCTTTCGTTTCAAAGAACTTCGTTGGGTTTGCATCTAGATATGCCATGAGCTTTTCATAGTTCTCTGTGTCGTTAAACAGTTGCAATATATAAAAACGGGTAGGGCGTTTTAACGGGAATTTTATCCCTGCAATTTCGTAGACTTTTCTTGCATTTGTTTCATCCAGATCAGTAAATACAAATCTGCACTCAATTCTCATAATGTTCTCCTACTTTCCAATGGATTTCATATATCCGTCCAACAGCATAAACAATTCCGGATAATCGGCATACACTTCTTTCGCAATCTCGCGAATGCTCGCCCAATTCTTGTAGTCACTATAATCTCCGATATAGTTAACAGCATCACGCCACAGTTTTGTAAATACACTATGCTGTTCCTTGGTTAATACAACGGAAATCATATCGTCAACATTCAAACCCATAGCCCTGCAAAAACGCTGTTCTAACAAGTGGTGTGCCTGAATGGCTCCGTTATATCCTTTAGTATACTTTTTCATATCCTTATATGAGCCGATTAAACGATTTCCACTGCTGACAAATTCAATAATATCTACGCCATCATCTAATTTATTGGTTATTTTAATGGCGGCCTTAGCAGCATCATCGATATGGTCTATTGTTTTGACCGCATCAGCTACATCATCTATTTTTCCAAGAACTTTAACGCCTTTCCCAGCATAAGAACCTGGAACAAATGGAATAAGTACACCAGCCGCATCCCACAGTAGGAAAGCTGCGTTTTCCCAAGATGGCTCTTTAATAAAATCGATAGCGCTCAATATTAATCCCGCTATGTCCAGCAGCGTTTCAAAAGCGTGCCCGCTGGGATCGCCATAGACAATTGGATTATTGGCGCAATATACGTACAAGTTCAGGGATAACGGATCTGTTATTTTCTGCCCATTTGGATATTCACGGGCCATCAACCACACACTGTCCTGCTGGGTGAAGCGGCCGATATTGGGATCGTAATACCGCGCGCGGAGATAATAGGTCTTTGTTTCGCCGTCATAGTATTCGCCGCAATAGCGGAACGGATTGCCATCCAGCAGGTCCGGCTTCTTCTCGACACCGAACGCATCGTAATCATACTTATGCGTGACCGTGCCGGAATCGCTGACCAGCTCGGTGACGTCGCCGTGGGCGTTGAACAGATAGTAGGTTTTCTTGCTTCCGTCCAAACGCGAAATCAGGTTTGCACCGCGCAGATATGTGACCGTTTTGCTTCCGATATGCTCGCCGACCACATTCCCGCCGTCGAGCAGGAAATCCGTCTGGCTCGTGGCTGTCGCTTTACATGTGCGGATGCCCTGCGCGTTGTAGGCATACGCGGCGGTCTGGCCGTTCTCCGACGCCGCTGTCAGCTGGCCGAAAAGGTTATAGGTATAGGTCGCACCTGTCAGGCTGCCGTCTCCGCCGGTGAACGTCTTTGACAGCAGATTGCCATTCGCGTCGTAGGCATATGTCGTCAGATCAGTCAGCAGGCCGCGCGTTTTTCGTTCCGTCAGCAGGCGGTTATTTGCATCATAACTATAGCTGACAGAGTAACTCGCCTTGCCGGAGACTGTCATCGACGCGCGGCTACCTACATTGTCATACTGATCACCCGAAGGCCATTATGGCGTTTGGGTAACCGTATGATATAACATTCTTCAATCTGTTTCTTTAGACTTTTGGAGCATCTGCTTTAACTGTACAATTATTTGATGCAAAAATGTTTGATCCGAATTAATTTTGAATTTTAAAAATTGTTCACTATAGCTGCCACCCAATTGTCCTGCAATCACCAAATGCCCCAAACGCTGAAATTTAAATAAAACATAGTCGTCGCTGTCATAATCAGTGAGCATATATTCTCCGCAGAGTCTTTCATAAATTGCGTTCAAAGATTCTACAGTCTCCTGTAGAGTCACTTCTGAAACACAAAAGTCAGAACAACCAGAAAAATTTCCTGATTTTACAGTCACATTAAAAGTAGTATACTTTTCAACTGAATATAGGTATTTAAATTCAATATTATCCATTTGTAAATAATCCGTCGCCCGAATCAGCTGTCCGAGCGCATTGTATGTCTTTATGACCTGACTGCTTTCATTATACTCGTATTTCGCTGTAAAGGGAAGGTTTTTTGCAGCATCTGCCGCGGAAAGCTCCCACAGCTTGTTTCCGAGATAGTCATACCCGAAGGTAGCGCCGTTCACAGGTCACATTTCCGCAAGCGTCGTGATCGTACTCTGTGCAGGCAGTCTTGACGCCGTTTCGGAAAACCTCTGTCCGGATGATGTTCTTCTTACTGCTGTCCAGCGTATTACGGATCTCAATCGTGGTACCATACAGGACTATTATCAAAGAAAACAGAAGAACGGCTGTCGTTTGGATGGACGCAAAGACGGCTTGTCCGCAAAGACCATTCGTCGATCGAAACAACGCGAAAATATCTTCACAAAAACGAAGATATCGAGCGCGAGGCCATCGGCATGATGAGCGATTATCTTAACATGGGTCAGATGGATGCAGCGCCGAGACTGAACGGTGCTGCCCCTCGCGCCAAGTTTGCAGATGTTGTTTTGCCGACCTTTCCGCAGCGCCGAAACCACACGGCATAAAACGAAAAAACGCGCTATTGCATACTTTATTGCAAATAGCGCGTAAAGCTGTCAAACGGCAGCATTTCAATCAGAACTTTCGGAACGCTTTGATGTGGAAACCATGTCCAGTGAACAAGAACAAAGACTCCACGGGGAGCATGAATTGCAAATGAGCGAAACGGAGAAATCCGAACAAAGCGATAGAGAAATCGCCGCGTTTCTCACGAAATACGGCGATTTATTGTTGCAGGAGAGGGATTTGAACCCCCGACCTCCGGGTTATGAGCCCGACGAGCTGCCAGACTGCTCTATCCCGCGATATTGACTTTTTGCTCCTGAGAACTAAGCGGTGACTCTGCGGGTTATGAGCTACCTTTAAGGTGACTCTTAATCCAGAGGTCGAGGGTTCACTTTTGCGCTGATGTATATGGAGCAAATGAGGCAAATTGCAAATATCTTCAGCAAACTGATTTTCTGAAATTGACTGGCATAAAGCCCTACTGAATGAAACAAAAAGCAAACCAACTGCAAATAGAGGTTTGACGGAAATTATTGAATTGATAGGTACAGATGCTTTGACTCGAATCTTAAAACGGAGTGTGCCTAAACATGAAAACAGCAATTCAAACACTACCAGCATTGGTCATACATGGTGTTGACCCCGCCCTATTTGATGCAATAGATATGAGTGGATATGATGAAATGCTGACCGTGAAAGACATAAAAAAATACTTCCATATCAGCATCAACGCAGCGTATAACATTATTCACTCCAAAGGCTTCCCCGCGATCCGCATTGGTAATTCCATTAGAGTTCCGCGCTCCATGTTTATTCAATGGCTAAAAGCGCAGGCCAGCTATCGGCCATAGGAGGAACAATATGAAGACTATTATTTCTATCACCAATCAAAAAGGTGGTGTTGGCAAGACAACCACCGCGCTAAACCTTGCCTCCGCGCTGGCTGATGAAAACGAGCGCGTGCTTCTTATCGATAATGACCCACAGGGCAATCTTACTGCTTCTATGGGCTACACCCCGGCTGAGCAGAAATACACATTGATGAACCTTCTGCTTGCAGCTATTGACTATCCGGAGGATCTGGAACTGCATCTGCCGCGCTGCATCCTGCATACGGACGGCAAGCCGGATTTAATTCCCGCAAATCGGCGCTTATCGGATGCGGCGGCGCGGCTTCAGGTTATGCAGATCTCGCAGTACAGCGCCGCGAATGATGCTGGGCGCTGCGCGGAGAAGATGCTGACGCAGGTGCTGGAACCGCTGCGCGACGCCTAGGACTACATTATTATTGACTGTGGGCTCAAGCAGGAACTTTTGACGGTCAATGCGCTGAGCGCGTCGGATTACTGCATCATTCCAATGCAGTCCCACTTCCTCGCATCCGAGGGCATCCCGGACGTGCTGGACATGGTGTGTTCCGTGCAGAAGTATTTCAATCCAGATTTGAAGATCGCTGGCATTTTGCTGACGATGTACCAGTCTCGGCCACAGCTTTGCAAAAGCGTGCAGCAGAGTGTCCGGGATGTCTACGGTGATGACTTGCACGTCTTTGAGCGCCCCATTGAGTACACCATCCGCATTGCGGAGTGCCCCATGGCTGGTATGAGTATTCTGGACTACGAGCCGGGCAACCCGGCAGCGGAATCCTATCGGAATCTCGCTTCGGAGGTGCTGCGGCTTGGCTAGAGCGAATATGAACGAGATGCTGCGCAAACGCATGAGTGCGACCCAGCAGGCGTCCGAGCAGCAGACCGGCGATGCAGCGTATGCGCAGATCTTTCAGATGCCGGTGCCGCAGACGGAAACGCAATTCCGTGACGTACCGATCTGCAAGCTACACCCGTTCTATACCGCTGACATTGGCTTTCATCCCTACCCCCACGCCAAGCTGGAAGTCTTTGCGGAAGAATTGAAGGAGAATGGTTTGTATGAGCGGATTCTGGTGCGTCCCATTGCAGGAACGGATGAATTTGAAATCCTGGCCGGGCATAACCGCACAGCGGCGGCAAAGTTGGCGGGCTGGACGGATATTCCCGCAACAGTTATGAGCGCCAACGACCAGCGCGCCATCAGTATTGCGATTGCAACGAATCTTCTGCGGCGGCAGGATCTTAAAATCATTGAGCGCGGCAAAGCGTATAAAGCGTTGCTGGATGCAAGAAACCGGCACGGTTTCCGCACGGATTTAACTTCTGGCGAATCTCGCCAGAAGTATTCCGCCCGCGGTATCGTGGCCGAGTTCTTTGGTGTGACAGAGTATGAAATCCGCAAGGCGGTCAAGCTGGCACAGCTGATCCCACCACTTGCCGAGATCGTAGAGAATGAGCCCAAGAAGTTGAATCTGGCCTGCGCTGATTTGATCGCAGATTACGATGCAGCAACGCAAACAGCGTTCATTGAGATGTGTCAGATCGAAGGCTATGCGCTGAACAAGCAGACAATGACATTTATTCAGGCACAATGCCCGCCGCCGACAGCAAATCAGCAGGCAATTTACGCCGCATGGCGGGAGACACGGGCAAAAGAAACGCAGCGTGCAGCCGCGCCACCGAAAAAGCTGAGCTTTGACCGAAAACGGTTTGCGCCATATCTGAGCAAGTTCAAAAGCGACAAGGAAATCGAAGACCTGTTTCTGGAGTTTCTCAGACAGCGTGCCGGATGAGGCACAGCTAACTTCATAAAAAACACGACTTTTTTCAAGGTCGTGTTTTTTTATACTCAAATTCAGACGGAGGAGGTATCGAATTGCCCGGAAATCAAATCCCATGCACGGCGGACGACCTGTATCGCCTGCTGTGTCGCTATCGTATTCCGCCCTAGCATACAAAACAAAATACA
>OCIU01000207.1_pt1 | contig 61252 bp, 60 predicted proteins | sample 1538471 | NCBI WGS metagenome assembly OCIU01 (sample SAMN04571693, study PRJEB22368) | human gut metagenome | biome: human gut; material: stool | host: Homo sapiens | place: Luxembourg | collected 2012-06-01 | reverse complement strand
TTTAAGCCGTTTTAACTCCCCCAAATTATACAAAACATTTATTTTGTATAATTTTAACAGGAGTTTTAGTCAATATGACTATACGCCCTCTTCAGGCTTCTTCCCACCTTTCGTTAAAAGTCACAAGGACGGACAAAAGCGAGTATATCAGCATAGCAAGACATAAACGCGCGCCGCTCCGATATAAGTATAATATACTGCAACAAGTCTTTCAAGTCAACATCACGCCGACAAATAAGACCTTGCAAGCGTTTTATTTTATCCTCATATTCAGCGTCACGCGCCAAGCCATATTGGACAATAAGGATATACAAACGCTCCGAATCACTCAACATTTCCACACCTCGCGACATCATAATAAAAGAAATTAGATAAATTTGACAAAGAACACATCAAAGAACTAATTGTCTTTTTATCTAAAACAAGCTTATCAACAGCACAAGAAAGCAAATCAGACATTTTTTTCCGATAATGATAACTAAGTTCTTCAATACGCCGAGGCTCAGCAATAAGAGTTTTTAAGATAAACTTATCAGTATCATTAAGCCGACCAGAAACAACCGACATTTGCTGACGAAAAATATAAACAACAGGAACACAATCCAAAAAAGCCACAGTATCAAATCTATCAAAAGTCATTTCAAAGCGAGTACAAGCAAATTCAAGTCCGCTTTCAATCTGTTTATTATAGACCTTACAAAAGCCAGCACAATGCCTACTGCCTAAATATTCTGTACAATCATTCAAACTATTAACCACACAAGCATACTTGCGTTTATCCTTACACACAATCACGCTATCACGCGAAACAGGCAAATCAACCGCTACATCAAACTCAGTAACCTCATAGCTTTTACTACAATCGACCAAAAGGTTAAACAATGCAGACACAAACGGACAAGGCATACATTTATTCGGGTTTATTTCAAGTTTCCAATTATCGACAGTTTTTTCATATGTCTGAAAATGAGTACCAAGCCAAAAACTTGCAGTTTCTCCCCCACCCCACCGAGAACTCATTAGTTCAAATTTAAAATTATGAGTAAAAGACAGTTTTTTCCGAGAAGTATAATAATTATCACGACAAACGCCAAGTTCAAAGGGCGCACGCTCCACTACCGTTTCATGAATAAGCAAAGCAGAAAGAGAAGCTTGAAAAGAATCAAAAGAATTATATTTAAACTTACCAGTTACAATTAATTTATCTATACTATACACACAATCATTAAACGCTAAAGACTGATAATACCGCAAATATATCACCCTAACATTTAAAATTTTAAACCTCTTCCCCCCTATTAGATATACGGGGGGAAGAGAAGAACAACAGCGCGCGCGCGTTCGCGCGGCGCGCATTAAGACATACCCAACATAGGAATTTTACGCAACACCCACATCACAAGCTTATATATTTCCTCACTTGACAAAATAACTATCAATATAGGAAAAAACACTTTCACCTGCGACCAAGGCAAAAACAAACTAATCAAACTACCTGCATAATTCAAAGCCGACCCCAAAAACTCAACAACAGTATTCTCCATGCCGTCAGGCATACCGGGAACATTAATCACTGCAAACACTTTTTCAAAAACCGCGAAAATTGCATTAAGCAATGATTCAATTATCATCAGAGCCACCCCCGATTATATTGTGATACTTCTTTATTGCAAGATTTATCATAGCAAGCGAAATAATACAAAACACCAATGTTTTATAAAAAGCGTAAAGCGTACTAAAAGGCGCATTTTGCAAAAAATCAAAGGTATAATGCACCTTATCCCATAAATGCACATGAGTTCCCGCGACATCAAAATCAACAGCAGGAAATTCCAAATACGGAGTATCAGAGGGTTGCCAATCAACAAACAACTGTATTATTTTAACAACCATTGAGGGAGCTTGATAGAGAAAGCCTAAATGCTCCGACAACAGCGTTTCAAACTTCTGTTTAACAGTATCAAAAAAGCCCTCTTCGGGGATAAAAAAGCCCTTTATCGTATTTGCTAAATCCTCAAAAAACCCTTTAATCCTATCGCCTAATTTGCCAAGGGAACTATCCAAATCTGCGGTAGTCATATCGTTAACAATAAAATTATCAACACGAATAGACACCGAAGAATCAGAAGTATTTCTAAAAACAAAATAGATTCTACCAGCGTCGCCGAAGTTGTCAGGCATAGTCAAAGTATTACTGCGCTGAATATTACCATTAGTAATCTTTGCAAGCTCGAGAACACTAAGCTCTGAACCAGTTGAAGAATCTTTATAATAGATTTTGACACTACCAGCGAGGGAAAAAGAAGAGCCTATCGCAGAAGAACAGCTATAATAATAAGTAAACTTGTATTTTCGCGTTGCCGACACAGGATTAACACGAATATATGCAGAATAAGAACCGCCAGCAGGAACGGTAACAACACCATTTGAAACTGTTGCATTACCGCTTTTTATTAACCGAGAATCGGACAAATTAGAAAGAGTTAAAAGATTATCGTCAGAACCTTCGGCGGAAACTGGTAGCAATACTTGCGAACAAAAAAGCAAACAAAGCAGTAATGACAACAAAATTTTGAACTTGAATTTGTGCATTGTAATCCCCCCCATACAGACTATTTACATCAGGTTGAACGGAATAGGACGAGAACTCGGAATTTGTATATATCCACTCATAAACAGGAATGTTAAGAGTACCGCCACTATAAGCAGTAACAACAGTACGAGCGGACGACGAGTTATAAGACGAATAATTATATGTGTTAACTGCATAACGCACCCCCGCAGGAACCACATAGCTATACAACCCCTTTGAAGTGATTTTTTCTTTACAAAAAACAATATAAAGTTGTGGAGAATCCGAACTCGAATTTCTGTAATCAGAATAAGCGATATAATACGGATATTCGGCACGCATAGAAGCAACAAGGGACGCTATATAACGCTGTTGCGCGTCAGAAAACATAATAACCCCCCTTTACTTACCGAACCAATCGCGACCGCTTGCGGCGCGAATAACAAAGCATATAACAGTCCAGGACATACCAAAGAAAAATCCGAACTTACTGGCAAGAACAATATAAGGAATAACGACATCAAAAACAGCTTGCATTTTTAACCCTCCCGCTTAAACAAATCAAAGCTCGGGACACGAGACCGCCCCTGCCATTCTTTGTTATATCGTTTCATTTTTGCATAGGTATCATATCGACGGTACATTTCAGGACTATGAAAGAAAAACGACCGCCCAACGATAACAGGTTCGAGTTGACCATCTTTTTCTGTACTCTTCTCACCGTCAATGATATAATTCCATTGAAACAGATTCAAAAGACTATGACAATCAACTATATCCTTAATTTGTTCGCGTAAAGGCTTAGCCAATCGCATAAAGACTTGACTTGTACCAACAATATGTTTACGCTGTTTCCTCTGTTGCGAAATCTCGACCATAACATCGATATCAATGTTTTTGCTTTCAAGACTGTTCAATTCAAGATGAAATTCATCAATGAAGAAAATAACACCATATTCGCCATTATTTACCCATTTCAAACAGTCGAGACCCGAATATTCAACACAAACACGATAAGAAGAATTTTCAGCAAGACGGTCACAAATCCATTCATGTGTTATCAACTCATGACTGAAATAATCGCGGACAGACATTTCACCGTTCGGTTCAGGAGAAACAACAGCATTAAACGGATAATCAGCAAATTCAGTGTTAGTACACAGAATAGCGTGCGGATATTCTTCCATTATGCGAGTTACATAGTCAACCGCACTAAGAGTTTTGCCACTCCCCTGCGGACCCGAAAAAATCAAAGTACCGCACGGATTAAAATAAAACGGATGTTCGCGCCGAAATTCACGCCGATATTTCAAAGTATCAAAAGCGCCGCCAAGATTCAACGCTTTCCGAAAAGCTTTTCTATACAAATAAATCACCCCTAAAATGAAACAAGGGGGCGACAAACGCCCCCTCGCTCCGTTGAATTAAACTTTGCCCTTGCGAGTTGCGCCCATAACCTTACGAATAACAAGTCGAACGCCGAACCACATAAGAACCATGCCGATACACGCACCAAGACCAATGCCGAGTATCTGAACAATCGAACCAATGTTAACGGTATCGGTTACGTTCTTAAGGACAGTCGAAACAGCAGAAACAGCTTCCGCGCTACCACTTGCACCTGCCGCACCGTCAGCAAAACAGCTAACAAGAGACATTGCAAGAATAGCAAGAACGCAAACTATACAGCCGATAGTTTTAAAACTTCTCTTCGGCTTCTGCTCCGAGCAGTTAGAAAGTCTTTCCTCATTCATCTTTTTCACCTCCCCCGCCTTAAAATCAGAAAGGATTATATATCATGCCTTTGCGGGCAGCACGATATCAGAAAGAGAAGAGAAACGACCGTCAAAGTCATAGACAAACTCACATTCTTTGCCGATTATAGCAGGAGATATACGCTCAATAAGCGGAGACTTTACACTGACGAACACAGTGCCGACAGCCTGCCCGACAGAGTTCTCAACCTCACGACTACTAAGCTCGCGGACAAAGTGCAGTTCAGCACCCTGCACAGGCTGACCCGTTTTTTTACTGACATAATCAACCGACTTAATACCTAAAATTTTTGTTTTCATTTCCTTTTACCTCACTTTAAATTTTTTAATATTTCGAGTATAGCTCTGCCATACAAACCGACTAAATTACCAAGATTAAACAAAATTGACTGCAACATCTTTGTACCTACTTTCAAATCAATTTTTAAACAACATAGTTCAGTTGTTGACTAAATAATAGTCCACTACTGAACTATTGTCAATAGTTTAATAGTGAACTATTGTATAATCTACTTATTACACAAAAACGGAGAGGTATAATTATGGACTATGCACAAAGAATCAGAGACATAAGAGAAGATAACGACCTAAAACAAACACAAGTAGCTATGATATTAAAAACAACACAATCATACTATGCCCAATACGAAAACGGACACAGAAAGCTACCAATCGACCACCTAATAACATTATGCAAGTTTTACAACCTATCAGCTGATTATTTACTCGGATTGACCGATACACCCCGCAGGCTAAAATAACCGCCTATCGGCGGGGCTGATAAGGTGAGCAGGCAGTGCAAACCGCGCATAACTACGCTTGCGCCGAGGAAGCAACAGCGGGACAGAAGATATCAGACGAGCGCACCAACCAAGGCGCACGCGCGCGCCTTGACCGCGAATCCGCGCACAAAGTAACATAAAAAAACAGCCCAAGCACACGCGCTTGAACTGTTGATAATAACTAATTTTCTTTTTGGATATCATTTATTTTGTATAATTTTCATTGTTTCTTTCGGCACTCTCCTTTCGCATAGAATTAAAACTCTATCCCGAACAGCCGCTTTGTATTCTCGGTTGCGGCATCGACAAGTGTTTGCACATCCATGTTTTTAACGCTCGCTATCGTCTGCGCGGAATATGCAATCATATCAGACGAGCATCTCCTTCCTCTGAGCGGCACCGGCGCCATATAAGGACAGTCGGTTTCAAGCAAGATTCTGCTGATATCTGTTACCGCTGCGACTGCAACAGGTTTCTTCGCGTTTTTGAAAGTAACTGCTCCGCCGAGACCGATATACATTCCGAGTTTCAGAACTTCCTGCGCCATTTCAACGCTGCCGGAAAAACAATGTACCACGCCTTTTGGTCTGTATTTTTTGAGCAAAGTCATTGTGTCCTCGTGCGCTTCCCTGTCGTGGATTATAACAGGCAGATCGAGCTCTTTTGATAGTTTCAACTGAAGCTCGAAAATCTCTTTTTGAAGCTCTCTTGGCGAGAAATCATAGTGATAATCGAGCCCAATCTCCCCTATTGCGACGCATTTTTTCTTTTTTGTGAAATCAATTATTTTTTGTTCCATTTCGCTAATATTAGCGTTTTTTAATTCTTTTTCAGCCTCATGAGGATGGATTCCGCACGCACACCAAAAAAAAGGATATTTTTCAGAAAGCTCCGCAGATGTTGCGGAGCTTTTCAGGTCACTTGCGCAGTTTATAACAGCGCAAACGCCCTTTGACGGCAAGGACGCTATCAATTCGTCCCTGTCGCCGTCAAACTGTTCGTCGTCGTAATGGGCGTGGCTGTCAAAAATATTGTTTATCATCTTATCTTTGCTCCGACCGGGATATCGTCAACGAAAATCACCTTGACATCATCGTCTGCGCAGTCAGCCGCAAGAATCATTCCACAGCTTTCAACGCCGCAGAGCTTTGCGGGCTTGAGGTTTGACACAAGGATTATATTGTGTCCGACAAGATCCTCGGGCTTGTACCACTTGGCAATTCCGGAAGCAACAGTGCGCAGTCCGCTGCCATCGTCTATAGTCAGTTCAAGCAGCTTCTTTGCGCGCTTTACAGGCACGCAATCCTTAATTTTTGCAACTTTGAGCTCAACTTTTGCAAAGTCGTCAATGCCAATCATTGCAACTCCGGGAATCTCTTCTTTCTTCTCTTCGAGTGCCGCTTCGGAGACGGAAGTCTCCTTCTCTATCTCCTCAAGCATCTTTTCTGCGTCGATTCTGTTGAACAGCGGAGTCGCCGTTCCGACACGTCCGCCGGCTTTGAGCGCGCCAAAGGACTGGATGCTCTCATAAGAAGATATATCCGTGTTGAGCTGCTCAAGAATCTTGTCCGAGGTATCGGGCATAAAGGGCTTGAGCTGAACGGCAATTATTCTGATGCTCTCAAGGAGATTATAAAGCACCGTACCGAGCCTTGCGCGCTTATCTTCATCCTTTGCGAGCAGCCACGGAGTAGTCTCGTCGATATATTTGTTGCTGCGTCTTGCTGCGCTGAAAATAGCCTCAAGCGCATCCGCAACATGGAAATCATCCATGCATTTATCAACCGTCTTTACGCTGCCGAGAACGGTATTTTTGAGATCCTCATCGACGGCTTCCGGAGCTTCGGGAGCGAGTATCTCGCCACCGAAATATTTATTTGACATTGCAATCGTTCTGTTGACAAGGTTGCCGAGCGTGTTTGCAAGCTCGGAATTGTAGCGCTCGATTATGGTTGTATAAGTGATCGAACCGTCAGCGGCATAAGGCATCTCGGAGAGCAGATAATATCTGATGGCGTCAACGCCGAAATGTCTCACAAGGTCGTCAGCATATATGACATTGCCCTTGGACTTTGACATCTTGTCCGTTCCGAAAAGCAGCCACGGGTGGCCGAATACTTTCTTGGGCAGTTCAAGACCGAGAGCCATGAGCATAATAGGCCAATAGATCGTGTGGAAACGAAGAATGTCTTTGCCGATTATATGCGCGTCTGCCGGCCAATATTTGTTGAACAGCTCGGAGCTGCCGTCGGGATCATAACCGAGAGCGGTGATATAGTTTGAAAGCGCGTCTATCCAGACATAGATGACATGCTTGTCATCAAAGTCGACCGGAACGCCCCATTTGAAAGACGAACGTGAAACGCAGAGATCCTGAATACCGGGCTTTATGAAATTGTTGACCATTTCCTTTTTGCGGCTCTCGGGATAGATAAAGTTCGGGTTCGCCTCGATATAATCCTCAAGTTGCTTCTGATACTTTGACATTCTGAGGAAATATGCCTCTTCCTTTGTCGGGACAAGCTCACTGCCGCAGTCCGGGCACTTGCCGTCAACGACCTGGGACTCGGTGAAAAAGCTCTCGCAAGGCACGCAGTACATGCCTTCGTATTCGCTCTTATAGATATCGCCCTGGTCATAAAGCTTGCGGAATATCTTCTGAACTACCTTTTCATGGTAATCGTCGGTCGTTCTGATAAACTTGTCATAAGTTGTGTTGAGCAGATCGCAGATACCGCGTATCTCCCCTGCCACTTTGTCAACATATTCTTTCGGGGATACGCCTGCATTCTTGGCGTACTCCTCTATCTTCTGACCGTGTTCATCGGTACCGGTAAGGAAAAACACATCATATCCCTGCATTCGCTTATACCTGGCTATGGCATCGGTGAGAACTATCTCATAGGAATTGCCTATGTGAGGCTTGCGCGATGTGTAAGCAATCGCAGTTGTGATGTAATACTTTTCTTTGGACATGATTTGTTTTCCTCCTCGTATGTAAATACTTATATATTATACCATCTTTTTTATATTTTACAAGACAAAACCGTGCCTTGCGGCACGGTCATCGTGTTTTCTTTTTCATATTTGCGGCAAGTATGCCTCCGACACAGGCGCATACGGCTGCAACAGCTACCGCAATCGCTGTTTTTATGCCTACACTGCCGCCTGCGGCCGCGGCGGATACAACAACGCAGGAAATGAGCAAAACTGATGAACACAGTCCCAACAGAAGTCCGTTTTTTCTTATCGGGATGACAGAAAATAGTCCGGCTATAAACGCCGCTATTGCGGCACACACAATTGAAACTGGCGTATAAGCTCCCGACGAAACACCTTTTTTGAGTATCACCGCAGAGGCAGTCGAAAGCAGTATAAAAAATATTGCGGCGCCAAGCGCATTGCCGATAAGCAGACTTATCAGAAGAGTTTTCTTAGTATTGGTTTCTTTTCGCTCTCCCCTTTTGGCAGGCATAAAAAAATCCCCCTCATACCGTTTGTTAAAAAGTATGAGGGGAAGTCTGATTTTATGTCAGATTACTCGGCGTCCGCATCCTTGTTCTTCTTGCTCTTCTTGCGGCTTGCCTTGCTCTTTGCCTTGGCCTCTTCCATCTTTGCGGCCTTCTCGGCTTCCTGAGCTTCCTTCGCGGCAGCTCTCTCAGCCTCGAGCTTCTCGTTAGCGGTGTTGTTGGTGCTGATAGCCCATCTCATAATCTTGATTCTGTTTCTTTCAGCGCCGGTCTCTATAATAAGAGAATCATCCTTAACAGTGACAACGCGTCCGACGATACCGCCGATGGTGGTGATCTCATCGCCGACCTCGATGCTGTCGCGCATCTGCTGCTCTTCCTTCTGCTTTTTCTTCTGGGGACGGATCATGACAAAATACATGACGCCGAACAGAAGAACCATCATGACGATAAGGGAAATCTGGCTCTTGCCGGAAGCCGCACCGTTTGCAGCTGTACCGCTGGCAAGGTTTAAAAACTGTACTAAATTCATAATGAACCTCCAAATGATAATAGAATAATTATAACTGCTGTTTCATATTTATGCAAGCATTTATTGAAATTTTTAGACTGATGCGAGCGAAAAAACATAATCTTTGTGCACAATGCCTGTCTCAATAAAGGATATTCCGCTGCATTCGAATCCCCTTTCGGTTATTTCGAGCGATATATCGCTGACTGTACTTACCTTTGGACTCAGCGCCTTGAAGCAGGCTTCTTTGACAGACCACAGCGTAAGCAGGCTTTGCGTATCTGTCGCATATTCCCTCTCGGCATCGTTGACGCATATTTTATTTATAAGTTTGGGATTGACATCACGCTTTTTTTCAATGTCAACTCCGATTGGAAAACTGCTCACAGCGCAGACTGCATAGTCACCGGAATGGCTGAGAGATATATAGCATCCATCGCACAGCGGCTTCCCGCTGCCGTCACAAGTTATTCTGATTTCGTCCTCATCAATACCCAAAAAGTCGGCAGACGCGCGCCTTGCGGCGAGATTCGCGGCAAGCGAGCGCTTTTTGTCATCTTCAAGGCGCATCCTGGAAACGCGCTCGCGCTTCTGCGGACAAAGAAAATTCATTTCGCGCTCGTACTGCTCGTTGGTCAGTTCGTTTATATTTATAAAAAGTGTCAGTGCCATTACTTTGCGTATATCTTCTGACCGTCTTCAATATCTTCGGACGGTATCTTGACTATCTTATCCCCTACCGAGCAGCCGGAAAGTATCTGATAGTGCTCTCCGTCAAAAAGTCCCGTTGTGACTTCGGTTTTCTTAACGGTCTTTGAATCCGGATCATAGAGATAGATATATGACTTTCCGTCCTCGTACTGTATCGACTCAACCGGGACAAGAGTGGCGTTCTTTTGGGTTTCGAGCTTTATGGACATATCAACCGAAAGACCAATTATAATGCTCTTGTCGGGCTGTTCAATCATCGCTTTCGCCTCAACTTCGCTGCCGCCGGATGTTGAACCGAGAAGCGAAGTAATGCTTGACGAGGCAGATTCAGAGGCGGTGGGGCTTATAAAGCTGACGTAACCGCTGAACTTCTTGCCTGTTGCGCCGGTTATCTCGACCGGCTGGTCGAGTTTTATTTTATATATATCCTTGCCGCTGACACTGAAAGTCGCAGAGAGCGGATAATATTCAACAACTATACCGCCGGGAGTTCCCGGGAAAAGCTGATTGATAATACCGGAAAAGTCCTTTGTGTCCGATGTTGCGAATGAGAGAAGCGAAGATATATCAATACTGTCGAGCGAGACTGTTGAATTACTTTTCGGAGTGTGATATGTCTCTCCGCTGACGATATTTATTTCCCTTACAACGCCGTCATTCTCGGCAACCCAGCCTTTTTTCAGCGCATTCACGGCTTCGACGGTTTTGTCTAAGTCTCCCTTTGCTGATTCGGCAACCGAGAGATAAAGTGAAGCTAAAGTATCACCGGACTGAAGCTTCAGTATCCCCTGCCGCGCCTTAAGCTCAATCAATTCAAGCTGCGCCGATATCAGCTGCTTTTCCTCGTTGGAAACCGAAAGGAGCTTGAGTATCGACGAAATCTGATTGTTCGCGCCGTTAATTATATTCTCGAGATGCTGGAGTATCTCCGAAACCTGAGTGCCGGAAGAGAAGAGTCTGTCAACTATTTCTGCCGCCAATTTGCTGTCGCCGAGGAGCTCGGTGAGCTGCTTTTTCAGCGAGATAGTTTCCTTTGTGTCGTCCTTCGGTTTTGCCGCATCGACCTTTTCGCTGAGCTTTTCTATCTCACGCTGCTTCTGCTCTATCTGCTTTGAGAGCGACTCAAGCTGAGCCACGGAGGCGTTCGCGTTTGAAGCATACTTTCTGTACTGCGACATGGCGGCATTATAGTTCTCTCGCTTCTGCGCCACAACGTCGCTGAGTGAGCTTGTATCAAATGTCGCAAGCACATCGCCTTTTTTAACGGCATCTCCGACTCTGACATTTACGCTCTTGACATAGGTGCCGTCAAGTATTTCAAACGACGCCTGGTTCTCGGAGTTCACAGTACCGGAAAGTTTGAGCGTTTCGGTGATATCGCCGGCAGTCACATCCGCCAGGGCAACCGTAGTGCGTGTCTTCTTGCTTATCACAACATAAGCGGTGACACCGAGTGCAATGATAAGTAGCGCGGCGACGATACTGATGACGATTTTTTGCTTTTTGTTGAGTATCTTCTTTGTCATCCCAATTCTCCATCATGTATTTTCTTATATATTACACTTATGTTTCGGCGAGTTAAAGTACATTTTGTAAACTTTTTTAAAAAAGTCGGATTCATGCGGCGAACACACGAATCCGACATAATTATTTAGTTGCAGCGCTTCCAAAGCGAGGGCGAAAACAAAGCGAGAACCGGGAATATCTCCAGTCTGCCGATTATCATGTCCGCGCTGAGAACAAGCTTGCTGAACCACGAGAATCCACTGAAATTGCCCATCGGACCGACAATATCTATTCCGGGTCCGATGTTATTCATGCACGATATAACCGCAGTTACATTGGTCGTGAAGCTGAAATCGTCAACAGAAACAAGAAGCGTGGATGCTATCATAACAATAACATATGCAACAAGATACATAGAAACATTTCTGACGAGTGCTTCATTCTGAACCTTTCCGTCAATACGGAGCACTTTGACGCTGCGCGGATGAACAACGCGCTGCATCTCGTTGCGAAGAGCCTTGAATAATATAAGGACTCTCGACACCTTCAAGCCGCCGCCGGTAGAGCCCGCGCACGCGCCCATGAGCATGAGCACAACGAGAATATATCGCGAAAGCTCAGGCCAAAGCGAAAAATCAGTGGTAGAAAATCCGGTTGTCGTGATAATCGACGAAACCTGGAAGAAGCTGTGATGAAAAGCGTCAAACCAGCTTGAGAACATTGAGCGAATATTTATTGCTATCACCGTAACCGACACCAAAACGGTTATGATATAGAAGCGAAGCTCTTCGTTTTTGAAAACGAGCTTGAAGTCTCTTGCAAGCAGCAGATAATAAATATTGAAGTTCACGCCGAACAGCAGCATAAACACGGCAATAACACCCTGAAGATAGTAGCTGTCATACGCGCCTATGCTGGCATTCTTTATTCCGAAGCCGCCCGTTCCGGCGGTTGCAAAAGAGTTCAGAACACTGTCAAACAGCGGCATTCCTCCGGCGAAAAGCAAAATGATTTCAATAATCGTCAGCGCAATGTATATGATGTAAAGAATTTGTGCGGTCTGGCGCATCTTTGAAACGAGCTTTCCGAATGTGGGACCCGGGCTTTCGGCTCTCAGAATATAGAGCGACTGAGCGTCGTTGTCCTTGCCATTTGGTACAACCGCAAGCAAGAACACAAGAACGCCCATTCCACCGAGCCAATGCGAGAAGCTTCGCCAATAGAGCAAACCTTTGGAAAGCGCCTCGACATTTGAAAGTATACTCGAACCGGTCGTTGTGAATCCGGAAACGGTTTCAAAAAAGCAGTCTATAAAATTCGGAATCTCACGGCTTATAAAGAACGGCAGTGCACCGAAAAGCGATATCGCAAGCCAGGACAGCGAGACTATCGCAAAGCCCTCTCGCACAAATACATTGCGCTTTTGGGGCTTTATCATATGCATCAGCTGACCGATGACAAGAAGTGCCGCGATGCTGATTCCGAAAGCGAGGACGCATTTGAACTCGTTATGATACAGCGAAACAAGCAGCGCCGGAATCATAAAAAGTCCTTCTATCCGCAGAATATTGCCTATATAATTTGCAATAAGTTTATAGTTCATTTTCGCGTCTCCCGGCTCAGTCCTCGGCAAAGATATCGTTTATATCCTTGAACTTGCCCTCTGCAGTGGTGATAACGATTATCGTATCCCCCGCCATTATATAATCATTACCGCTCGGGATAATGACCTTTCCCATGCGGGTTATGCAGGCGAGGAGGATATTGTCCTTGAGGTTGACTTTTTTAAGAGGTTCGCCGATGCACTTTGTGCTGTCGGTCACCGCAAACTCAAGGGCTTCAACCTTTTCGTCGACTATCCTGTACAGAGTCTTGACCGAACCGCCGGTGGTGTTGTCCATAGCCCTGACATAGCGGATTATCTCATAGCTCGCGAGCATTTTCGGGCATACGACGCTGCCGATATCCTTGTCTTTGAAGAGCTTGATATACTCGGTACGGTTAATTTTTGTAATTGTCTTTGGCACTTTGCAGACATCCGCGTACATTGATATAATGAGGTTTTCCTCATCGATATTCGTCAGCGAGACTACGGCGTCCGTATCTTCAATACCCTCGGACGAGAGCAGATCCTGGAGCGTTCCGTCGCCGTTGATTATAACAGCACCGGGCAGGCGCTCCGAAAGAGCGCGGCACTTGTCGAGCTTCTGCTCGATTATCTTGACATTGACACCGCTCTTGATAAGCTCATCGGCAAGATAGACTGCAATCTTGCTTCCGCCGATTATCAGCACATCTCTTATCTTCTGATTGCTTATCTTGAGCGCCTTGAGCATTTTGACAAGCTCGCTGCGCGGAGCGGTGACGGTTATCTTGTCGTTTGCCTGAAGCTCAAAGCTGCCGTCGGGAATGCAGACTTCGCCTCCCCTGTCAACGGCGCAGACGAGCACTTTCACGCCGCGCAGAACATCAGATAATTTTTCAAGCTTCTTGCCGACCAGCGCGCAGTCCTCTTTTAACTTGAGCTCAACTATTTCAACGCGGCCTTTGGCAAAAGTATCGCGCTTGAGGAAGCTCGGGAACTGCAAGATGCGGAATATCTCTCTTGCGGCGGTGAGTTCCGGATTGACGGTCATCGAAAGGCCGAAATCGTCGCGCATATACTGAATCGACTGAACATAGTCCGGGTTGCTCATGCGGCAGATCGCGTGGCGGCATCCAAGCTTCTTTGCGAGAATGCAGCACAGCAGGTTTATCTCATCCGCAGAGGTCGCGGCGATAAGAAGATCGCTGTTTGCAACATCTGCCTCTTCCTGCGTCTTGAGCGTGACTCCGTTTCCGTCGACAACAAGCACATCGAGCTTCTGGAGCGAATCCTCGAGCACATCAGGATTGTTGTCTATGACTACGATATCATGACCCTCGGCAAGCAGCTGCTTCGCGATATTGTAACCGACCTTGCCGTCACCGACAATAACAATTTTCATTTAAAGTTCCATCCAATCAAAGTAATAGGAAAAATCCTTATCCAATATTATAACTTTCTTTTTTGCTATAGCAATGGCAATTGTGCACAATTAAGCCATAACAATTTTGTGGAAAATTTTCTTCCCCTTCTTAATTATAGCCGGGTTGGCGGCTATTTCGTCGGCAGAAAGCGAAAAATCGAGGCTCTTTACCTTTTCATCGTTGACGCTGACGCCGCCCTGCTCGATAAGTCTTCTTGCCTCGCTTTTGGATTTTGCAAGTCCTGCTTTGACAAGAATATCTATAACGCTGATTTTTCCGTCTGCAAAGTCATCTGCGCTGAGGCTTGTGGACGGCATATCTGCGGAATCCGCTCCGCCGCCGAAGAGTGCTCTTGCGGCATCCTGTGCCTTGTTCGCTTCATCCTCACCATGGACGAGCTTTGTCAGCTCATATGCGAGTATCTCTTTTGCCTTGTTGAGCTGGCTGCCCTCCCACTTGTCCATCTCGTCGATCTGCTCGAGAGGCAGGAAAGTAAGCATACGGATGCACTTGAGAACATCGCTGTCTGCAACATTTCTCCAATACTGATAGAACTCGTAGGGCGAAGTCTTCTTGGGATCGAGCCAAACGGCGTTGCCCGCAGTCTTGCCCATCTTATGACCCTGGGAGTCGGTAAGGAGAGTTATGGTCATTGCGTGAGCATCCTTGCCGAGCTTTTTGCGTATGAGCTCGGTTCCGCCGAGCATGTTGCTCCACTGATCGTCGCCGCCGAACTGCATGTTGCAGCCGTAGTTCTTGAACAGATAGTAGAAATCGTAGCTCTGCATTATCATATAGTTGAACTCAAAGAAACTCAGACCCTTTTCCATGCGCTGCTTATAGCACTCGGCACGAAGCATATTGTTGACGGAGAAGCAGGCGCCGACCTCGCGCAGAAGTTCGATATAATTAAGGTTGAGAAGCCAATCGGCGTTGTTCACCATCTGAGCCTTGCCCTCGCCGAAGTCGATAAAACGCTCCATCTGGCGTCTGAAGCACTCGGCGTTGTGATTGATATCCTCGCGGGTGAGCATCTTTCTCATGTCGGTGCGTCCCGAGGGGTCGCCTATCATTGTGGTGCCGCCGCCGATAAGAGCTATCGGCTTGTTGCCAGCCATCTGCAGTCTCTTCATGAGCGTAAGAGCCATGAAATGACCTGCCGTGAGGCTGTCTGCGGTGCAGTCAAAACCAATATAGAATGTAGCTTTGCCGCTGTTTATCATCTCTCTGATTTCCGGCTCGTTCGTCACCTGCGCGATAAGTCCGCGCGCGACGAGTTCTTCGTAAATTCCCATAGTTATTTTTCCTTTCATTTTGTTCATAAAATTAAAAAGCCTCCGCACGGAGAACCGTGCAGAGGGCGAATTACCGCGGTACCACCTCTGTTCACTCCTTTCGGAGTCTCAGGAGCATTGCGCTCAGCGTATAACGCACGCCTGCGGCTCGACCTACTACAATTGTTCAGCCTCGCAGCTCGGAGATGTATTTCGCCGCCATGCCGCGTCCCCTCACAGCGCCCGGAGACTCTCTTTGCCGGCATGATGCGGTTACTTCTTCCCGTCACAGCTTTTAAAATATGCAGTCATTATAAACCATACTTCAAAAGTTGTCAACAGTGATATGATTTGTAAATTATTTTATATGAATACTACATTTATTGCATACTTGCACGACTTGTGGTAAAATATGTTTGTTTATCCGAAAACTTAAAGCATCAAGGAGTTAATCGCAAATGGCTGAATACAACTTCAAAACGGGCGTGGATGCCGGAGAATACAGAGACTTTCTCAACGTCTCCCCTGCCTATTGCTTCACACAGCTGCCCGAATGGTCCGAGGTCAAGGACAACTGGGATCACGACATATGCATGCTCTACAAAGACGGCGCGCCCGCAGTAGGCGCACTTCTTTTGATAAGGCATCTGCCGATGGGCAAAAAGCTCATATATTCCCCGCGCGGTCCCGTCGGCGATTTCAGCGACGCAGAGGCAATGCGCGAATTCTCGACTCAGCTGAAAAAATACGCAAAGAAGATCGGCGCGATTGCCGTTAAGGCAGACCCGTTCGTAATAAGAGAAAACTACGAAAAGCAAAATGCCGTCGATTTCGGCAACTCATTTGACGAGACGATAAGAGTCATGCAGGAGTGCGGATTTGTTCACAGGGGCTTGAGCACCGACATAAACGCATATTTTCAGCCGAGATTCAACATGGCTATCCCGCTCTTCAACGAAAACGGACCTATCGACAGCGCAGGATTTCTGAAGGCAGTGCCCAAAAAGACCCGCTATTATATGGGTTCGTTCCACAATTCCAAGGGTATCGAGTTCATAAAAGCCGACCCGGACGACGATCTTTCGGAATTTGTCCGCCTGCTCGGTCAGACCGAAAAGCGCCAGGGTATCTCGCTGAGAAACGAAGAATATTTCAAAAAGATACGCCATGCGTTCGGCGACAGGGCGGTCATATATTATGCGCGCATGCACCTCGACAGATATGTTGAATATCTCGAGGGTCTGATTGCAAAGAAGCAGAACATTCCCGAAAACACGCGCAAGCTCGATGAGGCAAAGGCTCTTATCGAAGAAAAGGGAAACACCGTGAATCTCGCCGCCAGCCTTGTCATTATGCCCGATCCGCAGGCGAAGCTCAAAATTGCCGAGTATCTCTATGCCGGCTCCGATCTCTCTGTGCTCTCGACCCTCTGTGCATCTGTCGGGCTTATATATGCGGGAGTCTGTGATTCCATAGACGCCGGATGCGACTATTTCAACCTCGGCGGAGTTGACGGAAGCTTTGAAGACCATCTTTCAAAGTTCAAGATAAAGTTCGTTCCCCATATTTTCGAATATGTCGGCGAGTTTGACATGCCGGTTGACAAGGTTATGTATCTCGGGTTTGAAAAGCTTCTGCCTATGGCAAAGAAAGCAATCAAAAAGATAAAAAAATAAGGCAGGTAAAGAAATGAAAATAAAAAATGGAAAAGGATCTGTTATCAACAGAATTTTCAAAGACAACAAATACTGTTGGCTCGCTTTCGGCTGCTCGGCCGTCATAATGCTGATAGTTTATATCTGCTACAGTCTCATACCGTTCGGCGATGTGACCATTCTCAGAATGGATCTCTATCATCAGTACGGCCCGCTTTTTGCGGAGTTCTATGACCGCGTTACTCAGATGAAGAGCTTCCTCTACTCGTGGAATACGGGTCTCGGAGGCAGCTTTCTCGGCAACTTCTATAACTATCTGTGCAGCCCACTTTCGATAGTCATGCTCATCTTCGGCCACAAGAATATGCCCGAGGCGATAGCGACAATGATTCTTCTCGCTGCGGCGTTTTCGAGCGCGACCTTCTGCTATTATCTCAAAAAGTCGTTCGGCGAGCATTCGCCCATAACCGCAGCATTCGGTGTGCTCTATTCTTTCTGTGGCTTCTTTATAGCCTATTATTGGAATCTGATGTGGCTCGACGCCATGGTTCTGTTCCCGCTGATGATTCTCGGCATTGAGCGCATCATCAACGAGCGCAGACCCGCTCTCTACATTTTCTCGCTGTCGATGACACTGCTGACGAGCTACTATATGGGCTACATGGCGTGCATCTTTGCGGTGCTCTATTTCCTTGTATATTATTTCAGCCGTTATAACATCTCCGACACCACGAAAGCTCTCGAAGTTTACACTGACCCGGACGGCGAGCAGTACAGCAAGCTAAAAGATAAAATCAGATACAACTCATTCCTGTCCGACGGAATAACATTTGCTCTTTCGAGCATTGCAGGCGCGGCTCTCGTTGCGTTCGCGCTCATTCCCGTCTATTTTATTCTTCAAAGCTGCTCCGCGACGAGCGGAACATGGCCCGAGACCGTCAAGTCATATTTCAAGATATTCGACTTCCTCGCAAATCATCTTGCAAGCGTCACTCCCACAATAAGAAGCAGCGGAACCGATGTTCTTCCCAATGTCTATTGCGGAATGGCAACGGTAATACTTGTCCCGCTCTATCTTTTCTGCAAACGCATACCCGTAAGAGAAAAGATAGCAAATGTGCTTCTTCTCGGGCTTATATATTTCAGCTTCAATCTCAATGTGCTCAATTATATTTGGCACGCATTCCACTTCCCGAACGATCTGCCCTACAGATTCTCGTTCATGTATTCGTTCATCCTGCTCACCATGGCATATAAGGCGTTCCGACACATTACCGAGTTCTCCGGCAAAGAGATACTCGGCGCGGGAGTAGCTATTCTTTCGGGAATAGTTATAATCCAAAAAGTCGGTTCAAAGAACGTCGATGAAACAACTGTTATTATCAGCCTGCTGTTTGTCGTGCTCTATACGCTTATATTCTATCTCTTCTCAACCAAGAAATATCAGGCGTCGGCTATGGCTGTTCTGATGCTCTGCTGCGTCTGCGCCGAGGCTATAAGCGCCGACACCGACAACTACAGCATGGACAGAACAAAGACCGAATACGCCGGAGACTATCAGGATTTCAGAGACCTCAAGAATGAACTTGATGATATTGAGGGCAATGACACTTACCGTATGGAGCTCACCTCACTCAGGGCGCGCATGGATCCCGCATGGTATAACTATAACGGCGTATCCACCTTCTCGTCCATGGCATACGAAAAGGTTGCAAATCTGCAGGAGCAGCTCGGTCTCTACGGCAATTATATCAACAGCTACACCTACAATCCGCAGACCCCGGTCTACAATTCAATGATGTCGCTCAAGTATATTGTCGACAACAACGAATACAACCCGCCGCTGAGCGATGAGTTCTATGAATATGTCGGCTCATCCGGCAAGTTCCATGCATACAGGAACAAATACTGGCTCCCGATAGCCTACTGCGTGAATGAAGATATCACTGCGTGGAGCTTCGATTCGGACAATCCGTTTGAGGTGCAGAACGACTACTTCTTCCGCGCAACCGGAATCGATGAAGTCTTCAACAGGCTTGATATCACAGATTCTTATTTCTATAACATCGATCCTATTTCGATAGGTCTTGATACGGGCTACATGAACTACTACAAGACTTCTCCGGACAGCACCGGAACTATTTCGTTCACCGTCTCGCCCGAAAAGGATCAGAATGTTTATCTGTTCGTTGAATCCGCGGGAATCGAAGATGTTCTTATCTCGGTCGGTTATGAACAGTATTCTCAGAACACGAGCCGCGAATATATCTATGACCTCGGCATGTGCAAGGCGGGAACGCCGATAACCGTTGAAATGACCGTCAAGGATGATGTCAACAGCGGTGCGCTCAACTTCTTTGTCTACGGGCTCGACACAGACAAATTCGTTGAGGGCTATAACAAGCTCAACAGCGGCGCGCTGAATATCGAGAGCTTTACCGACACAGAGATAACCGGCACGCTGAACGCCGCAGAGGACAGTATTATTTACACCTCCATCCCATATGACAAGGGCTGGAAAGTTACCGTTGACGGAAAAGAAGTCAGCGAGAATGATATTGTTGCCATCGGCGACGCGCTGCTCGGAGTTAGAGTCAGCGCAGGAAACCACAGTGTAAAGTTCAAGTACACTCCGCGCGGAATTGTTATCGGACTCGGCATATCTGTTGTTACAGCACTGATTCTTATCGCTGTTGCGGTTATTCTCAAAAAGAGAAAGAAGCAGCCTCAGCCTGCCGCAGTGGCAAGCGGAAGCGTTGTGTCCGACACTGCATCTACGGAAATGTCGGATATCGGCAACGATTCCGCTGAAGAAACACCCGAAGCTTCTATAGATAAATCAGAATCAACTGAGAGCGACGAAACCGAATAATAAAAGCAAATGCGCTGCCGTATAAACTGCGGCGGCGCATTTTAAAAGAGGTAAACGAATGCTGAAATTCAACAGTGACGGCAAGTTCACAATAATGCAGATAAGCGATGCGCAGGACCTCCCGCTCGTTCGCAAAAGTCTTGTCCGGATGATAAACAGAGCCTGCGATGTTCTGCACCCCGATCTCGTTCTGTTCACGGGCGACAACATACTCGGCAATCATATAAACGATGCCGTGATAGGCACAAGGCAGGTAGCCTCCGGACATGATGCGACGAGATCACGCGTGGAACGGGCGATAAGTCATATTATCCTGCCGCTTGAAGCGAGAAAGATACCGTTTGCCGTGCTGTACGGAAACCACGATGACATGAACTGCATAGAAAAATCCGAGCAGTCGGAAATATACGGCAATTACTCATCGTGCGTCGGAAGCGGCGCGGACGTCTGCGCAGGATGCGGAACTTATGATATCCCGATAATGTCGTCGGACGGAACGCGGCGCGCTTTCACCGTGTGGATGCTCGACTCCGCAGGAAAAGGCTCAGACGGCAATTGGTACACGACCATAAGCCGCAACAAAATAGATTGGATGCTCCGAAAGAATGAAAAAATCAAAAAAGCTTTCGGAATTCTCCCCTCTCTTGTATTTCAGCATGTCCCGATTCCGGAGACTGTGCAGCTCATACGCGAGTGCGAAAAAAATAATGAATGCACAGAGCACGACGGGCGATTTTATGAGCTCGACCCCCAAAAAGCCCACGGCACTCTCGGCGAATATCCGGACGTATGCTCTGAAAATGTCGGCGAATTTGAAGCGTTGAAAGAAATGGGAGGCGTGCTCGCCGCGGTCGCGGGGCACGATCATCTAAATTGCTTTGAGGGCAAAGTCGATGACATTGACATAATCCAAACAGCCTGCGCGTCATTTCGATGCTACGGCAACAAGATGCGCGGCGTGCGTATCTTTGAGCTCGATGAAACCAAGCCGTTTGAGTATAAAACAAGAACGGTAACATATTTCGACCTATTCAAAAAGACTCCGGTCTCAATAATGCGATACATAAACGATGCGGATGACAAGGAAAAGCTAAAATACGGCATATGGGCGGGAACCGCGGCGACCGCCGCCGTCGGCGCTCTTATGATAGCGCTCGGAAAAAGAAAATAAAAACAGGAAGTATGGCTTTGAGTCATACTTCCTTCGCTTTTAATCAAGATGATATCTCGGTTTGCCGACGCTTTTCTTGCCGTATTCAATGGCTTCCGTCGGGCAGAGGCAGATGCACGCCATACAGTGAGTGCAATTCTTGCCCCAGACCGGTTTACTGTTTTTTAATTCAATGTTGTTGAGCGGGCACATTTTTGCACACTTGCCGCATCCGACGCACTTGTCATTTGCCGTAAAGGCGTCCGCCTTGACGAAAAATTTATAGAACACGGGGTTGACTATATCGCTCATAAGCTTATCATAAGCATTTCTGCGCGGCTGAGCAAATTTCTTTTCGGCTTTTATAGTCTCTGAAGCGTCTGCAATATCTGGCTGAGCCTTTTCAATTATCCGTGCAGCCTGCTCATCATTCGGCACACCGAACATAGCAACATAATTTTCAGGCATCACTATCTGCTTGACGCCCATATAGTCAAATGACTTTCTTGAGCATAACTGCCTGATATATTTGTCCGCATCGCCTATCTCGCCGCCGCAATCCATAACGAACCACACCTTAAAGCTTCCGCTGAACGGTGTCTCGTCTATCCACTTTTCGACAATGCGCGGAATGCGCCAACCGTAAGTCGGAACGACAAAAACAAGACGACCGTCAGCGCTTATCTCAGATGTATCCCACGCTTTAATTCTTTCGTTCATATTCAGCAGCTCGTCGCCGAGCGAATCGGCAATCCTACGTGCGATATATCTGCTGTTGCCCGTTCCTGTAAAGAACAAGATCATATTATCATCTCCGAAGTAATATTTTCATCTTTTATATTTCGCTCAATTTTCATGTGTTTAAGTATATCAGAAACAACATGTACGGTGCAATAAAAAGTTATGGTTTTATATAATCCGATTCAGCCGAAATTTGCAGACCTTGACATGCAAAAAGAATCCTGTTAGTATAAAAACGCAGGCATTATATTTAAATTATTAATACAGCAATATTGCAAACCGATTGGAGAAAAATGAGCACTTTAAACAGCAACTCAAAAGAGCGGATATTTGCTTTCGATGCCGCTAAGGCTATCGGTATATTTTTTATAGTTATCGGGCATGTGTTTCACGACCAGGGAATCTATGCTCAATATGTATATTCTTTTCATGTTCCGCTGTTTTTCTTTTTGACCGGCGTTACATTTTCGCGCGGCAAGAACGGATTCTGGAAGTTTCTGATTCAAAAACTGACGCGCCTTCTCGTGCCGTTTTATATATTTGCCGCAGTCAGCTGGGGCGCATATGCTATTCTCGGCAAGTTCGTCTCGTCATTCGCGGAGAAGGCAATCGACAGCAGTGTTCCTGCCATAATCATAAGCACTTTAAAAGGATACTGCGCCGTAAATACTCCGCTTTGGTTTTTGCCGTGCCTGTTTCTTGAACTGCTGTTTTTGTATGCCATAACATTTATAATAGACCGAATAGCTTCAAAACACCGATTGTCATACGCCTTGTTCGGTGTATCTATAATTGCAGCAATCGCTATACAATATGTAATATATAAATTTTCTCTGTTTCCGACAAAAGCGCCGATATTCAAGGCTGATGTTGCCATAGCAATGCTCTCGTTTTCTCTGAGCGGGGTTTTATTCTCAAAATTTGCAGCACAAAATCAAAAAAACTTGCGCAAGCCATACATATTTATTTTATCATTGTTATGCGTCGCCGCCGGAGGATTTTCGGCACTGAAACTGAACATTCTCGTCGGATATCAGAGCAGCGAATACGGCAGGATACTGATATTTTATTTATCCGCTTTCATGTCCGTACTCGGATTCACCATGCTGTGTTTCTTCATTCCGAAGCTTAAAGTTATATCTTATATTGGCTCCAACACGATGCCGATACTCCTTATGCACAAATTCCCGGTAGTGTTTTTCCACACACTGTGCCCGTTTATATCGGAAAGACTCGCCGACAAATCTCTGTTCTGGAGCGCTATTGCGGCATTGCTCTCCATCGGGCTGTGCCTTTTGGTGGCTTTACCTATACACAAAATCGCACCATTTGTGCTTGGAGAAAAGATGCTGCCGAGAAAACGCTCAAAATCTTAAAGCTATATTTAAAAGGCTGCCCTTCGGGCGGCCTTTTTTAGCAAACTCGTTTTGAGTTTTATTAACTTTGTATGAACATTTATATAAATATATTGACAAGTTTTTGAAATAGGTATATCATGGGAACAGAAAACAAAAGGAGTTGATACTCTTGAAGAAAACATTATACAGTTTGATGCTCAGCGACGAAGTCGTCCGCGAAGCGGATAGGCTTGCGCATCAAAAGGGCACCAATCGATCAAATTTAATAAATCAGATACTTGCCGAATATTTCGGCATGGTCACGCCGCAGAGGCGCATAAACGATGTATTCCAGGCTATCGAAGAAGCGGTCGCTTCATACGGGCAGCTTGTGCCGTTCTTCACTCCGAACGACCTTACAATGTCGCTCAAGAGCAGTCTGGAATATAAATACCGCCCCACCGTCAAATATGAAGTGGAGCTGTATGAAAACGGGCAGGATTCCATCGGCGAGCTTTCGGTGATATTCCGCACGCAGAGTGCCGCGCTTATCTCCGACATGACCGACTTTTTCCGCCTGTGGCACGGTATAGAGCAAAAATATCTCCCCCACTACGGAGTGGAGAATGTTGACTATGCCCTTTATTATAACAAGTTCTGCCGCAGTATAGTCGTACCGAAGAAAAACTCCTCAACCGAGGAGCTCGCGCAGGCTATATCCGGATATATAGAGCTGTTTGACAAACTTATGAAAGGCTTCCTTGCCGGCAGATATTCTCCGGCAGATATCGAGCACTGCTACGCCGAATACATCGCGCGGCAGTCAATAATAATATAACTCAAAACTCAGACTAAGCAGGTGATTTTATGAACACTCAGAACTATACTCAGAAGACCGTTGAGGCAATACAGAACGCGCAGAACATAGCAAGAGAGAACGACAACCAGTCGCTTGTCCCCGAGCATCTGCTCTACTCTCTGCTCGATCAGGACGGCGGGCTCATCCCATCCCTGTTCGGCAAGATGGGCGTTGACTGCAACACCGTTCTCGGCGAGCTTGATTCTTATATCGCTACTCTCCCGAAGGTTTCCGGCGGAGAGATGTATCTCTCTTCGGAGACCGACCGCGTTATCCGCACCGCCGAAAAGACGGCAAAGAGCATGAACGACGAATATGTTTCGGTTGAGCATCTTATGCTCGGCATATTCACGAACATGACTCCGGAAATCAGAAAGATATTCAATGCACACGGCATAACCAAGAACGCTTTTGTCGATGAGCTTTCAAAGGTCAAGACAAGCCCGGTAACCAGTGACAATCCCGAAGATACTTACGACGCACTTTCGAAATACGGCACCGACCTTGTCAAGCGTGCGCGCGAAAACGAGCTTGATCCCGTTATCGGCCGTGACACGGAGATAAGAAATGTCATTCGTATTCTTTCGAGAAAAACCAAGAACAACCCCGTGCTTATCGGTGAGCCCGGCGTCGGCAAGACTGCTATCGCCGAGGGCCTTGCGCAGAGAATAGTCCGCGGCGATGTGCCTGAGGGACTTAAAGACAAGACTGTTTTCAGCCTTGATATGGGTTCTCTTATCGCCGGCGCAAAGTATCGCGGCGAGTTTGAAGAGAGACTCAAGGCTGTGCTCGAAGAGATAAAGAAATCCGAGGGCAAGATACTGCTCTTCATCGATGAGCTGCACACAATAGTCGGCGCAGGCAAGACCGAGGGCAGCATGGACGCAGGCAACCTTTTGAAGCCCATGCTTGCAAGGGGCGAGCTGCACTGCATCGGCGCAACTACGCTCGACGAATACCGCAAATATATTGAAAAGGACGCCGCTCTTGAGCGTCGTTTCCAGCCCGTTATGGTGAACGAGCCCACTGTCGAAGACACGATTTCGATACTCAGAGGACTCAAGGAGCGCTATGAAGTTTATCACGGCGTTCGCATACACGACAGTGCACTTGTCGCCGCCGCTACCCTTTCAGACAGATATATTACCGACCGTTTCCTGCCCGACAAGGCAATCGACCTTGTCGATGAGGCGTGTGCTTCCATCCGCACCGAGATCGACTCAATGCCTTCTGAGCTTGACGATGTACGCCGCAAGATAATGCAGCTTGAAATCGAAGAGATGGCTCTGAAAAAGGAAACGGATAAGCTCTCCAAGGAGCGTCTTGAGAAGCTCGGCGCCGAGCTCGCCGAATACAAAGACAAGTTCAATGAGATGAAGTCGCGCTGGGAAGCTGAAAAGCAGAGCGTTGACGAGGTCAAGAAGCTCAAGTCGGAAATCGAGCAGACTCACGCAGATATTGAGCAGGCTCAGCTTCACTACGAATACGAAAAAGCGGCAAAACTCAAATATTACGATCTGCCCTCTCTTGAAAAGCGTCTCGCAGAAGCCGAAAAGAAGAGCGAGCAGCGCACCGAAAACACCCTTGTCCACGACACCGTGACCGAGGAAGAGATAGCGACCATAGTCGCAAAATGGACCGGTATACCCGTTGCAAAGCTCATGGAGGGCGAGCGCGAGAAGCTGCTCCACCTCGACGATGTTATCCATCAGCGCGTTGTCGGTCAGGACGAAGCGGTTCAGAAAGTCACAGAGGCTATCCTCCGCTCCCGTGCAGGCATCTCCGATCCCAACAAGCCTATCGGCAGCTTCCTGTTCTTAGGCCCCACCGGTGTCGGCAAGACGGAGCTTGCAAAGGCTCTTGCAGACTGCCTGTTTGATGACGAACACAACATGGTTCGTATCGATATGACCGAATACATGGAGAAATACTCCGTCTCCCGTCTTATCGGAGCGCCGCCCGGATATGTCGGATACGATGAGGGCGGTCAGCTGACCGAGGCGGTACGCCGCAAGCCCTATTCTGTCGTGCTGTTCGATGAGATTGAAAAGGCGCATCCGGATGTATTCAACATCCTGCTTCAGGTGCTCGATGACGGCCGTATAACCGACAGTCAGGGACGCACCGTGGACTTCAAGAACACGATAATTATCCTTACATCGAACCTCGGTAGCCAGTATCTGCTCGACGGCATCGACGAGAACGGCAACATCTCCGAGGAGGCGCGCGAGGGCGTTATGAACGAGCTGCGCCGCAGCTTCCGTCCCGAGTTCCTCAACCGTCTTGACGAGACGATATTCTTCCGTCCGCTGACAAAAGACAACCTCAAGGGCATCATCGATATCATGCTCGACTCCCTCAAGAAGCGTCTTGCGGACAAGAGCCTCGGACTCGAGGTTACCGACGCCGCCAAGGAGCTCATCATCGACCGCGGATTCGATCCCGTTTACGGCGCAAGACCGCTTCGCAGATATCTGCAGAGCAGCCTTGAGACTCTCGTCGCGAGAAAGATTCTCTCCGGCGACCTTGACGCGGATTCGACCATAACCGTTGATGTTGAAAACGGCGAGCTCGTCTGCAAATAACAAAATTATAATGCCCGGCTGCATAGTGCAACAACTGTGCAGTCGGGCAGTTTTTATGTCAAAATGTCGCTTGACTAAAAATTTTCGGTATGCTAAACTGAAATCGGTATAATCGGAATAAGAAAGGAGATCGGAGACAGAAAGGGGTTTTGATATGAAACTCTTCAAAAAAGTCGGAAGCGCGATAAATTCCCGCGCTTTCGCCTACACGAGCTTTGTGCTCAGCGTCTGCGCCGCAGTATTTTTGAGCAGTGCGACATGGACATACGGCTGGATAGCAGATCTCTATCCGCTCGGGGACAAATTCGTTCCAACTCTTCTCGGCGTAATATGCGCGTGCGCGGCAGTCAATCTTATTTATCTGCTCATCTGCGCGTTTGCCGGAGATAAAAAAGACAGCCTATGCCCTGCTCATCGGAGCGGGTGGAGTTATGGTTTTCCGAGTAGGATGCGACAGGCTTATAGACGCCCCGAATTCCGTCACCGGCGGCATTGAAGACACGTTCAACAGATATGTAACAGGTTGGTAAAACCAAAAGCAGGCGAGAATTTATCTCGCCTGCTTTTTATATACGCAAAAAGCAGAGGACTGCCGCCGCTTTCACGGTGACAGTCCAACTGCTAAGAGATATGAGAACAGAGGTATTCAAAATTAGTGGTATCGTTCAGGCGAGGCTGAAATCGAATTTCATCGCAAGAGTCTCGAAGAGCTTTTGCATCACGCCGTCTGCGATACTGCGGATATCAAGTGAATCGACGTAGTCAACAACCTGATTCTGCTTATCTTTCGGAATATCGAATGAGTTGAGAGTCATTCTGAGAAGTTTTTCGAGCTTTTTTTCGAGCGTAAAATACTTATCGCACGGGCGAGCCATATAGGCGCGCATTATACCGGCATTACCGATATCCGACTCGTAGAAATCGCTCTCTGAATATCGCGGCATTATACCGCCGAATAATTTATAAAGCTCGGAAGATGTCTTTTGGCATATGTATTCGTTTATTTTCGGCTGCGTATAAGCTTCGACATATATCTGCCTGAGATTTTCATTCAGCTCCGCAAGAGTCATCTGAACCGCCAGCTCGACAGAATACAGGAGCATGGGATCGCTGCTTCCGCCAACAATGCTTTCGGCGGTGCTGAACTGATTGTCAAACATGACATTGACGAGTTCTGTGAGTACTCCGTCCTTGGTACGGAAAATATTCTGAAATGTTCCCGCCGAGACTCCTGCTTCTCTGATTATATCAAGCATGGTGGTCGCTTTGTAGCCCTTTTCTATGAACATTTTCACGCAGGCAGAGAGTATTCTGTTTTTTGCTTCGATAACACTGCTTCTCTTTGCCAAAGATTTGCGCTCCTAACGCTTTCCTGAGTTGCAACCCAATTATAACATAAAATATTATTGATACAAGTCGTTTGGAGCAAAAAGGACGAAAAAGCCGGAGTTTATTCACTCCGGCTTTCGCTTATTATACTATACCCTCAAGGAAGTTCGTCTCTTTTACATTGCCGTCTTTTGAAATGCGGAATGTCTTTATCTCATTGTGACCGAACTCGGCCTCAAAATCGGCATTGAACGATTCACAGACAATATGCGCTTTTGTGTCCTCACCGCGAGTCTCATAGAAACGCATGATACAGTCGCCGCTGCCGTCCTCGCAGAACTTGAAAGCGGTCATTATTATATTATCCTTGTCAACCGACAGATAGCTCTTTCTCTGCGGCAGTGTGCCCTTGTGGAAGCTTTCCGGAACAGCCATGAGACGGATATTAAACTTTGCTGCCTCATTCATGATGCCGCTCTTCTCGGCTTCACCGTCACAGACGAAAATGCCGTATTCAAATCTCTGCATTCCCTCGTCGGTGAAATTGAAGTTTGCCGCAGGGCGATTTGAATAGTGATCGGCAAAGATAACATTTCTGATAACTGTAAGGCGCAGGTCGTTGTCCGGGCAGTCGTATGAATACTTCGAGTCGTTGACCACAGCGAGCGTTCTTCTGCCGCCGTCATCAAAACTTATCGCGCCCCAGCGTCCCGCAGGCTCTTCCTCGCCGTTTGTCGGGCGTTTGATATATGCGCCGGGTATCTCATAAGTATTTATTCTGTTCTCTCCGCCGACCGGGAAGCTCATCTTGAGCAGCGTGAAATCTTCCGTCCAGAGTGCTTTGCATTTGGAACGGAGAACTTTCTGTCCGCTTGCAAGAATGAAGTCCTGAACAAGATACGATCCGCCGAAGCTGTGACGCGTTCTTATAACGGCTCTCGCGTTGTCGCTCTCAATAAGCTCAATTTTTTCGAGCTTCATGATACCTTTGATATCATGAAATCTGAACACCATATGCGCCCATGTGTCGGTCTCGTGGTCGTCTATAACAGTCGGCACCGCGATTGGCTTATCTGCGGACGCGTAGTCATATCCGCTTATTTTATCGACAAGCGAAGTTATGAATCCGGTGTGCTCGTCAAACTTGACTTTGAGATACTCATTCTCCATCGAGAAGCCGGAAGCGGAAACATCCGTATCGATATGTATCTCCGGCAGGTCGCGGTTTTCGTCCCAGCAGGATTTGAGCCAATAGACGGCATAGCCCATTGCGGGGACATCGGCAATGAACACCGTGTCAAGATGGGAGTCATTGGAGCGCGAGGAGCGGACATTGCTGAAAATCACATCGTTGCCCGCATCATCGGTCACCTGCTTTGACGGGTGATATGTTCTGACCGGTGCTTTGACCGGGAAAGAGAGCGGGTTGAACACGACAACGGGACGCGGGAACTTGCCGCAGGAGTGGCCTCTGACCTCGCAAACGGGGTCAGAAACGCCGTCGATCCAAGTATCTATTCTGCGCGCAATACGCAGGAACGCCTCATTCTGTATTCTGTCTGATATCGTCAGCGCATGACCCATAGAAGCATTAACATCGTCATATGCCTCCATTATAGAGCAGCCGCAGAGTATATCGTGGAATTGATTGAAGCAGACATCGAGCCACGCCTCTTTGAAATCTTCGGTTCTGTCGCGCATACCGGCGGTCTTCGATGCGACAGTTGCGAAAGCCTCTGAAAAATAGAGTGAATTCTCAAGCTTTCTGTTGAGCTGCTTTACAAGGCTCGTTGCGGAATAACAGCCGCTCGCGTGGTGCTGAAGATCGTCTTTCCAAACCGGCAGCTCGACTTTTTCAAGGCAATGCGCCTCAAAGAAAGCATCGGGCGAAGAGAAGACCATATCGTGATATCCGTCTCTTTTGAGCTGGGTCTGAACATATTCGATCAATCCCCTCGTCGGACCGCCGCCGTGGTTGCCGACGCCGTAGAAGATCATCATGCCGTGCCCCTCTTCGTTTATCAGCTTTTCCGCGAGGTCGCGCGATCTGTTTATAGCTTCTGCATTGCCCGAACCGTATCCGCTCGCATCCGGGATATGGAAAGTCGGTATCTGAGTGCCGTCAAGGCTCTCCCACATAAACATATTGGGTATCTCGGCGTTTTCATGAGCACCGGGGCGCATCATGACATATGCGGTCATACCGCCGTTTTTTATAATCTGAGGAAGCATTCCGCTGTGGCCGAAAGAATCCACGTTGTATGCGGTTTTACATATCCTGCCGAATTTTTCGTTGTAATAGAGCTGAGAATAGAGCGCCTGACGGGCAAAGCTCTCCGCCGAGGGCATATTGCAGTCCGGCTGAACCCACCAGCCGTTGACGGGCACCCAACGCCCCTCTTTGACCCTCTCTCTTATCTCCTCAAACATATCGGGAGCGATTTCTTCGACCCACTTATAGTACGCCGCAGACGAGCAAGTGAACACAAAATCGGGATATTCATTGAGCCTGTCGAGTGCACTGCGGAAAGTCTGAAGCACCTCCCCGCACCCCTCCTGCCAACGCCAGAGCCAGATAGGATCGAGGTGCGCGTTGCCTATGAGATGAACTTTAGGTTCATTTGACATATATTTTCCTCCTCAAAGAAATTACTTCTTTTTATGAGTACGGTCTTAGCCGTTTATTCTGTCTATAAGCGGACGGGCTGCAATATCGGGCTTGTATTTTTCCGACTCTTTGAGCGCAGAAAGTCGCATTGAGTTCCATTTTTCAGGAGCAGCCGCAATATTTATAAGCTCCTCTGCGAGCCTTTCGGCATTGCAGTTTTTTATTATAACTCCTGTCTTTCCGGGAACGACAAACTCGGGATTATATTTCCAGTCGCTCGCTATCACCGGCACTCCGGCTGACATGGCATCGATAAGCGTTCCGGCAAAGCCCTCGCCTTTATAATAGGTCGGGAACAGCAGAGCAAAATATGATTTCAGCGTTTCAACGCTCTTATTCGCTTCAATAGCTCCGCCGTAGCTGATATAATCCGGGAATGACTTTTCAAGCTGTGAAAATCTTTCTTTATACTCGACATCAACCTGACCGAAAATATCGAGCGTGTATACCGTTCTTCCGAAATGGGCATTGACGCTCTCGACCGCATTTATCGCGTCTTCTATGCCCTTTTCTTTCATAACACGTGAAAAAGTACAGAGCTTATATGGTTCGCTTTTGGGATATTCAATATCGCTCTCTGCCAGCGGCTCAAGTTCTTTGAAATTGTACATAACAACCGCATTTTCAAAGTCCCGTCTCTGCAGAGCGGATTTCATCATATCCGATTCCACATATATAGCATCAAATTTTTTGAGCAGTCTGACAAGCCGTTTATGCTCATCCAAAAAAGAATCGAGCCATCCGCCGATGACCACATAATGTATCCTGCGGTGATAAAGCTTGTTATAGAACAAAAACAGCGGCGCAAAAACGCGCAGCCCCCTGTTTGCGGGCATCATTATTATATTTTCACAGTTTTTGAACAGCCTTAAAACATCGATTGCCATTCGCGGCATGGCTTTTATCCCGCCGCAGCTGTCAGCAACAGCCACCTGAGCATCGCCAAAATATTTTTGGAGCTCGTCGGTCACATTTTTTGTTTTCACTGTTTGACCGTTGAGCAAGCTGCGCCCAAATCCGAAGTGGCCGCAAACACCCGCTTTTTTCATTGTTACGCCATATCCTTTCGCCGTCAGGTAAAAGCCTGCGAGTTTTCCGAAAATATAAGTAAATGATAACAGAAATGTTGCGTTTACGCAACACTTTTTAGACTTAATCGTCAACGGCGCAGACAAATATAACACAAAAAAGTAACAGCCCCGAAGCGATTAAGCCTCAGGGTTGCCAATTAACTTTTAACACAAATTTACATGTACAGCACAGGCTGTATTTTGTCAGGCGAAATCAGTCGTCATCAGTTTCTTCGGTCTCCGCCAGCTCTTCCCAATCCTCGAGCTCACCGCATCTGCGGAGATATTCGTGTCCTCCGTCAACGGCACATGCGCCGCATGAGCAGAATTTGAAATCGTGTACGGATTTGCTCTCGATAACCTCGCCGCATTTTTTGCATCTTATTGCATTTCTGATTATCTTCATATAATATACCCCCTGTTATAATACATTTTCAACATTATTATACATCGCAGAAAATTCAAAGACAAGGTTTTGTTTTGTCACATTGGTGAGAAAAAGTCGACAGAAATATAATTTACGCCGCAGCGGTTATCTGCGCTTTTGCTTTTGTCGTTTTACTCAAGTGTTAGAAGGAGTGTTAGAAAATATGTGTTTTCTAATCGTACACAAAAGCAAAAAAGCCCCGAAACCGTTAAGTTTCAAGGCTTTTCGTTTGGTGGAGATAAGCGGGATCGAACCGCTGACCTCTTGAATGCCATTCAAGCGCTCTCCCAGCTGAGCTATACCCCCAAATATTAGGTTCGTTCGGAACGCTATCTATTATATCAAAAGAAGCGGATTTGTCAATAGTTTTTTCAAAAAAACTCGTGCAATACGCATTGTAAAAAATCGGACTGCGGTAAATATCTGCCGCAGTCATATTTTTTGATTTATTTGTCCTCGTAGTCAAGAACTTCTCTTGCAATATATATCGGTCTGTGCTTTGTCTCAATATATGTTCTGGCAAGATACTCGCCGACCATGCCGGTGCAGAAAAGCTGAAGACCGCCGAGCAGAAGAATGAGCACAACGGTTGTGGCGTAGCCGGGAACCTTGATATCAAACGCCAGCTTCTGGATTATGACAACTATCATGTAGATTATGGACGCGGCAGAAGATGTCAAGCCGATATAAGTTGCAATTTTGAGCGGCGTAGTAGTAAAAGCGATAATGCCATCCATTGCATATTTGAAGAGCTTCGCAAAGTTCCACTTTGAAGTGCCGTTTGCGCGGTCTTCAACGATATAGGGCATATAATATGTGTTGAATCCAACCCACGAGAAAATGCCCTTGGAGAAGCGATGATATTCGCTCATGCTGAGCACGGCATCGACCACACAGCGTCTGAGAAGTCTGAAATCGCTTGCGCCGCTTTTGAACTCGATCTCCGAAGTTTTATTGATTATCTTATAAAAACAATCTTTGAAAGCCGAGAGAACTTTTGATTCGCGTCTGTCCTCCTGATAACATGCCACGGCATCATAGTTGGGATCCTTGTCGAGTATCGCCATCATATCAAGTACCAGCTCAGGGCGCTGCTGCATATCGGCATCGATAAGGCAGACCATTTCTCCCCTGCTCTCTTTGAGTCCGGCATATATAGCTGACTCTTTGCCGAAGTTGCGCGAAAATCCGACAACTTTCACATTTTCATCGGCTATCTCATAGATGTGGCGGAGCTTGTCCATCGTCTGATCGCGGCTGCCGTCATTGACGAATATGAGTTCATAATCAAAGCCTTTGTCTTTGAAGACTTCAGTTGCGGTGTTATAAAATAATTCAACATTATCCTGCTCGTTATAGCAGGGAATTACTAAGGATAATTTCATCTTTCCCTCCGAAATTGCACAAATATAGCTTCTGAATTGTATCACAAATTTTCATTATTTGCAACAATTATTCACTGATCTCTATGCCGGCTTTCTTTTCAAGTGATTTAACAAAATCATTCAGCTCCTCATAAACATATCCGTTGACAAAAAGGTTCTTCATTTTGAGACGGAGTGTATCGATTTTGAAGACGGTTTTGTTCACCTTCTCAAACGATTCGTATGATTTGAGCTCCCTTTCGCTGAGGCGCTTGACTGTTATCTGATCATAGGTTGAAGGATCGCCGTTGAGCTCCGCGCGAACCGTACATTTTTCAAAATCATCGTCAAACACGAGCGTGTTTCCCTCGAGTTTTACGCTGTCGCCTTCGATTATTTTAATTGTGTATCCGGCGTTCGGGTCGGACGCATACGCTCCGAGATTCAGAGACTTTTCATCGGGAGTGATAAGATAATTATATATATAATCGTCCGTATCGGCATTCTTGAGCTTTATAAGAGAGAAGCCCATATCATAATCGGCATTTTCAAAAGCTTCTATCTCATCGAGTCCCGCCACGCCCTCATACTCGGTCACTTTGAATGTAAAAGAGGTAATGTTATGCTTCGGTTCAAACACAACGCGGGTCTCGCTGCCGTCGGCATTGAGAGCGGGAACTTCGACTTTGCTTCCGTCGCTGAAAGTGATTACTCCGCCGAGTATATTTGAATTGAGCCCGAAGTTGTCATACAGAGACACACATGAAACCGTTTTAGGGCTGTCAAATTTCACAGTCACAGTCTTTTGTGCATCATTTTTATCGAATCTCGACACACAGTTTTCAAGCTTGACATGGAGACCGGCAGTCCTGTTTCCGACACCGATGAGTCTGAAATCGTTAAGCAACGAAGCATCGCCGGAGGACACGCTGATATCGGCATTATATGTGAGGCTGTCCGTGCGGCGATTTCAATAGACCGAATCGCCGTTTATTATGCGCTCGGAATAGCAATAAGCATACTGTGAAAGATGCTCGCTGAGCGCTTTATATTCGGAACATCTGAGTATCGAATGGCTGAGAGACTTTTTATCTATCGGCAGTCTGATCCTGTTATTCCATCTGTATTGCGGAACATCGGTCTCATATGACGGATCGTTATTCTTCTCTCTGTCCTGCATCACGGTGCTCTTGATATTAAGTGCATAAAAATCCGGCTTTGATTTCCACGCAAGTGAATAGCCGAAGCACTTGAGCACTTTCGGAGTGTATCCGCTCTCTTTTTTCAGGATACGCTCCATCGCCTTTTCAAACGATATGCTGACTCCGCGGTGATCCGTGTGGGTATCGAAATCTATTGCTAAAATATAATCCGGGCGATATTCGAGAACAACACTTTCGATATCATCAACCATATTTTCGGCTGTATATTTGGCGTGAGTTCCGAAACGGTCGAAGTGATAATCTTTAAATCCCTTTCCCGCATAAGTATGATCCCATCCGGAAGAGAAAGAAAAAGCTTTTTTGCCGACGTAGAGCTGCGTTCCGTCGGGATATCCGAGAAATATTACTTTCTCTCTCGGTATACCGAGTTTTTCAAGCGCATTACAGGCTTCACTCTGACGGGTGTATGCAGAAACTCTTTTATCGCCGTTTGTTGCGAACACGACACGGACATCGGCGCCGTTTTTGTACATAGGCGGAAGCACCTGACCGGAGATAAGCAGATCGTCATCTTCATGAGGGACTATAACCATGACTTTTTTGTTCTTAAACTGAGAATCATAGAAGCTGTTATCTACGCCGTCGTTTGAATCCAGCTTATTGAGCTCGGTCTCATATACGCAAACCACAGCAAGAACGGCAAGCACAAGCGCCATGAGAACTATCAGCACCGCTCTTTTCTTCTTTTTCCTTTTCACATTTTCTGCCATGTTGTTACCTTAACCTTTAAACAGAGATTTTTGCTTATTTTTTCGGCTTCTTCACCACGGTAACGCTGTCAACACCGTAGTACACCGCAGTCCAATCATTGAACCATTTGTTGTTCGCGTTATCGTTGGTAATATTTATCATATATGAATTCAGCGACCAATAAGATTTGCGCGGTCGACTGCGCGGTATTTTGACATCCTTTATGCCCGCCGCTTTCTGCTCATATATCGCCTGCTCAGCCTCTTCATAAGCGATGCTGTCGGACTTGAGCGCATAATATTCTCCGACATAGATAACGCTGAAACCAAGGGCAACCAAAACTGAAAGCACAACAGCGGTTTTCTTAATTCCGTCCATTTTGCCGTCAAGAAGCTGAGCCGCCAGGACAAATGCCGCGCATCCGAACATAATATTTGCGCCGAAGAAAGAGCGAGGAGGTGCTTCGGGCGAAACTATCAAAACTCCCGCAGCTGCCGCACCGGTGAGCAGATATATGCACGGCAGGAGCCAGTTGAGCTTTTTCTTTTTGATGCAAACAATTAACAGGACAATTACCAAAACTACAAGCATAAGCAGCACAGCACGCCAGATATTAAAATATATCTGCTCCGCCGACCACAGCAAATGCTTCATTATATTCCGCTCGCGGTGGGTATTATCGATACGCACTCTGTTGCCGGGAGCGAGAAGCAATATTCCGAATCCGGTTATGACTCCGAGAAGTCCGGTAACATGATGTGCTCTGACGGGCATTTTCTTTATCTTGAAGTAGATCAAGAAGAGCATAACAGCTCCCATCGTTGCGCCGCCCATATTCTCATTTGTCCAACCCGCAAAGACGCCGGCGACAAACATGAGAACCGAAAGAATAATTTCTTTTGAAGGCTTCGGCTTTTCGGACTCCGTATCATGGATGCGGTAGAACATAAGAAAAGTCAGTATCCACACGGTTGTCCACAGATAATTGAACGCTGCGCTGTACCAGATATAGGCCGATGCGGGTTTGTTCATTCCAAGCCACTCAAAGGCATAAATAAAGACCAGCAGCGGTATATTTATCGGTCGCTTGTAGTTTGCGTGAAAATATATCAGCAGGCCGAGCAATGTAAAGAACAGGGAGTTCACAACATTGAAGACCGATTTATCGAACAGAGTAAACAGCTGCAGGAGAAAATGCGCCGGTATTCTGCCATTGCAGATCTTGTAATGCGTCACCATGCCCGTAAAAATATCCCTTATTCCCGTCAGGCGTTCCGGCGTGCCTTTGACAACATGTCCAGTGTACTTGAAGAAATAGAGATAATCATCGGCGGCTTTTCCTATCATGCCGTTAAACACAAGTATAAGGCTGAACATAAGCGCCGCAATAGCGACTACAGCCGTAATTTTTATTACCGTTTCACGATTCACGGTTAGTTTTTGACTGTTCAATACAATTTTCCTCCGATTTTTTCGGTAATAAACCACCGTAGGATATATTACCACAAGTGTAAATATAATGCAATTAATTCCTGTTTACAACATAATGAAAAAACGGTTACATACGATAACAAAACTGTAACAATTGGTATATTACTTCAAAAACAGACAAAAAAGCTGAATAATATGCAAATTTTTCACTTTATCTCAAATATATTGATATTATATACATTATATAGATTTTTCTTATAATTTTCAATTCGTTTCTTTTTCATGCATATAAAAATCCCGCCGTATTAAGCGGCGGGATAAAAATATTTAATTTCAGCACTTGATGACAACATCGTTGGGGAAGAACTCGGGAAGATAAGCCTTGTGAGCCCACTTCATCTCCTCGAAGCACTTGTGTGCCTTCTCCCAGTCGCCGACGAGCGGATGCACGAGCAGCGCATTGATAGCTGCTGCCTCGGAACCGGTTGTCGCTGCCTCGACGGTGTACTTCTCATACGCCTTTACAACGCGCATAAGACCGATGATATGTCTGTTATCGACCTTGTCGATAGCGACGGGCTCTGCGCCGTCCTTGCCGATAACAGCGGCTATCTCGAGAACGTCGTCATCGTCCATGAAATCAACAGTGCCGTTATTCTTGATGTTGACTATCTGGACGTCGCGCTTATCGTTGGCGATGGAATCAATAAGAGAAACTGCGGCAAGAGAATACTTGTGACCGCCGCGCTGATCGAGAAGAGCGGGCTTTGTGACAAGAGTCTCGTCCGAATACATCTCAAGCAGCTCTTCCTCAATCTCCATGCAGACGCGGGCGCGGCACTTCTCATCCTCTTTCTGATGCTTAAGCTTCGCATCTCTGCAATAATAATACTGGAGATAAGACGAAGGAATTCCGCGAACGGCGTTGAGACAATCGAGCGAGAAGCCGTCGTCCTTTATGTTCGCCATAACTTTTGTCGAGAAGCCCTGAGCGAGCATATCGTCGATAAGCTCCTTGCCATCCTTCTTGACGGAGGTTATCCAGCTGAGGTGGTTAAGACCGACATATGTAATATCGCAGTCGTCACCCATAGCCTCTTTTGTATCGTCGATCATATTGATCGGGACATTGCAAAGACCCATGCACTTGACATTGGTGTGGTTGAGCACGAACTCGGTGATGATGCCGGAGGGATTGGTGAAGTTGATGAGCCATGCGTTGGGGCAGATAGCCTCGATGCGGTCGCAGATATGCTGCATGACCGGAATAGTACGCAGAGCCTTGAAGAAGCCGCCGATGCCGGTGGTCTCCTGACCGATGAGGTCATATTTGAGCGGGATAGTCTCATCGAGATAACGGGCATGAAGCATGCCGACTCTTATCTGGGTGACAACAAAGTCTGCGCCCTGAAGAGCCTCGTCAAGGTTATCGGTGAGAAGAGTCTCGCACTCTATGCCCGCCTTCTTGAGCATTCTCAGGCAGAGGTTGCCGACTATCGTTCTCTTCCTCTCGTCTATATCCATAAAGGATATCTTCTTGAGCTTGAGCGAGGACTGAGCCTTTATAAATCCGTCCACAAGCTCGGGGCAATATGTGCTGCCCGAACCGATGACTGCTACTGTAATTTCTTTCATATATATTACTCCCTTTTCTGTAAAATCCTTATTTATACTGCCTGAATATCCAGTTTATGCAACCGGTGACAGGCTCCTTATCGAGCTTTATAAACTTCAGCTTTCTTCCGCTCATCTGCTGCGCATACTCGTGCAGCTTTTCGATATAAGCATCGTTCGGAAGCTTCGTGTGCATTGAACCGGAAAGAACAACCTCTATCTCGTCGCCGTCGAACTCCATCTGCTTTGCAAGCGCCGCGATGAACTGCGCGCCGCGCTTTGCCATCTCGTCCGTTTTGGCGAGTGCAGGGGCATCGCCCATTGCAGCCGCCTTGAAGAACGAGCCGATAAGAGTCTTGATATAGAGCGGAGCCTCCTCCGTCTCAAGCTTTGCAACGGTTCCGACGAACTCCTCGCGCGAAGTGATGCCGAATGCATCATAGTACATCTTCGTGATAAGAGTGGGTTCAAGTCCGAGATAGACTTCATCGTATATGAGCCTGAATGCCGTCTGGGCTATCCAGTTGCCGTTGCCCATATCGCCGGTGCACTCGCTGAGTCCGCCGAGCTGGAGCATATTGCCCTTTGAATCAATCGCGTTGCAGCAAGTACCCGTTCCGCAGTTATAGCCTATTGCCGCGCCGCTCTCGGAGCCCGCCTGAACGACGATAAAGCCGTCGTTATAGATAGCAAAGTTCCGAAGCCCCTTTTCCGAAAGCTTCTCGCACATGATATCATGCTGGAACTGATGGTCGATTCCCGCAAGACCCATCAGCGAAAAAGCAACATCGTCAAGAGATATTCCCGCCTCGCCGACAAGTTCGGTTATACCGTTCCAGATAACCGCGCTCGCCTCGTCAAACGCGCCATCGAGATTCTCGTGGTTGCTTCCCGGTCCGTAGACCGTTTTGACTACATTTTTGTCCTCATCAAAAAGGGAGAACGCCGTTTTTGTTCCGCCTCCGTCAACACCGATGTAAAAGCTCATTCACCTTTCTCCTCATCACTGAAAAACTCTTCGCAGATTTCCTCTGCGTTATATCTGCTGCGTCTTGCCGGAGCTCTGTCGATCCACATGCCGTTTGTGAAATCAGGCACGGGCACGGGCATGCTGCCCATTGCTATCGACTGCTCCGAAAGGCAGGTTATAGCCATCCATGTTGCCGCATCATAGACATCTATCGGAGGCTCAAGGTCATACATCGCGCTCTCGACAAATGCGGAGAAAACGAGATAATCCATACCGCCGTGGCCGTGCTTCTCACTCTCGGAAGCATAGGTTTTCCAAAGCGGATGCTCATATTTTTCAAGATACTTTTCAAACGGCTCCCAGCTGTGCATCCAGTCGCCCTCTTCGTGCTTCGTCACGCCGTCGATATATATTCCCTTTGCATCCTCGTTATAAGTCGCGCGGGTGCCGTGAATCTTATAATTGCGCGAATAAGGCCGCGGGAGCGTGCAGTCATGCACGAGCGTTATCGTCTCGCCGTGGGCGCACTTTATCATAGTAGTGACTATATCGCCCTGGTTGAATTTATAGTCTGCAAGGTCGTAATCTTCGCCCTGGGTGTTCTTGAGCCAGGTGTTGAGTCCGCACGCCTTGCTTGCCATTGAAGTAAGAGTGAGGAAGCGGTTGCCGCGGTTGATATGCAGTGCCTTGGCTATGGGGCCGAGCTGATGAGTGGGATAAAGCTCACCGTTGCGGTTCTTGAAGTTATGTATTCTGCCGTGTCGGTTTTCGCGTCCGAGACCTATCTCGTCTCTGAGGTCATGCTCATAGCCGCCCTGCATATGCACTACTTCGCCGAAAATACCCTCGCGCATCATACGCAGAAGAGCCATTTCGTTGCGGTCATAGCAACAGTTTTCAAGAAGCATGCAGAACTTGCCGGTCTCTTCGGAAGCCCTGACGAGCTGCCAGCATTCCTCGATAGACGCTGCTCCGCCGACTTCCATGGCGACATGCTTGCCTGCTCTCATGCAGTCGACCGCTATGCGGACATGGGTTATCCAAGTAGTCGCGACCATAACAGCCTTGATATCGTCGCGCTTGAGCAGTTCTTTATAGTCGAGATACATCTCGGGCTCCTCGCCCGTTTTCTCTTTGACTATCTCAACTCCGCGGCGTGCTCTGTCCTCGTACTTATCGCAGACGGCAACAACCTTTACGCCGTCAATGCTGATAAGCTCGCCGAGGTTGCCCTGACCGCGTCCGCCGAGACCGATTATTGCAAAGTTGGTCTGTTTTATCTCCATATCCGATTCCTCCGTGGGGATATCTTTTACAACACATTCGCCTTTTCTGTCGAATGTTATTATAATACTTTATTAATGATACTTCAAGTGATTGGCAAAAATAAACAGCTTTTCAGAGAATATTATCGAGTATCTCTATCACATTTGCCACAGCGCCGTCGTTATTCGAGCGCACAACATAGTCGGCGTGCTCGAGCGCCTCCGGCGAGCCGTTTTCAGGGACGAATCCTGCTTTTGCCGCGACGAGCATTTCGATATCGTTATATCCGTCGCCCACGGCAAAAGTCCTGTCGTGAGGAACGCCGAGAGCGTCGGCGAGGAAAAGCAGACCTGTGCCCTTGTCTGAGCCTTTCTTCATGACTTCTATATATCCGCCGTTTGTCGGCAAAAACGCGGGATCATCAAAATTCTCGCGCATAAACGCCTGCACTTCCTGCGATATTCCCTCCGCGTCAAACATAGCCTTCGCCCAGGGGAACTCCGTCTCGGACGGATCACTAACAACTTTATAGGGTATACCCTGACTTGTGAAATGACGGTGGGAAGTGTCATCAAGATGTATTGCATAGGTGCTGTCGAACGGATACATTTCTATTGAAACATCCGGGAAATTTTTCATTATAGCCCTGACGAACGGGATTCCGTGTTCGGCATCTATACCGTTTACGAACACAGGCTCGTTCTTTTCATAGTCATACGCCATGGAGCCGTTTGTAAGCAGCACGGGCGCGTTTATATACGACGGGTCATAGAGATGAAAGCCCTGATATGTTCTGCCGGTGCAGACGGTAAAATACCCGCCCTCAGAGATAAAATACGCTATTGCAGAGCGGACGTCGTCGGTTATTATTCCGTCGTCATTCTTGAGCGTGCCGTCAAAATCACTCGCAATGAGCACTTTTTCAAACTTTCCCAAAGCACTTCCTCCGCACAATAAAATTCGCGCTAAAATGATAACATTTAAGGATATCAAAGTCAATTGAAACGCCTGTCTTTTTGCTTTTCTTTTTTGCGCGAAGTTGAAAAATCTGATAATAGTGATATACTATATAGTCAGGGACGAAGACAGAAAAATTCTTTGCAAAGGAGAAGTCATATGATAAAGGATATTCTTTCGCCGCACAGGGCGCTGCTCAGCGACCACACAGAGCTGCGTGCGCAGAAGAACACCTCGCGCGGAGTGTCTATGCTCGGCGGAAATCTCGTCGGCAACGCACGCACGGAGAAGAGCGGCATCAACGCCAGAGTATATAAAAACGGAGTTTACGGCTTTGCTTCAAGCGCGGAATACTCGGAAGAGAGCATAAAAAGCGTGCTCAAGGCCGCGAGCGACAACGCCGCATTTTTGAGTTCGAGAGTCAGCCACGAGGCGAAAATAATAAGACCGATTCCCGCCGGGATAAAGACGATGAACGGCGACATAAACGACTGCGAGCAGAAAGTATATATTGAATTTGCAAAAGAGATCGACGAATATATCGCAAAGAAATATCCCGATCTTGTCAGCCGCTCGATAAGCATCAGGGCGGATTCGATGGAGAAAAGGCTCTGCGTCAACGACGGATTCGATTCATATTCACTTGTACCGAGAAGCTTTGTCTACGTTTTTCTGACCGCCGAGGCCAAGGACGGCACAAATGTTGAGCTTTATAAAGTATTCGGCGGGCGCGGATTCTTCACCGAAGTATTTTCCTCCCCCGATGAGCTTTTCGGTGGCATAGATGTGCTTTATGAAAACCTTATGAAAAAAGCTGATGGCGTATATGCGGACGCGGGATACAGAGATGTCGTGATGCATCCTAACCTCGCGGGAATACTCGCGCACGAGGCGGTCGGTCACACGGTTGAAGCCGATTTAGTGCTCGGCGGTTCGGTCGCGGCGCACTGCATGAATAAGCAAATCGCAAGCGAGCTTATAACCATGGTCGACTTCGCTCACACCCTGCCGGACGGCTCCTCGGCTCCCCTGCCCGTTCTTGTCGACGACGAGGGCACGCCCGCGGAGGACGCAATTCTCATAAAAGACGGCATTCTCAGAGGATACATGAACAGCCGAGAGAGCGCGGAGCATTTCGGAGTCAAGCCGCAGGGCAACGCGAGAGCTTATGCATTCTCGGACGAGCCGCTTATCAGAATGAGAAACACCGCAATTCTCCCCGGCAAGGACAAGCTCGAAGATATGATAGCTTCGATAGATGACGGATATTTTCTCACGGAGACCAACAACGGTCAGGCGGACACGACCGGAGAGTTCATGTTCGGCGTCTGCATGGGATATGAGATAAAGCACGGCAAGCTCGGCAGAGCAATAAGAGACACGACAATATCTGGCATAGCGTTTGACATGCTCAAGACTGTCGATATGCTCTCAGATGACATGGTGTGGACCTGCTCGGGTATGTGCGGCAAGAAACAGCCGATGCCCGTCGGAATGGGCGGCCCTGCCGTCAAATGCAAAGTAAATATCGGCGGACGCTGAGAAAGGAGCGATGAAAATGACTGATATATATGAGATAGCAGAATACACACTCAAAGCGCTAAAAAATTGCGGCGCGGATGCGGCTCAGTGCATCGTCGGCAGAAGCAAAAAAGATGAGCTGAACGTTGACGGCGGAAAATTCAGCCTGATGCGCTCCACATTCAACACGAGCATCTCGATGAAAGCAATAAAGGACGGCAAAAAAGGCGTCACAAGCATAAATCAGGCGACAAAAGAAGCGATTGACGAAGCTGCGACTCAGTGCATCGCCGCGGCGGAATCTTCCGTTCCCGACGAAGCAGAACAGATAGCGCCTTTCACTGCAAAAGCCGAATACAAAACCGGAGTTTTCGAGCCCGATCTCGACAAGCTGTTTGACAGGATAGAGGAATTCATGAGCCAAACTAAAAAAGAATATCCGAAAGTCATTCTCGAGCAGCTTATCTCCGACTATGAGCACAGCGAAAAGCTCTACATGAACACCAACGGAACAAGCCTCAGATATGAGCACGGCGAATACTCGTTCAACACGATGTTCTCCGCACATGAGGGTGAAAAAGCCTCGTCATTTAACGGATATTTCTGCGCGCTTGACAATCTCGACAAGCCGTTTATGGACGCAGGTATTCATAGGCAGCTTCTCGAAGAGAGCGAAAAGCAGCTCAACACAGTCTCGCCGAGCGAAAAGTTCGTCGGCAAGGTAATTTATTCCCCCGACTGTTTCAACGAGCTTTTGCAGACGGCGCTCGAAAATTTTGCATCATCCGGCGTGCTTATTGACGGCACATCTCCCTGGAAAGACGCGCTGAACACGAAAGTCGCGAGCGAAAAGCTGAATCTCAGGAGCGTTCCGCTTGACGACAAAACGGTAGTCGGTCAGCGCTTTACCTCCGACGGTTACCCTGCCGAGAACATGGACATCATTGTTGACGGCGTTCTCAAGACTTTCATTCTTTCGCAGTACGGAGCGAACAAGACCGGGTTCCCGCGCGCGCTCAACGGCGGCAATAACCTCGAAGTTCTCCCCGGCGACAAGACGCTCGAAGAGATGATCGCAGGAATAGACAAAGGTCTGATAGTCAACCGATTCTCCGGCGGTCAGCCGTCATCGAACGGAGATTTTTCCGGCGTCGCGAAGAACAGTTTTCTTATCGAAAACGGAAAAGTCAGCAGTGCAGTCAGCGAGACGATGATAAACGGTAACATTATCGACATGCTCAACAACATCGTCGCGATATCCAAAGAGCAGACTACGGACGGACTTTCATTCATGCCGTGGGCTGAATTCGACGGAGTCACGGTATCGGGCAAATAAGAAAAAATTCCCTGCGGCTTTTATGTATTTTAAGCCGCAGGATACACATAATGATACTGGCAGCCGGAGCTGATATTATTTCGGGCGCTTTTAAGTGAAGAAACTATTGTTTATTGTCTTTTCAACAGCGCATTTCAGCATTTGCTGCCTTTGACGGAGTCGGAGCTCTGCGGGTGTGGTTGACAGCCCGCAGACCCGGCTCTTTCGCGTATATAATAAGAGGAGCTTTAAAAGCTCCTCTTATTTTTGTACATATTATTTTTGTGCATATTCAGCATCGTTGCTGTTATCAGCAGTCGCAGGAATGTTATTTTCCTTTGTGCGTTCGAACGTTATATCTTCCGAAACATTCGTTATTTTCACAGCATTTTCAGGATTCTTCTCAATATTTGTCAAATCAAGCTTTGATGTTTGTTTTGAATTGAAATTATTTCTGACCTTCTGAATTCTTTCATCGGTCTGTCTTATGGATTTAAAAAACACCAGAGACGCTATTGCGGCGGAGGATTTTATATTTGAGAGCCTTTCAATATCGCGATAAAGCTCCCAATAATATTTTATCAGCTTGCTCTTGCGCGTGGATGAAACGGAACCGGCGCGGACGCGGTAGCTTGCGAGAACTTCGTTGAGTCCGTAAGCGCGGTCGCAGTCGTGCATTATTTTAAGCCAAAGTGCAAAATCGTTGCGCTTTTTTATATCGGGGACATAGAATTTTCCGAGCTTTTCTGCGTTATAGACAACAGTCAAATTGCCTATTGGGTCGCCCTGATAAAGCATTGAAGAATAATTTACGCTTTTCGGCGCGGAAATGACGACGCCCATATGCTCGCCGCGCTCGTTTATTTTTTCATACGCGGTGTATGTAAAATCATATCCCATTTGCTCCATGAAGCTTATCTGACGGCTCAGCTTGTCCGGATACCAGATATCGTCGCTGTCAAGAAATGCGATATAATCGCCCTGCGCCGCATTTATCGCCCTGTTGCGCGCCGCTGCGGGACCGAGATTGATATCGGTTTCAAGCAGGTGTATTCTGTTGTCGTCTGCTGCCATACTGCGCACCGCATCAACTGTACCGTCCGTGGAATTGTCATCGGCAACGATAAGCTCCCAGTTACGGTAAGACTGATTCTGTACGGATTTTATGCTCTCTGCGATATAGTCCGCGCAGTTATACGCCGGCATTATAATTGAAACCAGCTTTTCCACCACTCAAATCTCCCTTTTGCGGCTCTGCCGCACGCGCCCGATTGGCGCGTATGTTATGTCTACATTTTATCACATTTTGTCATGCTGTTCAACCGACAAAATCAAGCAATCTGTGGATTATTTGCGTGATTTTTCTGTCCACCCACAAAACGCCTATGTAAGACACCTAATATAATAGTACAACAAGCTATGCTCTTTTTCAACGCACATAATATACAAAAAAAATACCGCCTGATTTTACATACAGATAAGTGCCCGCACGATATTGAAAAGCTTATGTTCATAGCGTATAATTGAATAAACCTATGTCAACGGAGGAGAAGATATGAAAAATCCGGCAAAGGCAAGCGATTTAAGTCTCATCGAGCCTGTCATAAGTAAATATAAGAACACCTCAGGCTCGCTTATAACCGTCCTGCAGGAGATTCAGGATATTTACGGCTATCTGCCCGAAGACGCGCTGTGCCATGCGGCAATAGAAATGGGCATTGCCCCGGCGACCGTTTTCGGCGTTGCGACATTCTACGCGCAGTTTCGGTTCACGCCTGTCGGCAGGTATTTTATAATGCTCTGTCAGGGTACGGCGTGCCATGTCAACGGCTCCGAGATGATAGAGAAAGCCGTGTTTGAAACGCTCGGCATACATAACGGAGAGACAACGCCCGACGGGCTTTTCACACTGAAAACAGTCGCCTGCCTCGGCTGCTGCTCGCTCTCCCCTGTTATGATGATAAATTCCGAGACCTACGGCAGTCTGACTCCGCAGAGGGTCAAAGAAATAATCGCTGAAAAGGCAAAGGAGGCAAACGCCGATGTATAAAATTAAAATCGGAGAAGGCAGCTGCGGTATATCGGCGGGAGCCGGAAAGATACATAAACTGCTCGACGAGAAGGACAGCGGAAATTATACGGTTCACTCAGTCGGATGCATCGGAATGTGCTTTCTTGAGCCTATTGTTGATATCTATAACGGCGATGCGCTCACAGCAAGACTCGTTAAAGTAAGTCCTGATGATGTGGATAAAATCATAAGCTTCACGGAAAGCGGCAACATGTCGCAGATAAGCTCTCTTGTTATATCCGACGAGGACAAGGGCTTTCTCGAAAAGCAGACCAGGATAGCCTTGCGCGGGTGCGGAATAACCGAGCCGGAGAGCATTGAAGATTACGAAAAGTACGGCGGATACACGGCGCTTTCAAAAGTTTTGAAAACAATGACACCCGAGCAGGTCATTGAAGAGATAAAAATTTCCGGGCTCGCCGGGCGCGGAGGCGCGGGCTTCCCGACATGGTTCAAATGGAACGCCGCAAGGCAGAGCGCAGGAGACGAAAAATATCTGATATGCAACGCCGACGAAGGCGATCCTGGTGCATTTATGGACAGAGCTGTTATTGAGAGCGACCCGCACGCTCTGATAGAAGGTATGCTCATCGCGGCGTATGCTATAGGCGCAAAAGAAGCAATAGTCTATGTACGCGCCGAATATCCTCTGGCTATAAAAAGGCTTCGCAACGCCATTGAACAGGCTGTGGAAAAAGGCTATATAGGCGAAAATATTCTTTCTTCCGACTTCTCATGCAAATTCAGAATCAAGGCGGGCGCGGGAGCATTCGTCTGCGGCGAAGAGACAGCTCTTATTGAATCCCTTGAGGGTCAGCGCGGTATGCCGCGCCTCAAGCCACCGTTCCCTGCGCAGTCGGGATATATGAGCAAGCCGTCGAACATAAACAATGTCGAGACATTCGCAAATGTAACATGGATAATCAACAACGGCGGAGAGGCGTTTGCCGCTATAGGCACCGAGACCAGCAAAGGCACAAAAGTTTTTGCGCTGACAGGCAAGATAAAGCGCGGCGGACTCGTTGAAATACCGATGGGCAAAACGCTCAGAGATGTTATTTTTGATATCGGCGGCGGAATACGCGGCGACAAAAAGTTCAAGGGCGTTCAGCTTGGCGGCCCGTCCGGCGGATGCATCCCCGCGCGGCTTGCCGACACGGTTATAGACTACAAGGCTCTTTCGGCAACGGGCGCGATAATGGGCTCGGGCGGAATGGTCGTTATGGACGAGAGCACCTGCATGGTGCGCATGGCAAAATTCTTTCTCGATTTCACAACAAACGAGTCGTGCGGGAAGTGCGTACCATGCCGCATCGGCACTATGCGCCTGAGAGAAACTCTTGAGCGGATATGCCAAGGCAATGGCAGAAACGGAGATATCGAGCTGCTCGAAGAGCTGTGCGCTCAGATAAAGGACGGCTCGCTCTGCGGACTCGGTCAGACGGCTCCGAATCCCGTTCTCACCACGCTCAGATATTTCCGCTACGAATACGAGGCTCACATAAAAGAACACCGCTGTCCCGCTGGAGAATGTCCGGAGCTCATAAGCTATCACATAGACTCTGACAAATGCCGCGGATGCACGCTGTGCAGCAAGAAATGCCCGGTCGGCGCGATATCCGGAGAAGTAAAAAAGCCGCATAAAATAGACAGCGACAAGTGCATAAAATGCGGCAGCTGCAAGGTTGCGTGCCGCTTTGACGCGATATTTATAAAATAAGGAGGTGTGACGATGAAAGAGTATATTACATTGACCGTTGACGGAAAAAGCGTAAGAATCGAGAAAGGTTCGACACTGCTCGAAGCCGCAAGAAAGGCGGGCGCGGATATCCCGACTCTCTGCCATGACGAGCGGGTCAAGCCATACGGAGCATGCGGAATGTGCGTTGTGGAATGCAAGGGCAGCCCGAAGCTAATGCGCTCATGCGCAATCGAAGCCGCCGACGGGATGGAAATTATAACAGAGTCAGACAGAATAAACAGGGCAAGAAGATTTTCGCTCGAAATGCTGCTTTCGGATCACACCGGAGACTGCAAAGCCCCATGCTCTCTCGCCTGCCCTGCGGGCACCGACTGCCAAGGCTATGTCGGGCTTATCGCAAACGGCGAAAACGCACAGGCGCTGTCCGTAATAAAGGGCAAAATTCCTCTGCCCGCTTCCATAGGCAGAGTGTGTCCGCATCCGTGCGAGAAAAAGTGCAGACGCGGACTCGTTGAAGAGCCTATATCTATAGCCGCACTCAAGGCATATGCGGCAGACCGCGACCTTGAAAGCGGCAATATATTCATGCCCGAAGTTGCCGAATCAACGGGCAAAAAGGTCGCGATTATAGGCGGCGGTCCGGGCGGAATATCGGCGGCATATTATCTTGCGATAAAAGGACACGACGTCACTGTTTTCGATATGATGCCGAAGATGGGCGGCATGCTCCGCTACGGCATACCGCAATACAGACTGCCGAAAGAAGTGCTTGACAAGGAATTGGCGCTCGTTGAAAAACTCGGCGTTGAGTTCAGAAATAATATAAAAATCGGCAGAGATATTTCTCTTGATACGCTTAATCAAGAATACGACGCGGTAATTGCCGCGCCCGGTGCATGGTCGAGCACAAAAATGCGGGTTGACGGCGAGGATGCCGAAGGAGTATTCGGCGGAATAGATTTCCTGCGTTCCGTGATACTTGGCTCACCCGTTGATATCGGAAAGCGCGTAGCCGTATGCGGCGGAGGCAACACGGCGATGGATGCCTGCCGCACGGCAGTCCGCCTAGGCGCGGAGAAAGTTTATATCATATACCGCCGCACCCGCGATGAGATGCCCGCAGATGCACTCGAAATCGATGAGGCACAGGAAGAGGGCGTAGATTTCAGATTTCTCACAAATCCCGATAAAATATTGACGCAGGACGGCAAAGTCTGCGGAATAAAGCTCCAGATAATGGAGCTCGGCGAACCCGACGCGAGCGGCAGAAGAAAGCCGGTTCCGATAGAGGGAAAATTCGAAACTCTTGAAGTTGACAGTGTAATAATGGCTATCGGTCAGGAACCGGAGCTCGGCGGATTTGAAGAGCTTGACAAGACCTCTCGCGGCACGATAAGCGCAGACGAGAGCACATTCAGAACGAATATAAACGGCATTTTTGCAATCGGCGACGCCACAAACAAGGGCGCAGACATAGCCATATCCGCTATAGGTGAAGCGCAGAAGAGCGTAGCGGTTGTTGACAGTTATCTTCGCGGCAATATTATCGGCTACAAAAAACCGATACTTGTCAAGCGCGAAATAAACAAGAGCGACCTTGCGGACAGAGAACATATCGCGCGCGAAAGGATGCGCGTTCTCCCTGCAGAAGAGCGAAAACACAGCTTTGACGAGGTCGCACTCGGACTCACTGACGAGCAGGCGCGGCGCGAGGCTTCGCGATGCCTTGAATGCGGCTGTCTCGACTATTACAGGTGCAAGCTCATAAACTATGCGAATAAATACAATGCTGAATTCGAGCGCTTTGCGGGTCAGAAATCGCCTGCGAAAAAAGGCACCGGGCACAAATACATTCTGCGCGACTCGGGCAAATGCATTCTCTGCGGACTTTGCGTGCGTGTATGCTCGCAGGTCATGAGAGTCGGCGCAATCGGTCTTGCCGGCAGAGGCTTCACAACTGTTGTATCGCCGGAATTCTATAAATCGCTCGGAAATTCGCAGTGCATCTCATGCGGACAGTGCGTATCTCTCTGCCCGACGGGCGCACTTGTTGAAAAAGTTCCGTTCAAAAAGAATGTTCCGCTTCGCGAAATTTGCACCGCGACGCACTGCACCGGCTGCGCCGCAAAATGCGCGATAAATGTTTTTTCGAGCGGCAGTTCGATAACAAGGTGCGAGCCGGCAAACGGAAATATCATCTGCACATACGGCAAGTTCGGCTTGAGCAAGCTCGCCAATGCGGACAGGCTGAAGGTCTGCAAATCAGGCGAAGAGACCATTTCTCTTGAACGCGCCGCGGAAATAATATCAGAGAAAACAGCTTGCTTCTCGCCCGCCGAGATTGCCGTCACGGTGTGTGAAAATATGACAGACAACGAGCTTGAAAAAGCCGCAGAACTCAGCCAAAAGCTCGGCTGCGCTCTTGTTGACATGGGCAATATTGACCGAGATATCAGCGCAGATAACTGCGAAAGATTTGAAAAAATCTTCGGCACGGATTTTTATATCGGTGCAAACCGTGAAAAGACTGTTTCTCTCGGCGCAGTTGATTCGGATGCGATTGATTTTTCAAAAATCAAGGCTGTTATCTCATTTGGCGGCAAGACTTCCGCGGGTAATTTTGATTTCGCCGCCGTGCAGTCGGCAAAAGAAACAGGCGATGTTTCTTTACCGTTTGCGTTGTCCGTTGAATGCGTAGGTACAATCGGCGAAGCAGATATTTCACCCGCGCTGAATCCGACATACAGCAACGAAGAGATAATCGACGCTATAACAGCAAAGATAAAATAAACACTGACGGAGCCGCCATATTTCAGCGGCTCCGTTTTTGCATAAATACACACATAAATTCATAGGATAACACCGAGGTGATATTATGAAATCATCGCGGCTCAAGCCCTTGATATTCTTGGCTATTCCGCTCGCGGTCGGCGGTCTTGCGGCACTGTTTTCAGCGGGCAGCATGGACAAATTTTCCGCATTAAATCAGCCGCCGCTCTCCCCGCCCGGATGGCTGTTTCCAATCGTCTGGGGCATATTATATATTCTCATGGGCACGGCATCGTATATAGTCTACAGCTCGGATGCGCCGGAGATAAGCAAGCAGAAAGCACTCGGACTTTATCTCGTCCAGCTCGGGTTCAATTTTCTTTGGCCGATACTGTTTTTCACTTTCGGGCTCTGTACCGCTGCGGCGGTTCTTATCGTTATTCTCTGGGTTCTCATTCTTTTGACGCTTCTGTATTTCTACAGAATATCAAAAAACGCCGGATATCTGATTATCCCGTATCTTTTATGGGTGACATTCGCAGCGTATCTCAACATCGCGATATGCATTATAAACTAAAAACAAACCTCCCGCAGACTTTTGTAAGTCCCGCGGGAGGTGTTGATTTTATCAGAAATATTTCGGCAGATAATCACCGTGAGCCTCGATGAGATCATCGCACAGGTGAACGATTTCATCTATTGACAGCTCGGACGAAGTATGTGGGTCGAGCATGGCCGCCTGATAGATATAATCTTTCTTCTGAGTCACAGCCGCCTCGATAGTAAGAAGCTGGACATTTATCATCAGATTGTTCATTGCGGCAAGCTGAAGCGGCAGCGGCTCCTGACGGCAAGGTTGGATTCCGCATTTGTTCACGAGACACGCGACCTCGACGCAGGCATCGTCAGGAAGATTGGGAATGAGTCCCCTGTTTATGACATTGCCGCCTATCTTATACGGAACATCTGTAACAATGGCTTCCATAATATAAGATGCATATTCCTTTGTGCGCTCATGTGAAACCTTGTCGTGGATATAATTATCTTTCTCGTTCTTCCAGTTCTTTATCTGCTCGACACAGCGTCTCGGATACTCATCAAGCGGAATATTATATCTCTCGATAAGCTCGGGATACTTTGCCTTTATAAAGAAGTTGTTATATTCGGCGTTGTGCTCGCTCGACTCGGTGCAGTAATAGCCGAAGCGCTTTATGTATTCGAATCTCACGAGGTCGTTATGGTCTGTAACGCCGCTTTCGAGCACTTCTGTAGCTCTTTTTCTTATCTCGGGATAGAGATCCGTGCCGTTCGCATCCTCTATTTCAAGCAGCCAACCCATATGATTTATTCCAGCGATGCGCTCGCGGATAGGCTCGCTGTATTTGATATCAAGCTTATCGAGAAGTCCTCTCGAACAGGTCTGCACGGAATGGCAGAGTCCGACCGACTTCACGCCGGAATACCTGCCGAGCCAGCCTGCAAGCTGAGCCATAGGATTGGTGTAGTTGAGGAAATATGCGTTCGGACAGACTTCTTTCATATCGTCGGTGAAATCCTTAAGAACGGGAATAGTGCGCAGAGCTCTGAAAATTCCGCCGATGCCGTTCGAATCCGCGATAGTCTGGCGAAGTCCGTATTTTTTCGGCACTTCGAAGTCGATTATCGTGCACGGATCGTAGAGACCGACCTGGATGGCGTTTATAACAAAATCAGCCCCGCGAAGTGCGTCCTTGCGCTCCTCGACGCCGAGATATTTGCTGACCGACGCGCGGTTCTCGTTTATATTCCTATTGAGCGCCGTGACCATTAGATAGGACTCTTCGAGTCTCTCGGGGTCGATGTCATACAGCGCGATATCGCACTCGCGCAAAGCGCGAGTAAGCATAATATCGCCAAGGACATTCTTTGCGAACACGGTGCTTCCGGCACCCATAAAAGTTACTTTCATAAAGGACCTCTTTTCTGTTGTTTTTTATCCGCTTTTATTATAACTGCTGTTTTTCCCGATGTCTACATATATTTAAACTCCGCCGCAAATTTGCACGATCTGCGGCGGAGTTTCTGTTCAGTTGAAAATCACCTTGCGATTTTATTTGTCATCGTAAGGACTGCCTTTTGTTACGCCCGTTGTTCCGAACACAACGAGCACGACCGCCAGAGTCACGGTTATCACCCACGGTCTGATATCGCCGCCGTCAAAGTCATCAAAGAAAACAAGGCTGTAGCCGTCAAGATTCAATTCTTGTCCCCTCGGCGTGCGCGACGTATCAAACACAAGACAGCCGAGCAGTTCGATAACGACCATGAATCCGACAAAAATCTTTTTTTATAGAGAATCCGTTTAAAAAGAAATTTTTGAAAAATTCAACGGCATCATACACGGCGGCTTTCTGGCGGAAAGCGAGCTTTAACAAATCCAAAAACTTGTCAAAATACATAAATACAACCTCATCAATATCATAATTCATCAAATTTATTATATCATCAGAAAAAACTTTCGACAAGACAATACATAAAAGCGCACCGTGAATTTGTCATAGTTGAGGTGTTTTTTATCGCAGCTGTTGGCAGAAAATTTGAAAATTCGCCAAAAATCTGCCGTAATCGCGTAGAATTTATGAAAAATAAATAAAAATAGTATTGCCATAGTCAAAATCTCATGTTACAATGGCATTGGCATAGCATACCAATATGTCATAATCTATTTTGGAGAGGTATTTTTTATGTATTGCAAAAACTGCGGAACTATGCTCAACGACAACCAGGAATTTTGTGCAAACTGCGGCGTTAAGGTAGGAGGCGGCGGAAGATTCTGCCAGAACTGCGGAGGAGAGCTCATGCCCGGCGCTAACGTTTGCGAGAAGTGCGGCGCTCCCGTAAACAATCCCGAGACGCCTCCCATAACTCCTCCCCCTGCAAACGGTCAGCAGAACGGCGCCGTATCCGGCGAATATCTCAACGGCAAAGACAAGACCACAATGGCAATTATCTGCTTCTTGTTGGGCGGTTTGGGTATTCACAACTTCATGATGGGCGAAAACAAAAAAGGTATTGTTAAAATTGTGGCAAGCCTTTGCTTCGGCATCGGTTACATTCTTGCTATCATTGATTTTGTTAAGATTCTTACAGACAGCTATGTTGTTGACCCCGAGAAGCTGTTCTAAGTGAAGCTACGGTTCAAAGAATTTTTGCCGAAATTATTTTTCATTGTTTTGCTCGGAATCGGTTATTTGATTTCATCTGTTACCGGTATCGGATGCATATGGAGGCATTTTTTCGGTATGCAATGCCCCGGTTGCGGTTTTACACGGTCGATTTTGTGTGCGTTACATCTTGATTTTACAAGTGCGTTTCATTTTCATCCGATGTTTTGGTCGTTTCCGTTTATGGGAATATATTTCCTGATCGGCGACAGAGTAAAAAGCAGGTTGCTCGACGGCTTTATGCTCGCTATTGTGTTCGGCTTTTTCGCAACATGGGCAATAAGAGATATCTTCCCTTTGCTTACATAATCTGTTTAACAATTCAGGTTGAAATCCCCGTTCTGCGGAATGGGGATTTTTTCTTTTTATTTCACAACTTGAAAAAATTGCTATTGTTATTATGTAACATACTATTGAATATAATTCTGCGTTAAATATAATCCGCCGTATTCATTTACGGCGGATCAGTTATAATTACTATAAAACACACAATCCCCCCGCCGCAAATTTGCACGATCTGCGGCGGAGTTTCTGTTCAGTTGAAAATCACCTTGCGATTTTATTTGTCATCGTAAGGACTGCCTTTTGTTACGCCCGTTGTTCCGAACACAACGAGCACGACCGCCAGAGTCACGGTTATCACCCACGGTCTGATATCGCCGCCGTCGAAAGCCATAACAAAGAAAGCCACTATCGCCGCGACACCTATCAAAAGCTGAACGGCAGACGCTATCTTGTACCAGTTAATTTTCATAATTATCCCCCAACTGAATTTCCGGGGTTTAGTATAGCATACCAATGAAGCGGTTTCAATGAGTTAAAAGGCAAAAGCGGTAAAAAAATTTAAAAAATGATGATTTATTCATCAATATATGTATTTCCGGTCATAAAAATTATCTACAATATATCTTACCACTGCATCGTGAAACTCGTCCGGTGCGGACTTATTTTTCCATATGTTTTTATTCGCTTTATTGACACTTTCATACATCTGCTCAAGCTGCTCATCGTTTAGAGGTAGTTGAACTCCCAAAAAATACTTTTCAATGATATCAGAAATAACATCCGCTATCTTATCGGCGCCGATTTCGCGCAGGGAATCGATTATCTTATATACTCGTTCAGATGCAAAAAGCTCCTGAACATCATCAACAATGTCGTTCCAAAATTCGAGGCAAAGCGCCAATGTCTGTTCATTGTGGGGCAACCGTTCAATATTTTCATTAAAAATCGCGTCAAAAAGCTTGTCAAAATGAAATGACGGCAACTGCTGCATTTGAGCATCTGCGCAAATATAAAATTCGCAATGCGCTTCTGTTCTCCAACCGCCTCGAGTTCTTAACACAAGATTATATTCTGCTTTGTTTTCGTTGCGAATAACTGCATTTTGTTCAAAAGATCCACCGTCTATATAATATATCTCAGCCCTCGGAACTTCTGCTGAAATGGTCCTGCCGTTTTTTAACGCACCTACATACTGACCGTTGATATAAATTTTATATGGCAAAAGACTATCTGCAAGGGCGGGTTTTCTTTGTATGTTGAAGAGCACAGTTTTTTCTAAAAAAATTTTTGCCATTTTATTCTCTCCATTTGTTTTTTCACTAATGAGGAAAAATTGTGATAGTTTCTTTTCGGAGTTTACACGATTGTTTACATCGCTTGACAAGGGCACACAGCCCTTTGTCGTGTGCGATGGATAAGTAAAAGTCAAATTTTCCACTCAATCGAAACGTGTTCGTCGGTTGCGCGGATCTGTGAGATCAGGCCGTCGGCAACCTGCCGCCTGTCCTCGAAGTCAATTTCTTCCCATTGGTTGAGGTAGACCGACAACCGCTCGATCTGCTCCGGGGACATGGTTTCCGCCGACAGCGCCGCAATCTCTTTTGTCAGGGCTTGGCGGCGTGTGTCCAGCTCCTCGATTTTGCTGTTGGCATAGGACAGCAGCACCGCATTAGCCCCGGTCAGAGTATTCAGCAGCTTTTCAATCTCGTCCTCCACGCGGGCAAGCTCCATGTTCAGCGCGGTCAATTTGGGATTGACCGTTTCCCGCTTTGCCGTCAGCGTCTGGAACTCGGACAGCTTCTTGACCATCTCGCCGTACAGAAACCTTTCAAATTCCCGTGTGCGGAGCGTCCCGCAGCCGTCACAGCTTTTACTGTCAGCCCGCTTAGAGCAGCGGAGATATTGAACGCCTGTCGGATTGCCGACGCTCATAAGCGCGTACCCGCAGCGGCCACACTTGACCTTTCCGGCAAGCCATGTGTTCTTTGCCTTGCGCCCGCCTTGGAATGTCTTGTTTGCCATGAGCTTTTTCCGGCAGCGCAGCCATGTATCAGACGATACCAGCCCCTCGCTGGGAGCCAGAACAAGTATCTGATCTTTCAGGTGCTTGTTTTTTCTTTCCTGCACGTCCCGGCCCTGATAGAGATAGCAGCCGTTTGTCCCGGCAAAATCTGTAGCTTCATTGACTACCACCGTACCCTGGCTTTTGAAGAACTCGTACATATCGAGGTCGGCCTGTGCGTAAATGGGGTTTCTCAAAAGCTGGGAGATAAAGCCACGTTTCATTTCCTTGCCGTAGATCAGGATGCCCTCGTCGGCAAAGTAGCGGGCGATGTCCCCGAAAGAGATTCCGGGCTGGGAGTACATTTCAAACATCAGCTTTGCAATATCTGCCGTTTCCGGGTCAGGCTTCATCATTTTTGTGCGGATGCCCTCAATGGTGGTCGGCTCCAGTTGGAAGCCGTAGGGGGCCGCACCGCTCATGTGAAAACCGTGCTGGCAGCGGGAATAGTAGGCATCGGTCACGCGCTTTTGGATAGTTTCACGTTCAAGCTGGGCAAACACAATGCAGATATTCAGCATGGCCCGCCCCATCGGGGTGGACGTGTCAAACTTTTCCGTAGAGGAAACGAACTCGACATTGTATTCCTGAAAAGTTTCCATCATGGTTGCGAAGTCCAAAATGGAACGGCTGATACGATCCAGCTTGTAGACCACCACGCGCTTGATCAGGCCCCGGCGAATATCGGCCATCATTTCTTGGAACTTGGGCCTGTCGGTATTCTTGCCGGAATAGCCCTTGTCGGTGTACTTGCGGAAATTGCCTCCTCTCAATTCATACTTGCAGAACTCAATCTGGCTTTCAATGCTGATACTGTCCTTGCGGTCAACGGACTGTCTGCCATAAATGGCATCTTCACGAATAATCATTTGGTGCTCCTTTCCGTGTAGGAGCTACCAAACCTTACACCTATATTATACCTCTGGCAGCCCCGCATCTCAAGGATGTCCCGCATTAGTGCATCTGCGCCCGTCCCGGCGCATACTTCACAAAGACCTCATACAGACAGCTTTCAATTTCACGCTTGCGCTTATCCCGTGCTCGGGGAGAGAGCATCGGGGTCAGGTTTTCCACGGTGATGGATTTGCCCTGAAAAGACGCGGTTTTGACTTCCTTGTGATAGCCGACTCTTGCCTCCGTCATCTGAAAACCTCCTATAACAATCAGCGGTGTGAATAGATTTGATGGTTTCCCGTTGTCCGTGGGGAAACGTGAAAGGACGGCACAAAAGCGCCGTCCTTTGACCTTGCCCCACCTCTGGCCACGATGACCAGAAGCAGCGGGACAGTTGTTTTCCGTTTCAATCCACAAAAGAGGGAGCCGCCGCGCCGGAATGGTTTGGGCTGTCATAAGACAGAAAGACCCGGTTTGACGGCTCCCTGTATGATTGTTGTGTGCCGTATTTGCCACGCATCCCCGGCACGGGGAGTATTCCAGACCGCCGATGGCTTCGGCTGCATAGCCCCACAGTACCGCTGCCCGTGGAGGGCTGGCGCATACCGCAGGGACTCCCCCTCAAGTCTGTGGGAGGGCGTGAGCAAGTTTCATTATCCTCCGCGCTGTCCTCGCGCCCGGTTTGCCAGCACCGGGTCAAAGGCTGCGTTGATCGCTCGGCCAGCTTGTCCATCACCTCCTGAACTGGCTGTCGTGGCGGCGCACCTTACGTCGCTATCACGCGGATTTCGTATCGGGAATACTGTCTATTCAGTTTTCAAGGCGAGGAAGAAAACTCCTCTCACCTATCAGGAGGTTTCGGGGGCAAATGTACTCCCTCTTACAGAGATTTTTTCAAAATATTTTTCATAGCGGCCAGCCCGCGCTCAATGGAGCAGCAGATGCGGCTCCGGCCAACGCCCTCGGCTGCCGCGATCTCGGCCTTGCTCATGCCGAGAAGATAGTGCTGGTACACACGCCGGGCCTGCGTGGGCGGGAGCTGGGTCAGCGCGTCATAGAGGGCAAACGTGGTTTCCCGCGCCTCAATGTACTCGTCCGGGGTCATGGGCTGGCGGAGCACGTCGGCCTCAAAGCCGGGATCGGTGTCCAGCGAGCACTCGCCATTTCTGCGCTTCTGCCGCTTGTAGCTGTCGCACAGGCGGCCTCCCATAGAGAGGGTGGCGGCGATCTCGTCCGAAACTTCCAGCATCACATTTTCGGTCATATAGGGGTAATACCGTTTCAGGTTGATAGTCGTCATAATTGTCCTCCATTTCAAAAGGTGGTTGGTGAGTGCGGATTGAAATGGAGAACAGGCGGCCCCCGGCACCTTGGAGCCTCTGGCCACCGTGACCAGAAGCAGGGGCATATAAAAACGCCCGCACAGCAGGACGCTATGCGGACGCACGAAATACTATTTTCGTTTATGTACTGACAAATTTCGAATCCATGCCCGGACTGCTCCGATGGAGGGGCTACGCTTTTTTTAGCTGGTGCAGATCATGGACGCTGTGAAAAAGCAAAACAGACACGACGATACCTCCTCGGACACCGCCGTATCCTTAAAAAAGGGCGACTTTACCACACCCCCCGTTGATCCAATTTTTCAAAATGAAAACGGCGGCTTGAAATGCAATATTTCAAAACCGCCGTTCTGCGCCGCAAGGCCGAACAAAACGGTCTTGTTGTGTATGCCAGCGCAACTATTATCAAAAGAAAAGAGCCGATAATCCGTGCACCTGTTGGCTATGGGTTATCGGCTCTGCGTCTGTGCGTCTGGCTCTTTGATAACTGTCGTATGAAATTGTTTTACATGGATCAAGGTTTCTTGTTTGCATTTTGGACAGAATAAGGGGAAATTTCTCAATTCCGTATCCCCTCGAATCTTGATCCGTGTTTTGTTTCCACATATGGGGCAACGCACCCATTCTATTTTACACAAAGGCAATCCTCCGCACTTCGAGTACCATTACTTTTTCTTAAATGGCGCAATAAACAGGACAACCATAATCAAGGCATAGATAGCATAAAGCGTATAAGTTATTCCATTGCCCCAAGGGAAACTCATCTCAGGATGTCCCAGTGCTACAAACAGAAATGCGACAGCGAGTATCAGCATAATGCCGCCGATAATTCTTGATACTTTTTTACTCATAAAAATCCTCCTTGTTTTCATAGTTTTTACTTCAATTTACGCTTGGATACCCAAGTATAAATCATCCACATAAGTGACAATACTGTTGCAACCGCATAAAGCCCTGTCCATCCCATAAAAAACCGTAATCCGTAGAATGGAATAGCAGAAAAAAGTCCGATTATGCCTGCTGTGATAAAGCCGCCTATACCAAATCCTCCTGCAATTAAACCGGCAGTTGAAGAAATAAATGAAGCCGCACTTACCACAAGCGAAATTTTGATAAGGGGTTCATACTTTCGTGATATTATGGAGAAAACACTCCAGAAGATAACATATAGAGCAGTGATAACAAGGTTTGATAGGCTTGCTTTTCCTCCCATCCATGCGCCTCCGGCATTGATCGCAAAGCAGCTTATGACCATAGCAAGCGCAAGGATGATACCTAAAACGCTTTTTTTCGCATGATAAAAGAGTGTCTGACTATTAAACTCGGGCGTGTGTAGGTTAACACAAATATCTGAACTCATTTCCTCATAGAGCTTCTTGCATTTTTCGCACGATTGCAAATGCTTTTTAATATCCTCGGCTGTCTGCTCGCTGCAAGCGTGATCTATATAAAGTGGCAGCAAGTCTTGGATTATGTAGCACTCGATACTTTTCATTTTTCTCCCTCCTTCAATTTAGAAGTTATTATGGCCTTTGCGCGGTAGTATGTGACTCGAGCCCAGCTATCACTTTTACCAAAAAGTTGACTGATGCGAGTCAACGGAATATCGCCTAAAGCGTGGAGCATGAAAACCTCTTTGTATGGTTCTTCAAGTTCATGCAGATACTTCAATATCTGATTTGCAATGTCCTTATCTGCGAATGCCTCCGCAATGTCATAGCCACTATCATAGGTGGCTAAACTATCATCGATAGGGATCGTTCGTTTACTCTTTTTCAGCCACTCAAAGTACAGGTTTTTTCCTATTTGGCAAAGCCATACAGATGGTTTGCTATCACCACGGAAAGAATTGATATTCATAATTGCCCGGAACATGGTTTCTTGTGTTAATTCCTCCGCCAACGACTCGTCCCGTGATAATGAAAGTAAAAAGCAATAAACAGTTTTGCCGTACTGTTGGTATATGGCATCAAAATCGTTCACGATCTCACCCCCTTCGTAAATATGATTGCCAAGCACAATAATCGTTACAATCTTTTTTGAAATAGCCGCAATGAGTAATGAAGTATATTTTAGTGGGATTAAGAGAAATAATCAAGTCTGTGTGGTGAAATTAAATATGCGGTATAGTGAAATTGTACGCCGTTCAAATGGCGCTACCTGAAATGTAAAATTACATTAGGTGGTGATGCTATGAAAATTGAACGGGACGAACGCAAATTTGACTTTCACGGGATCGGACTTGCTATCAAGAAAGCCCGTGAGCGTG
>OCIU01000187.1_pt1 | contig 64837 bp, 46 predicted proteins | sample 1538471 | NCBI WGS metagenome assembly OCIU01 (sample SAMN04571693, study PRJEB22368) | human gut metagenome | biome: human gut; material: stool | host: Homo sapiens | place: Luxembourg | collected 2012-06-01 | reverse complement strand
CTATCGGAAGCAAGCTTCCAATATCGTTTCCCCTCGACTTGCATGTGTTAAGCCTGTAGCTAGCGTTCATCCTGAGCCAGGATCAAACTCTACATTGTAAAATATCTTTTACTAGCAAATTCCTTGACGCTAAGCCTTACTGGGCCGTCTGGGCCTTTCTAAGCCTTGGCGGAATATTGCTGTTTGTTTGTATCTGTTCAGAACGAGCTTCCAAATTAGAGTTTAAAGTCAAACAAACTTGACGGTTCGTTTTTCTTCTACCCAAGAACGAATTTCTTCATTCTCGCTTCTTGTACTACTTTATCTGTCTTATGAAATCTTTTCAAAGAACTCTTTCTCTTATATCTTTCGGTTTTATTTCCCCTCAGTTAGCTGCGGAATTTTCAACCCGAAAGCAGATGCAAAGATATAACTTTTTGCTTAACCACCAAAGCTTTTACACGGAAAAGTTTAAAAAACACACCCTTTTTAACATTCGTTTACTAAAAACCGTATTATTTCTTAAGAATAGGCTCACAAGTGAGGTTTACGCCAAGCTTCTTGAATATCTTCTGATCGACATCGCTGAGCATTACTGTGCAGTGAACCTGGCATCCACGGAGCTTTGGTAGCTGCTGCAATGCACGACGGCAGTTCTCATCGTTCTCCGAAAGCACCGACAACGCCACAAGTACTTCGTCAGTATGGAGTCGCGGGTTGCGTCCACCGAGATAGTTGATTTTGGTGTACTGTATCGGTTCGATGAGCGACTGCGGGAGGAGTTTCAAGCTATGATCGATTCCTGCAAGATGCTTCATCACATTAAGCAGAAGTGCAGCCGAACATCCGAGCAACTCGCTAGACTTGGCTGTGATGATAGTACCGTCCTCAAGTTCGATAGCCGATGACGTATGTCCGGTAAGCTTCTTGTAGTTCTTGGCAGCCGTTGTGGTGCGTCGGAAGTCGGTCGTTATCTTAGCCTGATTGAACAGCATCTGTATCTTGGCTATCTCCGCCTCGTTGCAAGCGCCACGTGCAAGCTTGTTGGTGGCATCGTAGTAGCGGCGTACTATCTCGTTCTTGGAAGCTTCGCAGCATGCATCGTCGTCGCTGATGCAGAATCCCACCATATTAACACCCATGTCTGTAGGCGACTTGTATGGATTGGTGCCGTAGATACCCTCGAAGAGAGCGTTGAGCACGGGGAAGATTTCGATGTCGCGATTGTAGTTGATGGCAGTCTTGCCATAAGCCTCAAGATGGAAGGGGTCGATCATGTTGACATCGTTGAGGTCGGCAGTGGCTGCCTCGTAGGCTATGTTGACGGGATGCTTGAGCGGAAGGTTCCACACCGGGAAGGTCTCGAACTTGGCATAACCGGCACGCACGCCACGCTTGTTTTCGTTGTAGAGCTGGCTCAAGCATACAGCCATCTTACCGCTACCGGGACCTGGGGCTGTAACGATGACAAGCGGACGCTCTGTCTCTACGTAATCGTTCTTGCCGAAGCCCTCGTCAGAAGCAATAAGGCTCACATTATGAGGATAGCCCTCTATAAGATAATGGTAATAGGTCTTGATACCTTCGCGCTCCAGTCGCTGACGGAAGGCTGTGGCAGCTGGCTGACCGTTGTAATGAGTGATGACAACCGAGCCAACCATGAAGCCTCGGTTCTGGAATTCGCCACGCAGACGCAGCACATCCTCATCGTAAGTGATGCCGAGGTCGGCACGCTTCTTGTTCTTCTCGATGTCAGTGGCACTAATCACCATTACAATCTCGATGCTGTCACTTAGTTTCTGGAACATGCGCAACTTGCTGTCGGGTGTAAATCCAGGCAGTACTCTGCTTGCGTGATGGTCGTCGAAGAGCTTGCCTCCCAGTTCGAGATACAATTTTCCGTCAAACTGTGAGATGCGCTCCTTAATGTGCTCAGACTGAATTTTCTGATACTTCTCGTTGTCAAATCCTATTCTCATACTTTACTAAATCTGAATTTTGGATGCAAAATTACAAAAAAATAAGCAAACACAAAGAAAAATGTAGTCCTTTTGGGTTGCAAATGTAGTCCTTTTGCCATTCAAAAGGACTACATTTGTAAGGTAAAAGGAGTCCTTTTGAAGCGTAAAAGGACTCCTTTTGGAAAACGGCGGGATAATGGCTGTTACACATTATTATATATATAGCACTCAAACCGGACAAGCGCAGCACACCCGAACGACAAACCCAGCCCACCAACAAGGAAACGCCTCCAGCACCACCCCACCCTACTGTAAATAGGATTTTTAACAAAAAAAACGCAAACAAAAACCCAACTATCGGAAAAGATTTATTATATTTGCTTTTGATAAAGACAACATTATAAACTTTAAAACTTTAACGACATGAAAGCATTAGGTTACATTGGCGCATTTCTCGGCGGCGCTATCGCCGGAACAGCATTAGGAATACTCTTGGCACCGGAAAAAGGCAGCGAGACACGTACAAAGATTGGTGACGCAGTAGACGATTTCTGCAAGAAGCACAACATCCGCGTAAGCCGCAAGGAGGTTGAAGATCTCGTTGACGACATCAAGGAAGCAACTGACGCCGACAACGAATAATCAAATATCTCCAACCAGCATACAGTCGAAATGTTCTCAACCGACAAAAACATAGAGACAATAGCGCAACTCATTGAGGTTGTAAGGCATTACATCGGGCTTCAGTCAAAGTACATGAAGCTCGGTGTAATTGACAAGATTGTGCGCCTGTTTACAGCCCTTATAATGGTGGCGCTGCTCTCGTTGCTGCTCTTCATCGGCCTGATATACCTGTCGTTTGCTGCCGTATATGCTCTTGAACCGCTCATGGGCACAGCTGCCGCATTTGCGTGCATAGCCGGTGTTTACTTTGTAGTGCTCCTGCTGTTTGTAGTGTTCAGAAAGAAATGGATAGAGCGTCCGCTTGTGCGGTTTCTCGCCAGCATGCTTATGCAGGAATAGTCCATACCTAAGCTGAAGCATACACTAACGTAATTGCAGCACGACACACAAATAAGTGAAACATCCAAACAATAAATAAGCCGTATGAAACAAGACAATACAGTACACAGCGAACGCAAATTCAGTTCGCTCGACGACATAAGGGCATACAAGGAAGAATTGCTGGAGCAGATAAGACAGGACAGTGACGTAATATCGACAAAATGGAACGACCTGTTTCACCGGGAAGAGCCAGTCCCACAGAACAAGGCCCAGAAGATAATGAAAATGCTCAGCATGGGCACGGGCGTGCTTGACGGAGCTATGCTCGGATGGAAACTCTACCGCAAATATCAAGAAGGCGCTTTCCTATTCGGAAAACGTAGACGCAAATAAAAAAGCCTATTGCCATTACAGCAATAGGCTTTTTATTTTTATATTCAATTTGTAATGCAACCAATATTAGTCGGCATTAAACTCTGACAAATCAACGAACTTGCCACGAGCCTTGCGGTCGGCAATGGCTTTCTGCAGACGCTTGCGACGTGAAGGCGCAATCCACCGACGGGCGAATACGTTAGGAATAGCCACACCAATGGCTATACACATGATGGTAATGGCTGAACCCATGCCGAACTTCACTGCATTGGTCAACTCGCCTACAACACCCTGCATCTCAATCAAAGCCACAAGAGCACGATACATGAGCACACCCGGCACCATAGGAATAACGCTCGGGATTGACAATACGTGATGGGGCACGTGGAACCAGTGTACTGCCTTGACGCAGATGAGCGAAATGAGCGCACTGCCGGCAAGCGAGCCGATTGCCAGTCCCATATCGAGACCGATGTTGTTGTTAGACGGACCAAGATTGACAAAGTTGCGTGTACATACTGCAATGATACCACCGATAGCTACTACCCACAACAGTCGACGCTGAATATTGAAAATCATAGAGAAGCCCATAGCCGAAATGGCGGCGGCAGCAGCGTAGCTTATATAATTATTGTGGGGAATCATCGGGATGGTATAGAACTGCGTCAAGTCGAAGTTGGACAGCTTCAGGAAGAAAGCAATACCAAACGACATAGCCACAATCATAAGGAACGTATTGATGGCACGCGTGAGTCCCACCTGTATATAATTGTCGAGCATGTCATCGACAAAGTTGATGAGAGGCACACCGGGCACGATGAAGAGCGCACAAGCCAACAGCGGATGCAGCGGTGTAGAAGTCCACGACGACGGAAGCCACATTGTAAGGAAAGCGATGAGCGTGCTGACGAAAGCAGCCACGGCAATGCCCATATAGTTGTTGAATCCCTTGCGAAGCAACCAGCCGCGCAGATACATGCCAATGGCAGCTGCCAACGATGCATAGAAGAAAGCAATCCAGTCGCAGCCGAACTGAATACAGAATCCACCGCAGGCAAAACCGGTTCCGATAGCCACCTGAAGCGGAGTGTAATTGCGCGGACGCTGACGAATCTTCTCGAGTTCTTCGGCATACTGCTCGATAGTGTAGTCCTCGGCGATGGCCTGCCATGAGAGCTTAGAGATGAGCGAAATAGTAGTCATGTTGATGCCGTGCTTGGTGCAGCGCTGAAACTTGGTGAACGAGTGTTCGCCGTCGCTGAGGTTCACCATGAGCATGTTGAACTGCACATACACATGGAGGTGCTCCTCGGGCAATCCGAGAAAAGCGGCCACACGGTTCATGTTGCGGATGATACGGTTGGTGTCGGCAGCGCTCTCGACAAGCATCTGACCAGTCTTCAAAAGCAAGTCGAGCTTGCGACGTAACAATTTTTCTTTGTCAAGTTCTTGAATCTGAGACATACGTTCTCTTTTTGTACTTTGATAAAATCTGTAAAATAGTTGTAGTTTACCTGCAAAACGTGTGCAAAGGTACGCTTTTTTTATGACATTATAAAATGTACGCATTCAAATATTAATAAGATTAATGGACAAGTGTCGGCAAAAAGTGTTATCTTTGCATTATTATAAACCAATAAAACACATTCATCAGTATGAAGGGTTTCATCAAAAGCGTACTCGCAACTATCGTAGGCATAGTTGTATTTGTAATCATAGCCGGAATATTCGGCGTGATGAGCATTGTAGGAATGGTGGCCTCGGGCCAGGCTACACAAACCGTGGAAGACGGTTCTGTACTCGTATTAGACCTATCTGGAACCATCGAGGAGCAGGGACAGGATGACATTATAGGCAAACTGACTGGCTCCTACGCATCGACTACGGGCCTCAACGACATACTCGCAGCCATAGGCAAAGCCAAGGACAATCCCAATGTGAAGGGAATATACATAGAGGCTGGCGTGCTAAGCGCAAGCTATGCCACACTGCAGGAGATACGTGGCGCACTGGAGCAGTTCCGCAAGAGCGGCAAGTGGATTGTAGCCTACGCCGACTCATACTCGCAAGGCGCCTACTACGTGTCGTCGGCTGCCAACAAGGTGTACATCAACCCGCAAGGTATGCTCGAATGGCACGGAATAGGCACCCAACCCATATTCTACAAGGACCTGCTTGCCAAGTTCGGCGTAAAGTTCCAGGTTGTGAAGGTTGGAACATTCAAGAGCGCCACCGAGACATATACCGAAGGGCACATGAGCGATGCCAACCGCCTGCAGACCCAGACCTTTGTGGGAGGAATGTGGAACAACGTGTGCCAGGCTGTAAGCAAGAGCCGCGGCATAAGCATCGACTCGCTCAACTCATACGCTGATGAACTGACAGAGTTCCAACCTACCAACCTGCTCGTAAAGCGCAAGATGGTGGACGGTGTAATGTACACCGACAAGGTGAAGGACGTTGTGAAGAAGATGCTTAAGCTTGAAGACGACGACATAGTGCCGCAAATCAGCGTGAGCGACATGCTCAACACAAAGGACACAAATACTGCCGACGACGAGATTGCCGTATACTATGCCTACGGCAGCATCGTACAGAGCGATGCCGCATCGGCACTGACCGGTGGCGGACATAACATAGTAGCATCTAAGGTGTGCAAAGACCTCGAAGCACTGATGAACGACGACGGCGTCAAGGCTGTAGTAATACGCATCAATTCGGGTGGCGGCGACGCATACGCATCCGAACAGATATGGCACCAGGTGAGCATGCTGAAGCAGAAGAAGCCTGTAGTGATATCAATGGGCGATTATGCCGCATCGGGCGCCTACTATATGTCGGCTCCGGCATCGTGGATTGTGGCACAGCCCAACACTCTGACGGGCAGCATCGGAATATTCGCTGCCATTCCAGACATGAGCGGACTGGTGACACAGAAGCTCGGAGTGAAGTTTGACGAGGTGAAGACCAACCGCCACACTACCTTCGGCAACATAATGGCTCGTCCGTTCAGCGCCGAAGAGACAGCCATACTGCAGGCTTATGTCAACCGTGGCTACCAACTCTTCCGCAAGCGGGTAGCCGATGGACGACACTTGCCGACAGAAGCTGTTGAAAAGATAGCACAAGGACGTGTATGGCTTGGCAACGATGCGTTGAAGATAAAGCTGGTAGACCAGCTTGGAAGTCTTGACGATGCTGTGCGTAAGGCTGCACAACTTGCCAAGGTGAAGAGCTACTACACAACCGACTACCCGGCTCCTTTGTCATGGACCGACCAGCTGCTCAGCTCTGTCGGCGGAGGCAACTACCTCGACGAACAGCTACGTCTGACGCTGGGCGACATGTATGAGCCGTTCTGCATGATGCGCAATCTCAACAACCGACAGGCTCTGCAGGCACGCATGCCATACGTATTGAACATTAGATAGCAAACAAAAAAAATGAGAACAGAAGGAGATTTCATAAAAATAAACGAGTGGCTTATGCCTTTGAGCTGGCTGTACGGCATCGGTGTGCGAATACGCAACTGGATGTTTGACATCGGAATGCTCAAAAGCCAAAGCTACGACATACCCATCATATCGGTGGGCAACATCACCGTGGGAGGTTCGGGCAAGACCCCTCACGTGGAATATCTCATAAACCTGTTGCACGACAAGTTGAAGATCGGAGTGCTCTCGCGCGGATACAAGCGCAAGAGCCACGGTTATGTGCTTGCCCATAAGGACACTACTATGCCCGAGATAGGCGACGAGCCCTATCAGATGCGACGTAAGTTTGACGACATATACGTGGCTGTAGACCGCAACCGCCGCAACGGCATCGACCGCCTTACGCACGACGACGAGACCAAGGACATCGACGTGATACTGCTCGACGATGCCTATCAGCACCGATATGTGAAGCCGGGCATCAACATACTGCTCGTCGACTACCACCGACTCATAATCTACGACAAGCTGTTGCCTGCCGGACGCATGCGCGAACCGCAGGAGGGCAAGTCGAGAGCCGACATAGTAATAGTGACGAAATGTCCGAAAGACCTGAAGCCAATGGAATATCGTGTACTGAAACGTGCCATGAACCTGTACCCATATCAGGAACTTTACTTCACCACGCTGCAATACGAAACGCTGAAACCCGTTTTCGAGGGTGAACGCAAATCTATCAGCTCGCTGCCGAAGGACATCAACATACTGCTGCTCACGGGCATCGCGTCGCCACAACAGATGATAGTAGACCTGCAACCCGTGTCGAAGAACATTACACCCGTCACCTTCGGCGACCACCATCAGTTTACCGACGCCGACATAGAGCGCGTATGCCAGACATTCGCCTCAATGCCTTCGCCCAAAATGATTATAACAACCGAGAAGGACGCAACGCGACTGACGCATACGGGCGACATCCCCGACGACGTTAAGAAGAACATCTACGCCCTACCTATCAGAATAAAATTCATGCAGGACGGCGAAGAGGAGTTTAACAATAAAATCATAAGCTATGTACGAAAAAATTCAAGAAACAGCATCTTGGCTAAAACAAAGGATGACCACAAGTCCTGAAACAGCCATCATACTCGGTACCGGACTCGGACAACTTGCCACGGAGATAACCGACAGCTACGAATTTTCATATAAGGACATACCTAACTTCCCCGTGTCGACAGTTGAAGGACATGCCGGAAAACTGATTTTCGGCAAACTCGGAGGCAAGGACATAATGGCTATGGAGGGACGCTTCCACTACTACGAGGGCTACTCGATGAAGGAGGTGACTTTCCCCATACGCGTCATGTACGAACTGGGCATCAAGACCCTGTTTGTAAGTAATGCATCGGGCGGCATGAATCCCGAATTCAAGATTGGCGACCTGATGATCATAACCGACCATATCAACCTCTTCCCCGAACATCCGTTGCGCGGAAAGAACTTCCCCACGGGCCCGCGCTTCCCCGACATGCACGAGACATACGACCACGCTCTCATCAACGAGGCTGACAACATAGCCCGCGAGAAGGGCATCCGTGTGGTGCATGGCGTATACGTGGGCGTACAGGGACCTACATTCGAGACTCCTGCCGAATATCGTATGTATCACCGCATGGGTGGCGACGCTGTGGGTATGAGCACCGTGCCTGAAGTAATTGTGGCTCACCATTGCGGCATACGCACCTTCGGCATATCCGTAATAACCGACCTCGGACTGGAGGACACGCCTGTTGAGGTGTCGCACGAGGAAGTGCAGGTGGCTGCCAATGCCGCCCAACCGCTCATGACCGAAATAATGCGCGAGATGATACGCAGAGCATAAATCACACATTATATAATATATATGACAGATATTTCAAAACTCGGTGAGTTCGGACTGATCCATCATCTCACCGATAACATAAAGACAAAGAACGAATCTACTATCAAAGGCGTGGGCGACGACTGCGCCGTATTGCACTATCCAGACTCAGAAGTGCTCGTGACTACCGATATGCTTATGGAGGGTGTACACTTCGACCTTACCTACATCGACATGCAGCACCTCGGATATAAGTCGGCTATGGTCAACATCAGCGACATATTCGCCATGAACGGCACTCCGCGACAGCTCACTGTGAGCTTGGCACTGAGCAAGCGATTCAAGGTGGAGGACATGGAGCAGTTCTACAGCGGTCTGCGTATGGCTTGCGAGAAATGGGGAGTTGACATCGCAGGTGGCGACACCACATCATCTTATACTGGTTTGGCTATAAGCATCACTTGTATAGGCGAGGCTCGCAAGGAGGACATTGTATATCGCAACGGTGCAAAGGACACCGACCTTATCTGCGTTACGGGCGACCTCGGAGCTGCCTATATGGGTCTGCAGCTGCTCGAACGCGAAAAGAGCGTCTACTATCAGCAGGTGGACGAGGCTCGCAAGAAGAACGACAAGCGTGCCCTGGAACAGTTACGCGACTTCCAGCCCGACTTTGCAGGAAAGGAATATCTGCTGCAACGCCAGTTGCAGACTGAAGCTCGTGGCGACATCATTGCACGCTTCCGCGAACTCAACATCCACCCTACTGCCATGATGGACATCAGCGACGGACTGTCGAGCGAACTGATGCACATCTGCAAACAGTCGAACTGCGGATGCCGAATCTACGAGAAGAACATTCCTATCGACTACCAGACTGCTGTCATGGCAGAAGAGCTGAACATGAATGTCACTACTTGTGCCCTGAACGGCGGCGAAGACTACGAATTGCTCTTCACCGTACCTATCGGCGACCACGAAAAGATTCAGCAGATGGATGGCGTGAAGCTGATTGGACATATCACCCGCCCAGAACTCGGACAAATGCTCGTGACACGCGACAACCAGGAGTTTGAGCTGAAAGCGCAGGGATGGAACCCGCTGAGCAAGTAATGCTTGTTTTTTGAGAGTTGAGAATTGAGAGTTGAGAGTTGAGAGTTATGATATGTATTGTATGCTATTGTTATTGATTGTGATGAATAATCCAAATGAGCAATCAAGCTAATCATAACTCTCAATTCTCCACTCTCAACTAACTCTCAACTAACTCTCAACTTTCAACGATTTTGGCTTTTAAAAGCAAAAAAAAATCGGATTTCGTTTTGTCAATTAAAAAATTATTTGTACCTTTGCACTCGCTAAATAAAACACAGTTGGTGCCATAGCTCAGTTGGTAGAGCAAAGGACTGAAAATCCTTGTGTCCCCGGTTCGATTCCTGGTGGCACCACGATAAAAAGGAGTTACTCTTGAAGAGTAACTCCTTTTTTGTTGTTATGGTGTTTTGTTGTAGTGGTGGGATTACCAAACCGTTTTGTAAAATATATAAGATTCGCCATATTCAAATGTGTACAAACAAAAACGACCCGCACATTTGAGCATCGTTGAGAGGCTTGGCGAGTTCTCGTGCTGCAAATATACGAATACACTCATTGATAATATATACTTTTCAGCATGGAAAATCACGCAAAAATGGATTTCTTTGAAGTTCTTATATTTAATAATGTTAAATAGGGCTATAAAGCCATGTTCTTTCTACAAAATAAGAAAGAATATGAGAAAAAATGTTACCTTTGCATTGTCCATACCCATACCGAAAGCCCCGATGGGCAGAGGTTGGGCAGACATATATACATATAAGGCGTAACTGTACGCTTTGGTTTTGACGCAGTAAGAATCTGGCAGTTCGAGCAAAGTTGTCAAGAACAAAGCAACGGGAACGCCTCATGAGGTGTATTGTATACAGCCCTCATTGGCTTCGGACGATTCTATTGTTCATTGTCAAGAGTGCTTTCTATATACTTACACTGGCGTGGGGCTTTCGGCGTTGCTCGTTTCGACAAGCATTGGCAACTATGTTTCTATCTGCGCTGATCAATTCATTGTCAGAAAGGGTTCATATCTTGATACATACGATGCTTGGGGAAAGAAAATAAGCTCTCGTGTTGCAAGATAAAATTTAGTAACCAACAAACTCTCCACTGTCATAATGGGGAGTTTGTTTTTATGACACCAGAAAAATAGCTCTTTTATGGAAAACAAAAGATTCTTCACATACACAGCAATTGCTGCTTGTATGATATGTGCTATTGCGGTAGCTTTCAATGTTTTTACGGACTTAGAGTTACCTGGCAGAATCATGGCTGCAATATTAGGCGTTGTCATTACGGCAACCATAACACAGGTTCTTCTTCAGGGACAAACCCAAAAAGAGGGAACGTTGAAACGGGATTCTAAAATATTCGAGGAAAAATTGAAAATATATCAGAATTTTCTCAACAGCCTCTATAAAGCCGTAAAAGACGGAAAATTAACCGACAGTGAGAAGATGGAGCTTCAATTCCAGACATCTCTTGTAGCCATGCATTGTGACCCTAAATTCATCAAGACTATAAGTGAGGCAGTAAATGGCGTGATAAAAAGCACTTGTCCAAACAAAGGTGATGAACATACTCCGCAGACAGCACTAATAGCCAGTCTGTTTGATGTGGTAGAAGCATTCAGACAGGATTTGTATCCAGATGAATTTGAAAAATTCGACAAAGAAGACAGGGACTATGCTATTAAGAAATTTGACGATGCATATCAGAATGCAAATGAGGGTGAAGATTCTCCAAAGGAGCATCTCGTTGTTGATGTAAATTTGCTTTCTAATATATCAACGCTAATAACGCAAGCGACAACTCAAAATAGCCCAGAACTTGCTGACGACAATAACCCAAAGGCAAATAGCATAGAGAAAGAAAGTACTGGCAATCTTGGGAGTTTATGGGAAAAAGCTATTGAAAGATGGAAAAACGCAGGATGGACAGTAAACCCCGAGCCAATAACCGAGGAACGTCCTTTGTGGCTGAAGAGGGAAGATGGTGTTCTGGGCGAAATATACATGGGATTTCATGATGGTCATTACTATTTGGAGGCGAGTTATGAGAACGATTCCAATTTCTCACAATGTCTGAAATGGAAGAATGGAGGTCGAAGAAGATATGGAGAATGGTGGGAATATCCGCCATTATGTTTTGACACTCCACAAGGAGAATTCTTGCAGAAATTTGAATCTTCCTTAGAACTACGGAAGTATATTATAGACAAGGTGGAATACCTGCAATCTGTCATCATGAAGAATGATCTTACAACACGTTGGATGAAGGCTGTAGGCAAGCAGAAAGACTGGTATTTGTTCACTTGGTATTGGTCTACTCTTGCCTGTGAATACCAGAATAATGCGGAAGGGAAAATCTATATGGATACTATGCCTATTGAGGGTAAGGAATCAGCAATCATCCAGTTGGGCAATAGGGCTAACGACAGAGAACTGCTCAAACAAACTTTGAATAGAATCGGATTGGCAGACAGAATCAGCGAAATTCAAGAAGACTGCTTCATCAACTTGGAAGAAACAGGCTCGTTAGATCCAAATGTCATAGGAGACAAACTGCAGCATTGGATAAAACTGATATCCGAATCTGTACCATCATCTGCCAATTGACTAACAGAAAAAGATTTTTCGAATATGAATAGTTTTGCAGCAATTGACTTTGAGACAGCCAACCAGCACCGCTCCAGCGTGTGCAGTGTTGGAGTGGTAGTTGTGCACAATGGCAAGGTGACGGACAAGCTGTATCGGCTGATAAAGCCGACTCCCAATTTCTACACTTACTGGTGTACAGAAGTGCATGGAATGACCAATGCGGACACTGATGATGCTATGGATTTTCCAGAAGTATGGGCAGAAATTGCACCGCATATCCATGGCTTACCATTGGTTGCCCACAACAGTCCGTTTGACGAGAGTTGCCTGAAGGCTGCATTTGAGGCATACGACATGGAGTATCCTGGGTATAGATTCTACTGCACATGCCGTGCTTCAAGAAAATTGTTGGGGGACAAACTTCCCAATCATCAACTTCAAACTGTTGCCGCATATTGTGGATACGACCTCACCAAACATCACCATGCAATGGCAGATGCGGAAGCTTGCGCTGCCATTGCAATTAAACTCATAGACTTTTGAATGTTTTCATTATGGACGCTTCAACAACTATAAATCAAATGCTGTCGGGCAACAAAATTATTGTCCCGACTTATCAAAGAGCATATTCCTGGGAAGACAAGCAGACAAAGCAGTTTCTTGTGGACTTGCAGGATTATGTAGAAAGCCATACGGCATCAAGTTATTATTTCGGACATTTTCTGTTCGAGGATAAAGGCAGTCGCAATTTTGCCATCATTGACGGTCAACAGCGTCTGACCACTATTACCATATTCATCTCCGCCATCTACAGAAGATTGGAAGAGTTGGCAGGGGCTTTGTCAGAGGATGACGTTTTTCTTTATGGCACTCTTGTGAAAGTCGGACAAACCTACAGATTCTCTACTGTTGATTACGATAACCAATTGTTCCGTGACTATGTCATCAATAAAGTAAAAACTGACCGTAATGGGTTGGAGACAGAATCACAAAAGCGTATTGTCGCGGCTTACGACTACTTTGTTAGTCAATTGAATGCCTATGACGAGGAGTCATTGCATGATATATTAGAAGCAGTCGTAAATGCCACTTGCACTACGCATACAGTAAAGGACGAGGCTGAAGCCATCCAAATGTTTATCTTCCAGAACAACCGTGGCAAAAAGCCATCCAATCTTGAAATAATCAAAGCGCAGTTCCTATACAATATTCATCTTTATTGTACATCTGAAGATGAGAAAGCAGAGTTGATAAGCGAGGTAAAGAATCGCTTTGAACACATCTACAAATCTATATCAAAGATAGAAGGCAATATAGATGAGGATGATATACTCACATACACTTTGCGTGTGTACTTCAATAGCCTGGATGCAAGCAATGCCTTGCAAAGAGTGGATGAAGAATTAGGAAAAGACGATTCACGAATCAAATTCATTCGCAGTTTCACCCATTCACTTGCTGATAGTTTTGAACAAATGACCGTTTTCTTCCACAACGAGCAAACGGATATTATGGCACACACACTGTGGATTATCGGCCAGCCTGCTATTATTTTTCCATTTGTAATTAAGGCATATAGCAATGGCGTTTCTGATGACGATTTCAGATTATTAGCCAAGGCTCTAACCTCTGTATTCTTGCGTCACAGAGTTATTGGTACACGCGCTGTTCTCACATGGAGATTGAATGATGTCTTCAAGAAATTTGAAAGTGACGTTCATGCTGTTGTCAATCATATAGAATGGATGAAGACTACAACAGACGGATGGTGGGATTATTGGAACAACGTTGAATTTAAACGTATGCTTGAAGGCAATTTCGATGGAGGACATGGCATTGCCAAAATCATCCTTTGGCTTTATGAGAATCACCTCATAGAAAAGGGCAAGTCTGGCTATGGGTTGAAACGTTATGATGCTGTTGAGAAATCTCAGTGTGAGCATATTGCTCCAAACACAGAAAATCAAGATGCCAATAGTGGCTATTGTCCATACGATGATGAATTTAGAGAGTCGTATCTAAATTGTCTCGGAAACTACTTGCTGCTTTCTGGCCATCATAACGAATCTATCGGAAACAATTCTTTTGAAGCTAAACGAAACACCTATACCCAGTTACTCCAGCAACAGGAAATACGTAATATGACAGAACAGGATCATCTATGGGACAAGGCTAAAATTGACAAAAGAAAAGAGCTTATTGTTGATTTTGTGATGGCAACATTCTAACTAATTATGACCTCAATGGAAGTCTACACCTTCCATTGAGGCTGCAAAGCTATCGTCAATAGACTGCTGTCGTGAATACTCGTCATACGTGGATAGATGTCTGCAATCTCTGTCAACGCCTTCATACCAGCCTGAGCCCAAATCTTATTGATTATCTGTTGCTGGTATAAAACAGCTGTTTTTTTCTAAAAAAAATTCAGTCTTCTACCATTTATATATTATCGATGCCCCTTAACATTGACGTTAACTCTCCTCGTTACTTATTCGTTACTTCTTCATTCGCTCTCCGATATTTCTCCGTTACACCTTCGTTATGGCTTCGTTATGCCTCCATTATGCCTTCGCTTCGTTAACGAAGGTAGATCGAGTTCACTACGGAGGATGATCGAGTTCACTACGAAGGATGAACGAAGGACGAACGAAGAACTAACGAAGGAACATATATACAAAAGAGACGGTCAGCATACGAATCTACATTCCTCCCTTAACGTATTCTGCAATAACAGCACAGCTTGAAACAACCATATCATGGCATGAAACGACCGTATCACGACTTGAAACAATCATATCATGCCATGATACGACGATTTTTCCACACCATGATACATGAAAATATCAGGCAAGACCAACAACCCATTTGCCATTTTTGTTACTTCCCATACGAGACAGGATACCGGCAGACTTTAGTGTTGCAATATGTTTTCTTACCATACGTTCAGACATACCGAGAGCTTCAGCAGCAATTATAGCTGACGCACAGGTGTTTTCACCAAGATAATCAAGCACCTTCCATGCCGAATCCGAAACTTCCGGATATTTATCATGAACTTTATCATGAACTTTATCATGAACTTTATCGTGAACGTCATTCAATTCTTCACCTTGATGATTCTTGAGGGTTTCAAGAATTTCAGACAGCATAAAGTCGATAAACACACCAGAATCGGCAGCTTGCGTACTTGCTGTTATTGCATCATAGTAGGCTTGCTGATTAGAAAACACCATATTCTCTACTGGCAAATGCTCAAACAACGGATGCAGCTTGCCCAGAATAAGCGATTGCCACAACCTTCCCATACGTCCATTGCCATCAGCAAAAGGATGTATAAACTCAAACTCGTAATGGAACACACACGAGCGTATAAGCAGGTGGTCTTTGCTTTGCCTTAACCAAACAAACAAATCCCCCATAAGATATGGAACCCTGTCGGCAGGGGGTGCCATGTGCACAAGCCCTTGTTCTGAAAACAAACCTACGCCACTATGCCTATATCTACCAGGATAATCAATGATTGCCTCCATCATCTGTGCATGAGCCTTGAGCAAGTCTTCTTCCTTAAAAGCATCAAGATATGGATACATCTCATATGTCTTGATGGCATTCTTCACCTCTTGTATTTCCTTAAGTGGCGCAACGATATTTTTGCCGTTGATTATGTCGCGCACCTCACCCTCCGTCAGCTTATTACCTTCTATAGCAAGCGAGCGGTGGATTGTACGTATTCTGTTAACCTTGCGTAGATGCAGAGCATCCTTCTGTTCAAGTCGTATGGCATAACGCTCTATCAGACCTGAAATCTCAGCAATCTTATGATTGCTTCTGCACTTATTGTGAACGGTGGCGTATACATAATCAATTAACATAAAATGCCTAATAACGCAAAAAGGTGCAACATCTATTTGTTGCACCTTTTCGTATGTTGGGATACTCGGACTCGAACCAAGAATGACAGGACCAGAATCTGTAGTGTTACCATTACACCATATCCCAATAAGATTGAATAAAGAACTGACGCTTCAGACTGAATGTCTGCTGTTGGGATACTCGGACTCGAACCAAGAATGACAGGACCAGAATCTGTAGTGTTACCATTACACCATATCCCAATATCAGCGCAACTCGTTCCCTAATTGCGAGTGCAAAGATACAAATAAAATTTGAAATGCAAACATTTTTCGTGTTTTTTTTTAATAAAATCTAATAAAAAGCCGTTTTTATAGGTTTTCAGCCGTTTTTCAGATTATTCACTGTACCTTTGCATTACTAAAAAATATACAAACCAAGCAGTATATACACATTATTATATATAATAAAGAAAACAATAAAGAAATCTGAATGGAAACTAAGAACAAACTTGTAGAAGCCATTGTTAAAGGTATTCAAGAGAAAAAGGGACAGGACATAACAATAGCCGACTTGCGCGAATTGGACGGCTCAATAGCCAATTACTTCGTAATCTGCCAGGGTAATTCGCCGTCGCAGGTGGAAGCCATTGCCGACTCCGTAGAGGAGACAGCACGCATCGAAGCCGGCGACAAGCCAATACACGTACAGGGCCTGCCTCAGGCTTACTGGGTGGCTATGGACTACGGCGACGTACTCGTACATATATTTATCCCTGAAGCACGCGATTTCTACAATCTTGAAAATCTCTGGCAGGATGCTGCCATCACCAACGTGCCAAATCTCGATTAAGAGCAAACAATTATGGACAACAAAAAAAATCCTCTGGGAGACAACCAGCCGAAGATGCCACGGTTCAATATGAACTGGATATACACGATTATACTCGTGGTTCTGCTGGTGGCGTTATTCTCCGACGGAGGCTCTGCCATCATTGGCGGGCCATCGGCAAGCCAGGAAGCAACATACACCAGGTTCATGACCTATGTGCAGAAGGGCTACGCCAAGAGTGTAGTAATAAACAAGGACAAGGGTACGCTGCGTATGTACGTGAAGCCCGACAAGATACGCGACGTGTTCGGACAGTCGGGTCAGCAAGTAGGACGCGATCCCTTCGTGAGCGTTACCTATGGTTCGACCGATGCTGTCGACACCTATCTGTCGGCAGCACTGCAAAAAGGCAAGATAGCCGACTACAGCTATGAGAAGGACAGCAACTCCGGACTGATGTCACTGTTCTACACATTCGGTCCGATAGTATTGTTCGTACTGCTTTGGATGTTTATCATACGACGCATGAGTGGCGGAGGCGGAAGTGTCGGAGGCGGCATCTTCAACGTAGGCAAATCGAAAGCACAGATGTACGAGAAGGGCAACGACATGGGCATAACATTCAAGGATGTGGCTGGTCAGGCTGGTGCCAAGCAGGAGGTGCAGGAGATAGTCGACTTCCTGAAGGAACCTCAGAAATATACCGACCTTGGCGGTAAGATACCTAAGGGCGCATTGCTCGTAGGTCCTCCGGGAACCGGTAAGACTCTGCTTGCAAAAGCTGTGGCTGGCGAGGCCGGCGTACCTTTCTTCTCAATGAGCGGTTCGGACTTCGTCGAAATGTTCGTAGGTGTAGGTGCAAGTCGTGTTCGCGACCTGTTCCGCCAGGCCAAGGAGAAGGCTCCATGTATCATCTTCATCGACGAGATTGACGCTGTGGGTCGTGCACGTAGCAAGAACCCGTCAATGGGAGGCAACGATGAGCGCGAGAACACGCTCAACGCCTTGCTTACAGAGATGGACGGATTCGGCACCAATAGCGGTGTCATCATACTTGCAGCTACCAACCGTGTCGACATGCTCGACAAGGCATTGCTGCGCGCCGGACGTTTCGACCGTCAGATTAGCGTCGACCTGCCCGACCTTACCGAGCGTAAGGAGATATTCAACGTGCATCTGCGCAAGGTGAAGATTGATCATACTGTCGACATAGACTTCCTCTCACGCCAGACACCGGGATTCTCGGGTGCCGACATTGCCAACGTCTGCAACGAGGCTGCCCTTATAGCTGCACGCCATAACAAGAAGAGCGTGGGCAAGCAGGACTTCCTCGACGCTGTAGACCGTATCATCGGCGGACTGGAGAAGAAGACCAAGGTGATGACCAACGACGAGAAGCGCACCATTGCGCTGCACGAAGCAGGTCACGCCACTGTGTCATGGTTCTGCGAGCATGCCAATCCGCTCGTCAAGGTGAGCATTGTGCCGCGCGGACGTGCACTGGGTGCAGCATGGTATCTGCCCGAAGAACGACAAATCACTACCAAGGAGCAGATGCTCGACGAGATGTGCTCATTGCTGGGTGGACGTGCCGCTGAGGAACTCTTCACCGGACACATATCTACCGGTGCTATGAACGACCTGGAGCGCGCTACCAAGTCGGCTTACGGCATGATAGCCTATGCCGGCATGAGCGATCGACTGCCCAACATCTGCTATTACAACCAGCAGGAGTATCAGTTCCAGCGTCCCTACTCGGAGACAACGGCAAAGATTATGGACGACGAGGTGCTCAAGATGATCAACGACGAGTATGCACGCGCCAAGCAGATACTCAAGGAGCACAGCGAGGGACACAACCAGCTGGCTGAACTGCTTATGACACGCGAGGTGATATTCGCTGAAGACGTGGAGCGCATATTCGGCAAACGCCCCTGGGTGAGCCGCTCGGAAGAGATAATCGAGGACAATCTGCCCAAGCTTGAGGACATGCCCGAAGAAGTAAGAAAGGCACAGGAAGAGCACGAGGCAGCAAAACACAAAGAAGAGTAGCGGAGGCATTTGGCCTCCACCGCCAATAAGAAAATACTAATAAAACAAACTTCTTTCAGACTATGAGTGATAAAATGAAAAACCTCATCGTACGCTCGATTACAGGCGTGATATTCGTGGCAGCTGTAGTGACATGCTTCCTGCGCCCCGAGGCTATGATACTATTGTTTGCACTGATTACCGGACTGACCGTGTGGGAATATACGGGCATTGTAAACAACATCGAGAATGTGACGGTAAACCGCTTTCTCGCCACTGTGGCAGGTGTATATCTGTTCTTCGGCGTTGCGGGCTTCTGTTCGGGCATAGTGCCGTCGGCAGTATTCATCCCCTATCTGCTGACTGTAGTGTATATGTTCATATCGGAGCTGTACACCAAAGCGCCCAACCCCATCAACAACTGGGCATACACCATGCTGTCGCAGATGTACATCGCCCTACCCCTCTCGATGCTCAACGTGCTGGCATTCAGAGGCACTGCCGACGGTGTGGTTTATACATCGCTGCTGCCGCTGAGTGTGTTCATTTTCCTCTGGACCAACGACACAGGCGCCTACCTGAGCGGTTCGCTCTTCGGCAAGCACAAGCTGTTTCCACGTGTGTCGCCGGGCAAGAGTTGGGAAGGAAGTATTGGAGGCGGCATTCTGGTAATTGTAGTAGCAGCCTTGATTGGCATGTACGAGAACTCTGACATGCACACAGGCAATGCTGAGGTATCGCTCAATATAGCACAGTGGATTGGTATGGGGCTCGTAGTCGTGTTCTTCGGAACATGGGGCGACCTTGTAGAGTCGCTGTTCAAGCGCACCATAGGCATCAAGGACTCGGGCAACATTCTGCCAGGACACGGTGGCATGCTCGACCGCTTCGACTCGTCGCTGATGGCTATTCCGGCAGCCGTGATTTATCTGTATACACTTACGCTGATGTAATTCTCAGGCTACGGCGAGGACGCAATAGCCTCCTATATAGAGTGCTGACATCCTGTCATTAATTGCGACAGAATGTCAGCGCTTTTTTGTTGGTACATATATTGCAGAATACATAATGTAAGAACATTTGAGAATGAATTGATTATTAGGTTACACATAGATTAGTAGGTTACACATAGTAGGTTTTAGTTAGGTTATAGGTTAATATTGATTGTTTCTGAAAAACACAAAAAAGTGGGGGATGCATCAAGACATTAAAGTCTTGGTGCATCCCCTTTACATTATACCTACATTTTAAACTATATAGAACTTTCACAAGTTCTGAAAACCATACATACTACTTTGCTATCATGATAGTAACACGGTTCTTATTGTTTTCAGCAAACGGCTGAACACGTGCACCCTTTGAATCTGTAGAAATACGCTCCTTAGCAATGCCATACTTCTCGACGAGAGCCTTTGTAACAACCTGAGCACGCTGCTTTGCAAGGCGGTCGTTGATAGTATTGTTGCCTGTGCCGGCATCGGCATAGCCAGTCACCTCTACCTTAGCCTCAGGATTGTTGTGGAGGAAGTCGACAATCTCCTGAATCTTCTGCTGCTCCTGAGTACGGATAGTCTTAGAGTTGATGAGGAAGAATACGTCGCGACGGATGTCCTCTACCTTTGGCTCAGCCTTAGGCTGCTCTACGGGAGCTACATACTCCTGTACTGGTGCTGGAGCTGGTGCCGGAGTTTCCTCAACCGGCTGCGGCTTCTGGCGCTTTGTATGGCTCTTGCCAAGATTGATGCGCACACCAGCCAAAGCATTGAAATACCAGTCGGAATTGCCTGCCTTCTTTGAGTTGTACTTGTCGGTGAGAACATTGGCATTGCCCTCGAGCATGATGCTTACGTTCTTGCTGACACGAATAGAAACGTCTACACCGCCACGACCAAACGGACGTGCCTTAGTGCCGTCCCAGAGATACTCAAGATTGTACTTGTTGAGATTCTGCAGATTGGCAGCGATATCCTGCACCTCGTCGTTGCCGTATGCCACATTGACACCAGCACCGAGGAATGCTGTAACGTTGAGTACGCGGTTGGGGTTCCAACCACAGAAAAGGTTGCTGAGGTTGAGCATGAAGTCAACACCAGGAGCAACATAGTTGAACTTATACTTAGCTGTGAAGGGGGCGTCGCCTACCTTGTCACGGAAGCCCGACCATCCGCCACGGCTCTGAAGTCCGTTAGCCTGCAGACGCATTGCGAAAGCGGGCGAGAACTGATAGCCCAAGCCAATCTGGAAGTTTGGTGAGAGCATATCGCCGAACTTGCCTTCGCCGAGTGTGTACTGTCCACCAGCCTGAAGGTCGAGGAACAGGTGCTTCTTAAACTGATAGTCGTTGCCTTCCTGGTCTGTATAAGTAGCCTGAGCTGCAGCAGTCATTGTGCCTGCAGCAAGCAATGAAGCTGCCAAAAATGTCTTTATTGATTTCATACTTTAAGATAGTTAGTGGTTTATTTACTTGTTTGTTTATTTCTTACTCTCAAGTTTCTTGAGGTTTTTCTCACGCATCTGTCCTTCGTAAGAGTTCGTCACTGAATCGCGCTTGCTTGGATCGACAACAGCGTGATCGCCCGAAGGAGAATCCATCACACACAGTTTCCAAGCTCCCATATAGTCGACCGGCTTAAAGTAGAACACGGTGCGGATAGCATTAGGCCCCTCAACCTCTTCAGAAAGAAAGACCGTACACTTCACCTCATTGAGATAGGTCTCATTGAACTTGATGTAGTCGATATGATGACTCTTTATCTTGAGTGCCTTGAGCTTGCTTATCATTACACCAAGTTGCTCATTGTTGAGAGGTTCCGGTTCAAGATAGAGCGAATCAGCCTCAGTATGTGCAGTGAAAAGCATGGCAGCAGCCTCCGTATAGCATTCGTTCTCGGCATAGCCAAAGAACTGGTCTACAAGCTGCACCACGGCTGTTGAGTCGGCATTTGTCATTGACAGTTCGAAACCAGTCTCAGTAGGTGCGGGCTTTTTCTGTTTACAGCCAACTGCAGCAAACATAACAATAGCAACGGCTATTGCAAGAACATATTGACTTTTAAAAATGTGTTTCATCTTAACGCTGTCTCTTAATGTTTATATTGTGAAAAAAGGCAGGCACGCGCTTCACAGCCATGCCTGCCATCCGTTATTAGTTATTGTATGAAAAAGTTCAAAAACCGTTACTTCTTAACAGTCTTTGCTGCAACCTGTGACTTGTTAACCTTAACGATAACGTTGGTCTTCAGTACACCCCACTCGTATGTGATCTCAGCAGGGATAGTGATTGTGAAGTCACCTACTGTTGTACCATTGTTGTTGTATGTCAAAGTACCATACTTGCCAGCTGCGATGAATTCGCCTTCAGGAGCAGTGTATTTCAGCTCGATAAGCTTAGTAACCTCGCTCAGTTTCTTGTTGCCACCATTGAGGTCAGTTGTAGCATTGTCGGTATCAAGAGCAATCTTGGTAACCTTGTAGTACTTAAAGTAGTCAGTCGTAGCAAATGCACGGTGCGGATCAGTGAAGTCGTAACCATTCCAGTTTGTGAATGTCAACTTAACCGGAGCTGTTGTCTCAACAGCATCTGTGAACTCAGCAGAAGCACCCTCTACAGAGATAGGACGGATGAACTTAACGTCGAACTCATTGTTGTTAACAACGATAGGAGCACCCCAGCAAGTTTCCGACTTAACAGCTACACGAGCAGTAAGAACGTTGGCCAACTCCTTAGGACTGTAAGCGTTGAGCAATACAAGAGCCTGAGCATCCTTAGACATTGTAACAACACCCTTAGTTGTCATTGTAGCAACTGTGAATGTCTTAGCCTGGTTGCCATAGAGAGTCAGACCGTCCTCGCTTGCGTAGAAGCCGTGACCATTAACGAAGCTGAATGAAGCCTGATTGTTTACAATGCTCTCAAGAACATTGTAAGGAGCATCCATCTTGTCGAGAGTAATCTTGTTGCCAACGAGAGTGTTCTTGATGTCGAATACGAACTCGTCGTCTGAGCCATGCTTACCCATCTGCTCTACGTTGCCGTGGATTTCGTTATAGCCAGTACCAGCAACGAGTGAGTTCTGAGCATACCAAGACTTCTCAATCTTGTTCACATTGTTGAACGTTGTTACTGGATCGATATTGATTTCAGCAGGAGTCCATGTGAACTTAACGTAGATGTACTTGTGAGTAGCAGTCTTACCAGGCTTCAAGGTGTAACGTACGTAAGTAGAGTACTCCTTAACGTTCTTGTTCTTGAAGATAGAGTAAGCCTCCTGACCTGTGATAGTCCACTGAAGAACCTGAGTCATAGTACCCTGAACGTCAGCTGTAGTAACGGCAACCTTACCGATAGGACTTATAAGAGCAGCTGCATCGATAGTGTTCTTCTCGAACTGAGCCAAGGCAGATGAGTTGTCGCCATCGAGCTTGTATGTATCCTCGAAGTCCTTCTTAGACATGTTAACATCAGCGTGAGCGAGAACCTGGTTCTCAATCTCGTACCAAGTGATGTTCTTAACAAGTGCAGGTTTGTTGTTGTCGCAGTTCAAATTGAACTTAGTGTCATCAGTGAACGGAACAGTGATCTGTGTCGGTTCAGCCTCAACCTCATTCTCTACGATCTGTACCTTCAGATAGCCTACAGCAACGATGTGGTTGTTAACAGTATCATTGAGGACAACACGTACCAACGGCTCACGACCGATAGTAGAACGCTTCTGGGCAGCGCCATAAGGAAGCTGCTTACCGTTGTCGTCAACTACCTGAGGACGCAGAGTGTAGCCGTCAGCTGCGATAGCAGCGTGAGCACTCTGAGAAGTCTTGTTGTCGCCCTTATGATAACCTACAAGCTCGAATGTATACTTGAAGCCGTCCTTCTCAACTTCCTTTTCAGTAGCATCCTTAGTCTCTACGATTCTGCCCTTGTAAGCAGCATTATCCCACCAGTATGTGCAAACATACTCACGGAGGTCGATACCCTTATCGTTGTCGTACTTAACAGTAGCGATAGGAGTCTTGTCCTCTTCAGCACCATAGTTGCTATTAATAGCATTAGCAGCATCTTTCCACAACCGTGATTCGTACGCCTGCTTGCTAGTTGACTTAGCATTGAGAATCTGAACATTTGTGTAGTATGAAGCACGCAGAGTAGCGAAGTCAGATGTTACGACAGTGCCGTCCTTTGTATACTGCAGAGCTACGAGAGTCATATTCTTCTGTTTTTTCTTCAAGTCAAGCTGCTTGAGAGCCTCATCGTGGTTGTATCTTGCATGTACATCAACCATGCCATTGCTATTCTTAACAGTCTTAACTGTGAAGATAGGATTGTTGGCTGCACGTGTTGATACATACTGTGCGTTGCTTACGAGGAACTTGTAATCCTTGGCATCCTCAGTAACAGCTGCGTTAGAAGGATTCAAGAAATAAGCAGCGTTCATATCAGGAGCATAGTAAACAGGCTTGTCTGAAGTCTTCTGTGTAGGAGTATCCTTAGAGCAGTCGTCATTTGCATTCACCTCGTTTACATAATATGACTGATATTTATATGCAGCAAGATTGATAGCCTCAACACCGTCTACATAGTATGACGGGCTGAACACCAATGAGCGGAGCTCTGAGTTGAGGTTGATAACAACCTTACCATCCTTAGCATCCTTAACACCTACGAGAGTAAGAACGTTCTTCTCCCATGTTGCGGTGATTGTGCCTTCGCCCAAGAACTTGATGTTTGTAGACTCAACCTTCTTGCCATCCTGATACTTGTCGAAGAATCCGGTCTCGGAATTAGGAACATAGTAAGCACCGTTCTGACCAGGCTTACCCGGAGCACCAGTTTCGCCAGGTGCGCCAGGTGCGCCAGGTGCGCCAGGTGCGCCAGGTGCGCCAGTTTCGCCACGTGAAGGAAGATATGAATCCTTCAAACCAGTACCGTCGTTGTACCACCAGTTGCCGTTTTCACCGATTTCCCAAGACTTACCGTCCTTACCAGCAGCACCGTCCTTACCATTGGTAATGGTATAGTCCTTAGACTGGCCGTTCTCGTTCAATGTAATCTTGATACCGTCAGCTACCGGAGTAACAGAAGTAAGGATTGCACCGTTCTTGATCTGGGCCTGAATGTCCTTGATAGCCTCCGACAACTGATCGATCTGGGTCTGGAGACCGCTGATATCGTCATCGTAGTCCTTACAAGACGTAATAGTACCCACGGATGCTACAGCAAGAGCACCCATCAGCAATACGCTAAAATACTTTTTGTTCATACGATTTAAAAAAATTAATTAAACTATTATCAATACTCAATTATCTAATATCTAACGTAATCGCCTTAAAACGAACGTGTTAATACAACAATACGACTAATGCTCTTCTTCATTAGCCATACTATATAATATACATTCTCTGACTGGCAGTGTAAACCGCTAAGTCTACATTCTTTTCAATTTAGCTATTCGTTACATAATGCTAAAATTGCTACTCCATTCTTGTATCTCCTGCGCGGAGATTTGAATTCGAGTTGCCACCCTTTTCTATCGCAGCCATAAGCATATCGTTGGTACGATCGATGATGTCTTCATCAATGCTTTTCAGGTAGATTTGAGTGGTTTTTTCAGAGTCGTGCCCCAGACTATCGCTTATGACGCTGACCGGAATATGCATTCCACGAGCAATAGTAGCCCACGAGTGGCGCGCAACGTACATGGTAAGCGGTTTGGGCAGCGCCAATCTTATGGAAAGTCGGCGCAGATAATAGTTTACTTTATTTTGTTGCTGTAGATACTGACGACGCAAGCTCAAATCCAAATGGCTGTTGAGCACGCCCAAAAGATGTTCGCCATCGAGCGAAGGGTGTCTGTCGACAATCGCCTGCATATTTTCGCGCCAAGCCACACGCAGTTCCTGGCCCGTCTTCTGGCGGATATATACAAGCTGTCCGTTGCGCACGTCGCTCTTGCGCAGATTGACAATATCCACAAACGACATGCCACGGGTGTAGAAGCTGAAAAGGAAAAGGTCGCGAGCCAATGCCTCCTCAGCGTTTTTAGGTACACAATTGAGCACAACGGATATGATACCGGCATCTACTGCACGCTTCACTGTGCGCGGAAATCCGGTGTAGACATTGTCAAACGGACGTAGGTTGGCAATAGACAATCTACGTACAGCTTTGTTGTAAATAGCCCGTAACACCCTCATATAGAACGAGATAGTGTTAAGAGTAAGGCCATCTTGGCGCAGACGATTCTCGAAAGCCTCAATTATTACACTGTCGATGTCGGTGAGTGCAATATCGTGGCCTCCACGAAATATTAGAAAACGATTGAGTGCTGCGGTATAAGTTTCCTGAACACGCACCTTATTGTTGGCACGTAGCTGTCCGACAAGCAATTCTACGAATGAGCCAAGTGTCATTGACACATTATTCTCACTATTTGACACGGTATTGGTTGGTACGACATTGACGCTGTCAGACGTCTTTGCCAATCTTATTGTATATTCTTCACGCATAATACCCTCAGTCATCAAATCCTTAGGTAATTCTATCTTAAATATCATATAAATAATGTAATTTATACGCGCAGAATGAATATAGGATGTAGCAAAATGTAGCTTATCCACAACGTACAAATCAATTCAATATTGTACCTACAAACAAAAAATAACAACATTGTGTCCGCACAAAACATTGTTTAACAGATAAGGAATGACGATAAATAATAAGGCGATGATGCAAATTTTAAATTTTTTTGAAAAAAAGACTAAATCTCTTGCAGTTTCCAATAATTCTTTCTACATTTGCACTCGAATTCAAATCTCCGCGCAGGAGATAATGCAAAATTCTGCGCAGGAGACTGCAATCTCCGCGCAGGATATATAAAATGCCTCGTTTGAGGCATTTTTTGTTTCATCTGACGCTTGAATTATCGAAAATTCCGTTTCACATGTAATATTATGTGCAATGTTATCAGGTTTTATAGTATCAGTTTGATATTGTAGAATAAATACGTTGTGGGAATTTTCACAAAATGCCACTTATTATAATCAATCTTTCGCGATTATTAAGTAATAGAGTTAGTTTATTGATTGAAGCAACAAAAACAGCATTGTTCTTTCTTACAGAGAAGGGAAAATAATGTTGTTTTTGTTGCCTTTTGCCTTTTATGGCAAATGTGGGCAGACTTTGTTATTCCGCCTTGCTCGGATAGTGCATATTCTCCGGCTTGATACAGTCGAGCACTTCGTCGCAATACTTGCGTGACTCCCAACGTGCCATAGGCAGGTCGTGCAACAGCCAGTTGCCACAGTCTTGTGGTGCTGCACCCGGTATGTCACCATCGAAGTCGGCAACAAAACGGAATGTGCGCTGCATCAATTCCACTATATCCTCAGGCTGAAGGTCGCCACGCATGAGCAGATAGTTGCCCGTAAGACATCCCATCGGTCCCCAATACACGATGCGGTCTTTCCACTCGGCATCGTTGCGCAGATAGGTAGCAGCCAGATGCTCAATGGTGTGCAAGGCGCCTGGGTGAAGGGCTGGTTCGCGGTTGGGCTCCTTCATACGAATATCGAATGTGGTGACAACGTCGCCACCCACATTGTCCTTGCGCGAAACGTATATACCGCGCAACAGACGGTTGTGATCGATTGTAAAGCTTGGTATCTTCTCCATATTATTTATGATTTAGCCTTTTTACCCTTTTACTTTTTTTACCTTTTTACTCTTTTACCTTTAAATGCTTTCAAGGAACGCCTTTGTCACCTCGAACGAGCCTTCAGCCATACGCTCCCAGAAGTCGAAATACATCTGTGCCTTATGGTCTTTGAGCGGAATGTCGCTGATGATGCGGAAACTTATGAACGGCGTATTGTATATATTGCACGTCTGTGCAATAGAGCAGCTCTCCATGTCGACCGCCTCGGCATCGGGGAAGTTATTGAGTATCGACTGCATCTTCTCGCGTGAATTGACAAACCAGTCGCCACTGACGATGAGACCGCTGCGCACATGGGTTTCGCAATTGAGCGAAGTAGCCTTATCTACGAGTTCGGCAGGACAGCCAAAGCGTGCCGGCTGACCCATAACCTGCCCCATCTGGCACTCGTCACCACAATAAACGTCGTGATAGCAACACTCGGTGCTCACCACTACGTCGGTGACATTGAGCGAAGTATCGGCTCCACCAGCCACACCTGTCGAAATGACGAGGTCGGGGCTGTAACGGCTTATCATCTCCACAGCGCCAATGGCAGAGTTTACCTTGCCGATGCCACACTGCTGCATCACCACCTCGTTGGCACCGATACGCCCCTTTATAAACGTGCGGCCATCGTGTGTCTCAACAGCCTTGTCTGTGGCGAGAGTCTGCAACTGTGCAAACTCCTTGTCCATAGCCACTATTATTCCTATTCTCATTGCTATATCCTGTTATTAATGTTTTCGACTTGCAAAGTTACTCATTTTTGCCGATGGGACAATAGGATTGTACCAACAAAAAAACGGGGCCTTACGCAGGTCCCGTTGTATAATACCTTTTCTCACGAAAAGAATTATTAATCAACAACAAAATTCATTCATTTACGATTGTCCGCCTCTGCAGACGTACCTAATAAATTTAATAATTGTAGTCTTTGTAAAATAACATTGCTTAATGTGTATGAAACGTAATCTGATGTATGTCTTGTTATAATTCTCTAATCAATTATTTCTTTTTTACGATTGCAAAGTTATAAACATATACGTCAACATACAAATTAATTCAACAAACCACCATTTTTATTAGGCAAACCGCTTGTTTTAGCGTTTTACAGCCTCCACACTGCCACTATTGGCAAGCGTCAGACTCTGAATCGAGGCTTCTTCGCCTACTATCCATACTATGTCGCCAAGGCGCAAGCGATAGGTCGGGCTGACCATCGAGAGGTTCTCCTTGCCTTCCTCACGGCCTACTACCATACAGTTGTAGAGGTCGCGTATACCGGTCTCGGGGAGCGTCTTGCCTACGAAGGGCGAGTGGCGGTCGATGACAATCTGCGAGAGTCGCATCTCACGCTTCTCTATATCGGGGTCGTCGGGCACTATGTCGCCGTCGATGGCTGCATGCAAAGAGGCTAGCTGGGCATCGCTGCCAATCACCTGCAGACGGTCGCCCGGGAAGATGATGTTGTCGCCTCCAGGTATGTTGATGCGCTGATGACCACGCAGTATGCTGCTGACATGCACACCGAAGCGATTGCTCAAGCGCAGGTCGGCAAGACTATGCCCTGCCCATGTAGAGTTCTCGGGCACGTCAATATCGGATATGTGTATATCGCGGTCGAGCAGATGGCCTTCATACAGCGGCTTCTTGAGTCCGAGCACCTGCTGCTCTATATCGCGCGAACGAAGGTTCTGCACAAACAGACGTTCCATAAGTATGCTCTGCTTCTTGAGTCGTCGCGACAGAATCATGACAAACACTATCGCCACAGCTATTGTAAGCAGAAGGGCATTGGTGAATCGTGTGAGATAATTGCAGATGTAGAACACAAAAGCCGAGGCTATGACCAGACGTACAAAGATGGTAACAAGCAGCGGCATACGATTGCTGCGACTCTCGCCCCACAGCGCACGAAACTCCTCCGAGTGATTCTTCTTCATCACTATGGCACGCAGGAAGGGGGCTATAATCATGATGGTGAGCACACCGCATATTCCGTTTGCCCACCAGTGCATGCCTGGCATAAGATGGCGCACGAATGGCAGGAAGAACATGAACATCAGAGCGATGGCTGCAATGGACAGTATGGAGTAGATAAGCGTGATGCGTGCCATCTGCGCTATAAGGCTGTGCCAGTTGCTCTTGGGAGCTGTAGACGGATGCGAGAGCGTGATGTTGTTGAGCGCACGTATCCACGTCTTGGGCAATCGGCGCTCGAGCACTCCGTAGCAGGGCACCGAGAAGCGTATCATATAAGGTGTTAGGAATGTGGTGATGACCGAAACGGCTACTACTACGGGATAGAGAAATTCGCCCGTAACCTTCAGCGAAACGCCCAACGAAGCTATTATGAACGAGAACTCACCTATCTGAGCCATCGAAAAACCGCATCGCATTGCCGACTTGAGCGACTGTCCGCCTATGAGGAAGCCGAACGTGCCGAACACAGCCTGACCTACAAGTATCGTCAATACCAAAGTACCGATAGGCAAAGCGTAGCTGACTATGATTTTGGGGTCGACAAGCATGCCCACCGACACGAAGAATATGGCTCCGAAGAGGTCTTTCACGGGGGCTACGAGCTTCTCTATCTTGCCTGCCTCAATGGTTTCGGCAAGTATGCTACCCATAACGAATGCTCCGAAAGCCGAACTGAAACCCACCTTCGTAGACACTACTGCCATCAAGCAGCACAGTCCGAGCGACACGATGAGCAGAGTCTCGTTGTTGATGAGCTTGCGCGTAAGGCGCAGGAAGAGGGGCACGGCAAAGATGCCCACTACAAACCACAGCACAAGGAAGAAGCCTATCTTCATGACCGAACCTATCATCTCGCCTCCGTCGGGATTGGAGCCGCTCGCCAGTGCCGACAGCATCACCATCATCACAATGGCAAGCACGTCCTCAAGTATGAGCACGCTCATCACAGGACCCGCAAACTTCTGCTGCCGCAGTCCCATATCGGTGAACGCCTTATAGATAATAGTGGTGGAGCTCATTGCAAGCATACCGCCAAGGAAGATGCAGTCCATGCGGTTCCAACCGAACCCATGACCCACCACGATGCCCAGCGTCATCATAGCAAAGATGATGGTGAGCGTAGTGATGACGGGCGTTATGCCCATCTTGACAATCTTCTTGAACGAGAAGTCAAGACCCAAAGAGAACAGGAGGAACATCACACCTATGTCCGCCCACGTCTTGATGTCGGTGCGGTCGATGACGGACATGGTATACGGCATGTGCGGACTGACTATGAATCCAGCCATGATGTAGCCCAACACGAGCGGCTGCTTGAGTTTCTTGAATATGAGTGTGACCGCACCCGCCACAATGAGTATAAGGGCAAGGTCGTTTATTAGAGTGGGAACTTCTGACATATATCTTATATATTATGTTTGTTACTAATATCGATTGTTTATACCATAGCATTAAGTACGTCATGTATACGCCCAATCAGATAGAACGGCAGGTTTACCAACTTGAATGTCTTGCCGTTTACAGTCTTGATTTCGTCTACAGAATATGGCTTCGACCATATTCTGATAGCGACATCTACGTTCGAGCTATCCATAAACACTTGCAGTGAGCGTAGATGCGAATTGGTTCCGCTCTTCACTTCTATAGGATACAATCGTGAATCATGACTTACGACAAAGTCGACTTCTGCACCATTGTTTGGCTTAGCCCAAAACGCACGATGCTGTCCTACCCTATCCTCCAAAGCCAACAACTCCTGCGCTGTTATTTGTTCAGCAATATGTCCGCGCCACGCATCCACCATATCTGTAGAACCAATTATCTCACTACGTATTCCAGCCTGATAATTCACAAGTCCTGTATCAAACCAAATCAGTTTGGGCATACGTCTTGTTTCAGGTATCACTGGCATTTGCGTAGAAGACACAGGGTAGACAAGTTCAAGCAACATCGCCTTTTCCAACAATCTGAACGCATCACCCACCTCACGCGACTTATAGCCAGAATTGGCAAAATTGCCCAATGTGATAGTTTCGCCAGCAAAAGCCCAACCATAAGAAAGAATAAAACGGACTGTATCTGTAAGTTTATTACCTACAACATACTTCTCTGCATCATCCTTATAAGCTTGCACCAATGTTTCATAAACATCCTCTATGGCTACCACATCCTTGGTTTCAGCATATTGCTGTATAGCTTCGGGCATACCTCCAATTATAGCATATTGATTGAACTGATGCATCAATTGCTCATGGAATGCCACTGTATACTCTGGCTTCTGGCTCAGAATGGCAAGAAGGTCATTCTTGGCTATCGCCCCAAGAAATTCATAAAACGAGCAAGGTCGCAATGCAAGATATTGCACACGTCCTACAGGGAAACTCACCTTTACATCAACAAGATTCTCAAGCTGACTGCCTGCCGCTATCACATAGAGGTCGGGACGTAGCTCGTAAAAATATCGGAGCAAGGCGATTGTCTTAGGCGAGTTTTGAATCTCGTCGATAAAAATCAAGGTTTTGCCTTCCTTTTTTGCCTTCCCCAAACTTGCAAACAACATGGAAACAAGATCGTCAATGTTGATGTCCATCCCAAACAACTTGACATTCTCATTCCGCTCCATATTGAAATAGAGATAATTTTCAAAATGCGAACCAAACTCATTGACAAGAGTTGTTTTGCCAACCTGCCTCGCACCTCGTAAAATCAAGGGCTTATGCCGATTAGCATTTTTCCATTCCTCAAGTTTCTCTAATATCTTACGTTTAAACATAATACATATATTTAGATTATGCAAAGATAACGATTTTGTTTGAAATCAGTGGCAACAACGCTGTATTTTTGTTGCAAATCATGGGCAACAACGCTATAAATTTGTTGCAAATCAGTGGCAACAACGCTGGATTTTTGATGCAAATATCGTATACACAGTAAAAAAGTGTTACAAATAAAAAAGTGATTCTAGAGATTTGCGTGGCTGTTTTTGACGGTTTTTTAATAGCGAAATACTCGCAACTCTTCAATTAAGGCTTCTTTGCAATGCAAAGGGAGTACTTTTGGAAGGTAAAGGGACTACTTTTGGAAGGTAAAGGGACTACTTCTGGAAGGTAAAAGGATTACGGTTGAAGGGCAAAAGTAGTACATTTTAAACAAAAAGGAAGGTTTTTGAGGCTTAAAAAATTGCACACTTCAACTCCCGAAAACTATAAACAGCTGAAAATAAACAACATATCACTGCACGCGCAAAACTCGGGAATTTCGCGCCAAAGATTTCTTTGTGCGTTCAACTCGCAGTTTTGAGCGGTTAGGAATGCAAATATAAGATAAGTAGCGGAGGTCTCTGGCCTCCGCTACTATATACGGTTTAGTCGTTGTAGTGGGCTGTCAGCTCACAAATCTTGATTACTACCTGCATGGCTTTCTCCATAACCTGGATGCTCACAAACTCGTGAGGACCGTGGAAGTTGCAGCCACCGGCGAAGATGTTGGGACAAGGCAGACCCTTGAACGAAAGCTGTGCACCGTCTGTGCCGCCACGGATGGGCTGCACCTTAGGAGCGACACCACTCTCCTGCATTGCCTTGAGCACGATGTCGATGACGTGCATGTTGGGGTCTATCTTCTCCTTCATGTTGTAGTACTGGTCCTTAAGCTCAACGGTGACAGTACCCTCACCCCACTTCTCGTTCATCTTCTTGACGCAATCCTCGATGAAATCCTTGCGATCCTCAAAGCGGTTGCGGTCGTGGTCGCGTATGATGTACGACAGAGTAGCCTTCTCGCAGCATGAGTTGATGCCGAGCAGATGGTAGAATCCCTCATAGCCCTCAGTCTCCTCTGGAGTCTCGGCAGCCGGAATCATCTCGGCAAACTCTACAGCCAGGCGTGAAGCGTTGACCATCTTGCCCTTAGCATAACCAGTATGTACGCTGACACCCTTGATGTATACCTTGGCACCGGCAGCGTTGAAGTTCTCATACTCCAATTCGCCGAGGTCGCCACCGTCGATAGTGTAAGCCCACTGGCATCCGAACTTAGCCACGTCGAAGTGGTGTGCGCCCATACCTATCTCCTCATCGGGATTGAAAGCTACGCGGATGTCGCCGTGCTCAATCTCGTCGTGGTCGCGCAACCAGCACACAGCCTGCACTATCTCGGCAATACCAGCCTTGTCGTCGGCACCAAGCAGAGTGGTACCATCGGTAACGATGATGTCCTCGCCCACGTGAGCCTTCAGCTCAGGGAACTTAGCCGGGCTTGATACTATGCCCTCAGAGAGCACGATATCGCCGCCGTCGTAGTTCTTGACTATGCGCGGATGGATATTGGCACCGCTGCAGTCGGGCGATGTATCATAGTGAGAGATGAATCCGATAGTGGGGATGTTCTTCTTGGTGTTGGCCTTCAGCGTAGCGTAGATGTAGCCTTGCTCGTCCATCTCCACATCGCTCAAGCCCTCGCGCTCAAGTTCCTCCTTAAGGTATTTGGCGAATATCAATTGCTTGGAAGTACTCGGAACGGTATCCGACTCTTCACTCGACTGGGTGTCGAACTGGGTGTAGTTCAAAAATCTTTCGGTTATTTCCATTTTTATAGATATGTTTGTAGTATTATTATATGAGCAAAGTTAGTCCATTTATTCGGGAACGACAAAAAAAAACACAATTATTATTACAAGTTCTTCAGAATTTTACCTAAATTTGCAACGTCTTAGAAAAAGTTGAAAGATGGTTTTCAAATACGACTTTCTTATTATCGGAGCCGGTGTAGCCGGCATGAGCTACGCATTGAAGGTAGCCAGAGCACACAAAGGTAAGGTGTGCATCATTTGCAAGACTTCGCTCGACGAGGCAAACACATCGTTTGCCCAGGGTGGCGTGGCCTCAGTAACTAATCTCGCAGTCGACAATTTCGACAAGCACATAGAGGACACTATGATTGCGGGCGACTATATCAGCGACCGCAAGGCCGTAGAACAGGTAGTACGCAATGCGCCCGAACAAATAAAGGAACTTGTGAATTGGGGTGTCAACTTCGACCGCAAGGAAAACGGCGAGTTCGACCTGCATCGCGAGGGCGGACACTCTGAATTCCGCATTCTGCACCACGCCGACGATACGGGTGCCGAAATACAGCGCGGACTGATGGAGGCTGTGCGCAATTGTCCTGACATCGACATCAAGGAGAACCACTTCGCCGTGGAGATTATCACTCAGCACCACCTCGGAGCTCGCGTGACACGCCGCACACCATACATCAACTGCTATGGTGCATACGTGTTGAACCCCGAAACAGAGAAAGTGGACACTTATCTGAGCAAGGTGACGCTGATGTGTACCGGCGGTTGCGGCGCTGTATATCAGACCACTACCAACCCGGTCATCGCTACAGGCGACGGTGAGGCTATGGTATATCGTGCCAAGGGAACAGTTAAGGACATGGAGTTTGTACAGTTCCACCCTACTGCCCTTTATCACCCAGGCGAGACTCATCCAGCCTTCCTCATCACCGAGGCTATGCGCGGCTATGGTGGCATATTGCGTCTGCCTAACGGCGAGTCGTTCATGGAGAAATACGACAAGCGCCTTTCGCTTGCTCCGCGCGACATCGTGGCTCGTGCCATCGACAAGGAGATGAAGATACACGGCATCGACCATGTTTGTCTCGACGTAACGCACAAGAATCCGGAAGAGACAAAGAAGCACTTCCCCAACATCTATATGAAGTGCAAATCTATAGGCATAGACATCACTACCGACTATATTCCAGTTCGCCCGGCTGCCCACTATATGTGCGGTGGCATCAAGGTTGACCTGAACGGACAGTCGAGCATTGAGCGACTTTACGCCATCGGCGAATGCTCATGCACGGGTCTGCACGGTGGCAACCGCCTTGCCAGCAACTCGCTGATTGAGGCTGTGGTATATGCCGATGCTGCTGCAAAGCACTCGTTGGAGCATGTCGACGAGTATGACTTCAACGATAAGGTGCCCGAATGGAACGACGAGGGAACCATGACCAATGAGGAGAAGGTGCTCATCACACAGAGCGTGAAGGAGGTTGGCGAGATTATGTCAAACTATGTAGGCATAGTACGCTCCGACTTAAGACTGAAACGTGCGTGGGACCGTCTCGACCTGCTGTATGAGGAGACGGAAGCTCTCTTCAAGCGCGTGAAGGCAAGCCGCGACATCTGCGAACTGCGCAACATGATCAACGTTGGCTATCTCATCACTCGTCAGGCTATTGAGCGCAAAGAGTGCCGCGGACTCCACTATACTACCGACTATCCGCTGCACGCTTACGACAAATAAATAATTGAGAGTTGAACTATGAAGCAATTTATTTTTTCCTTCACCGTTGCTGCATTTGCCTTCGCTCTTATGGGCGCAGGAGTTGCCAAGGACGTAATAAAGTATAGCAAGGGCACAGCCATTGTCAATACATCGTCAATCGTTAAGGCTCGTGGCTATCAGGGCAAGACTCCAGTAAAGATATACATCAAGGGCAACAAAATAACGAAGATAGAGTCGCTGCCCAATCATGAGACACCTTCGGTATATGCAAATGCTGAAGAATTGCTAAAGAAGTTCATTGGTAAGACCGTAAACGAAGCCTCAACAATGAAAGTGGACGGCGTGAGCGGTGCCACCTATTCATCAAAAGCACTCATTGAGAACGTCAAGGGCGGACTGAAATATTATAAGGAAAATAAATAAGCCAACAAATTTTATAAATGCTCAAAAGGCTCCCATAATCCTTGCGGACTATGGGAGCCTTTATTATTTTAGTATCTCGCTACGAGATATGAGTTTCGACACACCCTTCTCCTATATATTTAAGGTAATTCTGAACTGTTACTTATTCTGATACGCTTGTATCTGTCTCCTAATACGAATACGTATTCATCTGCCAACGATAACGTTATCATCGGGTTATGATAACGTATTCATAATCGAGACTTAGGGCATAAATCTCCAATACCTTGCGATAGAACACCTTTTCACTGGAGCGGATGTCACGTATTCTTGCAAGTAGCTCGTCAAAGTAATTGCCGCCTACAGCCCTCTTCAACGTGAGCAATACTTTATTTTAGAATACAAATTCTATAGTTTTTATCTGATTTTTCAAAGCTGATAAAGCCATATTTTCATCTTTATTTCGTAACTTTGCATTTATGGCAAAGTATTGTTGGTCATTAGCTCTAAAAAAGCATGGCACACAACGACATTGCACATGACATCGTTGGTAAAAAACAAAGCATTCGCTATTATTTCGCGTTCAGCCAAAAGCCTCGGAAACTTATTGGATGGAAATAACGTAACAGAAATAATTGTGATAAGGCATTCGGTATGGAGTGCCTTAACCTACATGTATAATAGAAATGCATCTCGCCATAGGCGTGGTGTATTCTTTATTATGTGGGTTGAGGTTTCCGTTCCGAGGCTGCCTCATAGCTGAACGCAATAAGGAGCATCACGCCCTTTTTGCGTCTTGGCGTGATTGATAGTTCGTGCTCCTAACTCACATAACTATCAATCTTATACGTTTATGGCAAAAAGAAGCATAGACAGGGCAAAAGCTGCCAAGAAAGACGAATTCTACACCCAACTTGAGGACATCAATAACGAACTACGCCATTATCGTGAGCATTTTCGCGGCAAGACGGTGCTGTGCAACTGCGATGACCCTCGCGTTAGCAACTTCTTCACTTATTTCGCCTACAACTTCGAGTTTCTTGGATTGAAGAAACTCATAACCACTTGCTACAAGAATCAAGACATGGACCTATTCAGCCAAAACCAAAGTGAGCAGGCTGTGTATCTCGTTTATGAAGGCGACAAAAACGGTAACAGTATCCCCGATGCTGAGGAAATAGGGGTAAAGCCACTTAAAGGCGACGGCGACTTTCGCAGCAAGGAATGTATTGAGTTGCTGAAAGAGGCTGATATTGTGGTTACCAATCCGCCCTTCTCGTTGTTTAGGGAATATATAGGGCAGTTGATGGAATATGGAAAGAAATTTATAGTTATAGGAAATGTAAACGCTTTATCATATAAAGAAATTTTTCCACTTGTCCAAAGTAATAAGGTTTGGCTTGGAGCAAGCATCCACAGTGGTGATAGAAAATTTTGGGTTCCTGCTGACTACGAGTTAAAAGCAGCAGGATGTGGAATTGATGACAACGGAATGAAGTTTATTAGAGTAAAAGGTGTTCGTTGGTTCACCAACATCGATTACAAAGAACGCCACGAAAACCTCATCCTATACAAAAGCTATACTCCCGAAGAATATCCTCGATACATCAATTATGATGCCATTGAGGTTTCTAAGACGGAGTTGATTCCTTGTGATTATGATGGCGTAATGGGAGTACCAATTACATTCATGGACAAATACAATCCCGACCAATTCGAGATAATAGGCATAGGCAATGGTGGAGAGCTTGGCGTGGAATGTGGAGTTAGCGCTAATCTGACGGCAGAGCAATGTGCCGCATTATTCCGTGAGGACAAGACTTTTCGCAAAGGCAAATTGTGCTATCGTAATGACAAAGGGAAGCTCATTGGTTGCTATGCCAGAATACTAATAAGAAAAAGAGCATGATTTATCGCACCATAAAATTCAACTTATGAACATCGAACTTAAATCAATCGCAATACGCGACCTTATATCCGGTTACACCAACGACCCCAATAATGGAGTTTATGGTTATCATGGCAAACTGAACATACGCCCACCCTACCAGCGTGAGTTTCGCTACGACTTGAAACAGCAGCAAGCCGTTATAGAAACTATATTGAAAGGCTTTCCGCTCAACATAATGTATTGGAGCGTTGTAGGGGATGGTAGTTATGAAATGATAGACGGACAGCAACGCACACTGTCCATCTGCGAATACTTCCAACATGCCTTCAATATTGTCGACAAAGACCGTCCCGTGTTATATTTCGACAATCTCACTGATAAAGAAAAACAGCATTTTCTCAACTACGAGTTGACAGTGTATTTCTGCACAGGCACAGACAAAGAGAAACTCGACTGGTTTCGTGTCATCAACATAGCAGGTGAGCGTCTGCTTGACCAAGAGTTGAGAAACGCCGTGTATGTAGGACCTTTCGTTACAGACGCACGCCGCTACTTCAGCAAGCATGGATGCGCGGCATACAAGATAGGCAGTGACTATATGACAGGAAAATTAGAGGAGCAGGCGTACTTGGAAACCGCCTTGAAATGGGCGGCACGCCATGACGGTATAGCAGACACCACACCTGTTGACAAATATATGGCAATACATCAGTACGACCATAACGCCTACAAGCTGTGGGCATACTACATGCAGGTCATAACATGGGTAAAATCTACTTTCACCAAATACCGCAAGGAGATGAAGGGACTTGATTGGGGAGAGATGTTTGATGAGTTCGGCAATGAAGATTACAACACCGATAAACTTGAGCAGCAGATACATGACCTCATGGAAGATGACGAGATAATGAAGAAATCGGGCATTTACCGTTATGTATTGAGTAATGACTTACGCGACCTTAGTTTTCGCACTTTCGACAAAAAACAAAAAAGAGAAGCTTATGAACGCCAAAAAGGCATTTGTCCGCATTGCGGCAAACACTTCGAGTTGGAAGAAATGGAGGCTGACCATATAAAACCATGGCATGAAGGTGGTACTACCATAGCAGAAAACTGCCAAATGCTTTGCCGCAACTGTAATAGAGTAAAAGGTGGCAAATGAATGACTTTTAGGCAAACCTCCCCTCCTATTTACAGAAAAATCCTTCATAATCCGCAGCCGGACTATGGAGGATTTATTATTTTAAACTGATAAGACTATCAATTACTTCTTGTTCAGTGCGAGGTCGATAGCAACGGCGATAGCTACAGAAGCACCTACCATTGGGTTGTTACCCATACCGAGGAAGTCCATCATCTCTACGTGAGCAGGAACTGAAGAAGAACCTGCGAACTGAGCGTCAGAGTGCATTGTCTCCTCCCATCAACCTTTTCTGTTCACGCTCAAAGTTCTCCAAGAAGTGAATCTCTACAGGCGAGAGGTTGTTCTTGGTACGTTCCTTGAATTTGTCGTATTCATGGTCGGCTTTCTCTTTGGCGAGCTTGGCGGAGATTTTGCCTGCATGAGTGAGGATGTCTTTTCGGGAGATACGGAGGAAGTCATCGAGAATATTAATCCAGTCCTTCATATACATAGGGCGGTGTTCCTCGGCTTGCATTTCGGCGAAGTCAAGATATAGGCTCACGATGCGGTTCAAGGACTTTACTTCTTCGTGGGTGAGGTAGTTTTTGGCTATTTCTGCTTCTGGTTTTGACGGCATAGCTCCAGACCACGTTGTAAGTCCCATAAAGTCTTTCTCAGCATCGGCTCTCTCGTATATTATTTCCGCCGCCGTATGACCATGAACCGAATAGTACATCTTGTTCTGTACTGTCTTGAAGAACTTTTGTGTCATTTCTACTCGTGGGTCATAATCGATACTTAGGGCGTAAATCTCCAACACCTTGCGATAGAATACCTTTTCACTGGAGCGGATGTCACGTATTCTTGCAAGCAGTTCGTCAAAATAGTTGCCACCTCCAGCTCTCTTCAACAGGTCATCGTTAATGGCGAAGCCTTTTACTATATACTCCTTCAGTACCTTGGTTGCCCATATACGAAACTGAACGCCACGATAGGAATGCACACGATAACCAACGCTGATAATCATGTCGAGGTTGTAGAAAGTAACTTGATGCTCTTGTACCTTTCCTGTTATGGCACCATGCTTAGTGGTTGTTGCAAAAAATGCAACAACCTCTTTTTCGTCAAGTTCTCCATCCTCTAACACATTCTTTATATGTCGTGAGATAGTGGACTTGTTACGCTGAAACAACTCTGCCATCTGGTCAAGCGAGAGCCAAACGGTATCGTTTTGCAGCTTCACCTCTATCCTTGAATCGCCGTCAGGAGTTTGATATAATAAAAATTGCCCTTTATCCATAATAATATAATAATATGCAAATATATAGCTTTTCTTTTGAAACCGACTGCGTTTTTCAAGTTAAATAACAAAAACGACTCCCATAATCCTTGCGGACTATGGGAGTCGTCATATTATGTAAATCTCGCTAAGAGCGAAGAATTACTTCTTGTTCAGTGCGAGGTCGATAGCCACGGCGATAGCTACAGAAGCACCTACCATCGGGTTATTACCCATACCGAGGAAGCCCATCATCTCTACGTGAGCAGGAACTGAAGAAGAACCTGCGAACTGAGCGTCAGAGTGCATACGACCGAGGGTATCAGTCATACCGTAAGAAGCAGGACCTGCAGCCATGTTATCCGGGTGCAATGTACGGCCTGTACCACCACCTGAAGCTACTGAGAAGTAAGGCTTACCGGCGAGGATACGCTCCTTCTTGTATGTACCAGCTACCGGGTGCTGGAAACGTGTCGGGTTGGTTGAGTTACCAGTGATTGATACGTCTACGTCCTCGCTCCAGTTGATTGCTACACCCTCGCGAACGTCGTTGGCACCGTAGCAGTTAACCTTAGCACGGGGACCGTCTGAGTAAGCGATGCGGTCAACAACCTTCAACTCACCTGTGTAGTAGTCGAACTCTGTCTTAACGTATGTGAAACCGTTGATACGGCTGATGATCTGAGCAGCATCCTTGCCAAGACCGTTGAGGATAACGCGCAGAGGGTTCTTACGAACCTTGTTAGCCATCTCAGCAATCTTGATAGCACCCTCAGCAGCAGCGAATGACTCGTGACCTGCCAAGAAAGCGAAGCACTGTGTCTCCTCGCGGAGCAGACGAGCAGCGAGGTTACCGTGGCCAAGACCTACCTTACGGTCATCAGCTACAGAACCAGGGATGCAGAATGCCTGCAAACCTACACCGATAGCCTCAGCAGCATCAGCAGCTGTCTTAACGCCACGCTTGATAGCGATGGCAGCACCTGCAACATATGCCCACTTTGCGTTCTCGAAGCAGATACGCTGTGTGTCCTCACACATCTGATAAGGATCAACACCTACAGCTTCGCAAATCTCGTTAGCCTCTTCAAGGCTCTTGATTCCCTCAGCGTTGAGAGCGGCAAGAACCTGAGCCTCGCGGCGCTCCTGACTTTCGTAACTTACTTTTCTAATCATAGTTGTTTATCTCCTTATTATTCTTTACGTGGATCAATTGCTTTAACAACACCCTGCTCAGCAGTTGTACGACCGTAGCTACCTGTGAACTTCTTGACAGCCTCGTTAGCGTCCATACCGTTCTTGATAGCTTCCATCATCTTGCCGAGGTGAACATACTCGTAACCGCAAACCTGGTTGTCCTTGTCGAGGAACTGACGTGTGATGTAGCCCTCTGTGAGCTCCAAGTAACGTGTACCCTTAGCTACTGTACCGTAGAGAGTACCTGTCTGTGAGCGAAGACCCTTGCCGAGGTCCTCAAGACCAGCACCGATAACGAGACCGCCCTCAGAGAAAGCACTCTGTGTACGTCCGTAAACGATCTGGAGGAAAAGCTCGCGCATAGCTGTATTGATAGCGTCGCAAACGAGGTCAGTATTCAGAGCCTCGAGGATTGTCTTGCCGGGGAGAATCTCAGAAGCCATAGCTGCTGAGTGAGTCATACCGGTGCAACCGATAGTCTCAACAAGAGCCTCCTGGATAACGCCGTCCTTTACGTTCAAAGACAGCTTGCAAGCACCCTGCTGAGGAGCACACCAACCCACACCGTGAGTATAACCAGAAATATCCTTAATCTCCTTGGCATAAATCCATTTTCCCTCTTCAGGAATTGGAGCCGGTCCGTGGTTAGGACCCTTTGCGACAACGCACATGTTGTCTACTTCTTTTGAATAAATCATAATCGGTATAATAAAATAAATTATTAATGAAAAATCTTCGCTGTATTGAGTGGTTTATACCTTATATATAAATAAGGTGTACTCACCTTACCCATTAACGATTACAAAATTACAAAAAAAGAATCACACCATACCTATTAAAAGGTATTTTTTTGATTACATTTTCGTATTTCTACATTATTTGTTTTCAATCGTTAAAATAAGGCAGCGTATCAATAACCCGGATTCTGTTCGAGGTTAGGATTCAGCTCACGAGCCTTGCCAGGAATTGGGAACACAGTTGTGTAGCCCTTATTGTCGGCTTCGGATGGAGTGTGTATGTCATACGGCTTGTTGTAAGTGCCGAAGCGTATCATGTCCTGACGGCGCCAACCTTCCCAAACAAGTTCCAACAGACGTTCATTGAGTATGTTGTCAAGTGTGGCAGGAAGCGAAGGCATTCCAACACGATTACGCACAGCATTCAACTCTTCATCGCCTGATTCTCCATTCCTCACTTTGGCTTCAGCCTTCATTAGCATTACATCGGCATAGCGATAGAGCACGATGTCATTATCAGGCATACGACCATCGGAATATGCCGTGCGGTCTACCTCATACTTCTTCATACGTGCACCAGCAGTCTCGATATACTGACTTGACGTGAGATTCCGTTCGACGGCAAGAGGTTTGTATTCAAGCGGTGTGCCATCGTCGAGCGTTACGTTGCTGCCGTCAACCTCAACCTTGCCCGTGTAGAAATTCATGTCAAGACGTGCGTCGGGCGATGATGTATTGTAGCCATATACCGCCATTGTATGAAGAGTGGCGCAAGTACCATTCTCCGATGCTCCACCATAAGCCCCACCATGAGCGTAGTGGCGTGAACGGAAGAGATAATGAAACTCGTTAAGATAAAGCATCTTGTCCAACGGAATGGTGAAGATATTCTCATTGGAATTCTCATTATGTACGGCAAAGTTCTTGGTATAGTCGCTCGCAAGTGAATATCCGGCTGAACCAATCAAGTTGCAATAATGAATACATGTGAACCAAGCGTTCTTCTGCGTGCCGTCTACATCAATCATTATCGTCTTGCCATCAGGACGATACGAATCAGTCCAATTGTCGTCGGTATACACCTCTGCGTTGAGGGCAAGTTTGGCAAGCAGAAACCAAGCCACGGGGCGTGTCACCCTACCGTAATAGTTGCCCTGCAAATTGCTGTGCTCATTTGGCAAGAGCGGTGCAACAGTCTGCAGTTCATTCACGATATACTTGAATACATCGCTGCGATTGCTCTGCCGTATATCGGCCGTCTTCTGTGTTGACGACTCCAATATCGGAATGCGTCCGAACATATCCATAGCATAATAATAGAACATGGCACGAACGGCACGTACCTCAGCCTTATACTCGTCACGTTGCTGGTGGTTGAGCAGAGATTTATGCTGGTCGATAGTCTCAAGCGACTTCGTTGAAAGTACTATAACCTTGTAGAGATATTTCCACACGTTATACAGGTCGGTGTCAGTAGCTGTCCATGTATGGTCATACATGTTCTCCCACAGACCACCGTCATACCAGTTGCCACCACGAATGGGGATAATAGCCTCATCAGTAGTTAGCGTATTGTAGTCGTATATTCCCCGACATGTGCCCTGCAATCCCTCGCCTTCCTCGTGCGCACCGATATAGTTGTAGAGCGAGGCGACTGCATTGACATACAGACTGTTTGCAGAATCGTAAATCTCCGACTCGGGTATCTGATCCTTTGGAGTTTCATCGAGACAACTCGTAAATGAAAGCGAGATGGCGAGCAAAGGCAATGCGAATATTTTCTTGTTCATAATCTTGAATACTTTTATAAGTTTAGAACTGCACGCTAACTCCTACCGAATATGTACGATATGTAGGATAACACCGTTTGTCGTCAATGCCCATTGACGAATTGACAACATAGGAGTTGATCATTGGTGTGAGTCCGCTGTAGGAAGTGATAGTTGCAAGATTGTTGACGCTGCACGATACACGCAGCGAGCGCACCACGCGACTCTTCAACGGCACGTTGTAGCCTATGGTGAGATACTCGAAGTTGAGATAGTCGCCACGTTCAAGCCAATAATCCGACACATTCTGGTCGACAATGTTACGTTCGGGCGCGCCTTTCAGCACGTTGTATATAGGGAACGACGACATATTGTTGTATGCCAAAGCCGTACCGTTGAATATTTTGTGTCCGAAGGCTCCATTCATTTGCAGCGACATATAGAAGTCCTTATAGCGCAGCGAGATGTTCGAACCCAGCGTAGCCTTAGGTGTAGCCTGTCCGCAAATGCGTCGGTCGCCACCATCGCCGAAGTCAATTGTTCCGTTGTTGTCGAGGTCTTCAATCTTATACTTCATAGTGCCTTGCTCGTCCTTGTAAAGTCCTGTGCAGTGTGGCAGATAGAACACACCCAAGGGCTGGCCCACAATCTGATAGAGCACATGATTGTTGTCGCCTCCGTTCTGACCGGCTCCGTCTATAGAGCCTATAGCAGTGATATTGGCAGCCGACATTTTCATACCATTGTAGTTGCCCGACAGCGACAGCAGCTTGTTCTTCTGCAACGAGAGATTCATACTTATGTTCAGGTCAACGTCCTTAGTCTGAACCGGTGCTATAGAAAAACCGATTTCAAGACCCTGATTGGACATCGAACCTATATTTGCCAACAACTTGTCGTAAGCGAACGGCGGCACCGGCACGTCGTACGAGTAGAGCATGTCGGAAGTCTTAGAGTAGTAATACTCAGCGGTAAGCATCAGTCGGTTGTGCCACAATCCTATCTCTCCACCGATATTGAATGTCGACTTTGTCTCCCACATCAGGTCGGGGTTGTTGTTGCGTATTGTGCCGAGCATCACCGTTGGGGTGTTGTTCACGGGAACGATGCCCGTCTGCTGTACATTGTTCATTGTGGTGTAGGCAGAGATTCCACCGAGATTGCCCGAACGTCCGTAACCGGCTCGCAGCTTCAATGTATTTATGCCATTAAAATCACGCAAGAAGCCTTCCTTCTTGACATCCCATTCAGCCGATACCGAAGGGAAGAATCCCCAAGTATGGTTGTCGCCCACCATCGACGAACCGTCGCCACGCATGGTAAGCATCAGCTTATACTTATTATATAATGTATATGAAGCGTTGGCCATAACAGATGCCAACGACTGGTCCTCGTATGTGCTGCCCGTAGCGCCATAAGGACGCGACGACGTAGCACCAATATTGTCGTAGCCGAAATCATTGGTTGTTATGCCTTTGGCACGACTCCAGAATGCCGTACGTTCCTGATAGTGATACTCAGCAGACAATCCGGCTGAGAGAGCGTGTGCTCCCCACGTATGCGCATAGTCGAGCGATACGTTGCCAAGATACTCCTGCTTCTTGAACTCACCACGATAGACATTGCCCTGCGCCCACACCCATGTAGGGCAAAACTCGGAGTTCTCGTCAGACGAATAGGAATAGCTGCCGAATGCCGACAGCTTGAGCGACGGTGCAAGATTGTACACCAGTCGCATGTGCGTATTGAAGTACATCTCCTTCTGGTCGCTTCGTTCGGCAAGAACGGCACCGGGAGGATTGATGCGATAAGCCGAACCATTCTTGGTCCAATTGCCATTGGCATCGCGTCCGGCAGGATATGTAGGGTTCTGGCATGCTGCTGAATAGAAAAGCATCTGCGGGTCGAATATGTCATTGTTCTTGTATGTAGAACCGAACACACCGAAGTCGCCCGTCAGACGATTGTCGAAGGCATGTTGCATGACGTCAATCTTTGCCACGAAATTGTTGTAGTCCTTATCCTTGATGATGGTGTTGTGGTCGATATATCCAAACGACGCACGATAGTTGGACTGCTCCGAACCGCCGCTGAACGCCAGATAATGGTTCTGTACAAATCCTGTTCGGGTGATGACATCATAGAAGTTGTTGTTGAATCCGCCATTGTTGGCATGCACACCGAGCCGTTTGGCAGTGGCGAGATATTCGTCAGCCGACAGCATATTGAGTTTCTTCGACATCGACTCAATACCTATATTAGTCTCATACGAAATCTGGAATCCCTTGCCCGTACCCTTCTTGGTCTTCACCTCTATCACGCCCGAAGCGCCACGCGAACCATACAGAGCTGTCTCGGAAGCATTCTTCAGCACCGAGAAACTCTCAATGTCGGCAGGATAGATAGTGGACAGTGTGGCAATGTCGCTCGTCACGCCGTCGATGATGACAAGCGGGTCGTTGCCTCCAACGATAGATGTGGTACCACGCACTCTTACTGACGACAGCTGAGCCATGCGGTCCATGCCGTTGGAAGTGACATTGACACCGGCAGCATTGCCGTTCAACACATCAAGGGCATTGTTAATGATACCTTTGTTCTGAACCTTCAGATAAGTTGGGATTGTATCGCGCTGCACACGCAGTTCCTGCACCTGTGCTGCTATCGGAGTTGTGACAAACAGCGACAGTCCTGCCGCTGCTAAAACGTAGGGATATAGTTTCAGCTGTTGTCCAATCATAGGGTTTTGGTGTTTTAGGTTTATTATAATGGTGCTAAGTTACAAATTAATTTGCAATTAGATGTTAATGCACAGATAATATTTTAACCTTTATATCGTTAGTGATATATAATGAAGAACAATAACGGCAGCTATTCGCACATATTGAAATACACGAGCCTTTTTGGTGGCGTGCAGATGCTCAACATACTTATCGGACTGATTCGCAACAAGCTCGTTGCCGTATTGCTCGGTCCGTTTGGTATGGGCATTGTCGCATTATATACGTCGACTATCAATTTCATTGTCAATACATCCAACCTCGGCATTCATGCCAGTGCTGTAAAAGAACTGTCGCAGGCTTTCGAGACGGGCGACACTGGTGTGCTTAATCACAAGATACACGTGCTCAGACACTGGACGTGCATTACGTCGCTATTGGGCATGATGGCGTTCGCATGCCTGTCGCCATTGCTCAGCAGGTGGACATTCGCCACCTACAACTACACCATACAATTCATCTGCCTTGCTCCGGTCGTTGCCCTGACCATCATTGCATTGGGCGAAACGGCTATACTTAAAGCCACCCGACTGCTGCGCCAGCTTGCCATCGTATCCGTATGCGGTGCTGTGGGCGTACTGGCTGTGTCGGTACCGATATATTGGATATACGGTTGCGATGGCATAGTGGCGTCGCTTGTGCTTATGGCTGTAGTGCAGGCACTTACCGTAACAGCCTATTCGCTATGCCGCTATCCGCTCAGTTTCGCCATAAGCAGGGCATGTGTGCACGAAGGCATGGCTTTCCTCGGTCTTGGCATTGCCTTTGTGGTGTCGGGCATTATGGGCAGTGGCGTCGAGATGGCGATAAGAGCCTATCTGAGCAACGCTGCCGACATAGCCACCGTAGGACTCTACAATGCAGTGTATGCTATGGTGTTCACATACGCAGGCATTGTGTTTACGGCTATGGACACCGACTATTTTCCTCGTCTTTCGGGCATAAGCAGCAACGGCAGCGAACTCAACGATGCCGTAAACCGACAGATTGGTGCAACCATAGCTATCGTCTCGCCCCTCGCTGTACTCTTCATACTGTGCATGCCCGTGCTTTTGCCATTGCTGTACAGCGGAAAGTTCGCCGCAGCTCTGCCTATGCTGCAGGTTGCAGCGCTTTCGATGTACTGTCGCGGAGTGTATCTGCCTATTGAATATGTAGCTTTGTCGCGTGGCGACTCAAAGACGTTTATTGTGGTGGAAGTATTCAGCGGAGTGCTGCTCGTGTCATTTGTAGTATTGGGATTTGAGACGCTTGGCCTAAAGGGAATGGGTATCGGCATAACGGCAGCCTACTTTGTCGAAATGTTTTTCGCATGGGCAGTATGCCGTATGAGGTACGGCTACCGAATGTCGGGCAGCATCATCAAGACCACCGTAATGCACATGATTTGCGGACTTTGCATGTATTCCATAACAAACGTAGGCAACACCTTATGGTATTGCCTACTTGGAGTAATGGTTTTCGTTATCGACGCATTTCTGTCGATAAGTTCTATACGCGAAAACGTTGGTAAATTAAAACGTTGACATTATCATTACGGCATGACAACCGTGGCTGAGAACATCCATTTTACGAGTCGAGTCTCTTTAGCCTGGAACTTGCCTACGGGCAACTTCAGCACCAGCTTGTTCCAACCCTTGTTCAATCGGATGTCGACGGGCGGACGCGATACGCAGTTCTCGTTACGCAACGGCAGTTCGTTGGTGCGTTCGGTGTGGGTGTTTGTCCACACGGGTGGCATTATCTCATTGCCGTTAATCCATGCACGGCTGCCCTTATAGTCCCACGTTCCGGCACGTGGTGGCAGGTCGCTTTCCGAACGGCTGTAGTTGTAAGTTTCCAGATACAGATGTGCCGTACACGGTTTCTTTGAGTATATCCAGCGTGTAGCGTATGCCGTACTGTTCTCCTTAGGGTCTTTGTAGAATTCCGGAACGAGCGTTCCCCAGACATGGCGCAGATAGATTCCGTTGCCTGTAATGGTGCGCGAATTGTACGTATTGCCGTTGTATTCATACGATTTCACATCAGTAGCAGGCGTGCCAACAGCTGCAAGATGTTCTTCGGGTGGGAAACTCATCTGCAGATTGCCGTCGTTGGGGAATGCGTCGGTGATGCGCCACTCCACGCCAACCTGACGCTCGTAGGCAAACGGCTGTCCCTTCAACGTGTGCTGCTTGTGCCACAGCATACGGTTCTCAAACTCGGCAAACTCAGCCTTCTGCTCTGGTTCGTCGTCCCACAACAGCGTAGTCTTTCCGTCGAAATAGCCACGGCCTCCACCTCGCCATGCACGCTCAGCCAGTGTGAGCATGTAAGGATAGAAGTTGTTCTCGTCGAGAAGCTGTCGGGTGTTGTCGATATAGCGGTCGTTCCAGAATGCTATGATGCAGCCTGCCAGGTCGTCGCTGCCCATCGGCTGATTGTAGATGCGAGAGTTGAAGAGCGCAACGAGGTCGGCATAGTTGTCGAAGTGGTTGGCATAGTGAAAACGGCAGTCGATAGCAGGAATGCCGGGCTGCGCCTTGCCACGATAGCTCCATAACTGAGTCATGTCAATCTCGCCCTTCTTATATTTCCAACCAGGATTCCACGAAATCACCTTCTTGCCCTTTGAGCGGACAAACGCCACCATTTCGGGCACAAACTGAGGATTGGTGAACTGCACTTCGTCTGTTCCGATATGCAGATAGGGCACATCGAGGGCGTCGCAAGCCTCAGCTATGATGTCCTTCATGATGCGTGTGCCCTCAGCAGTCTGCATGCCGAAGCCAAAGGTGCGCTCAAAGGCTGCGCTATGTCCCGGCATGTCAATCTCAGGGATGAGCAATACGTGGTGCTGGCGGCAGAACTCGACGAGGTCGCGAGCCTCAGCCAGTGTGTAAAACTTGCCCTTCGAGCGCTCCATATTGGCAGGTGCGTTGAGCTGCGGATAGAGTTTGCTCTCCAGTCGCCACGCCTGATTCTCGGTGAGATGCCAGTGGAAGGTGTTTATCTTGAAGCGGCTGAGCATGGCTATTTCAGCCTTCAGCTCGTCAACGGGGATATAGCTGCGCCCGATGTCGTGCATATATCCACGTATGCGGAACGCCGGCCAGTCGGTGATTTCGCACAACGGCAAGAGCCGCTTGCCATTCTTGTCTGTTGTCAGTTGCGCCATGGTCTGACGTGCCCAATATAGTCCGCGCTGTGTTGTCGCCTCAATGTTTACGCCCTTCGACGTTATGAGTATGTGGTAAGCCTCATCCTGGAATATGGCTCCGTCGATGTGGCTCACTATCTTTTCGTTCACAGGCACATCAGCCTTGACATACTTGCCCGTGAATGCAGACTTTTGCGGCATTGGCAGCAATGGCGGTATCGTGGCGTTAGCCAAGCAGCAGAATGTTATTATCAGTAGAGTAGTCAGTATTCGTTTCATATAAGATAGTTGTAAAGATATTCTATCTACAGCTTCACCTTCACGCAAAGCTTGCGCAACTTGCCTTCGCCGATGATAGGCGCGTGCGGATCCTCCGGCCAAACAATCATGAACTGGCCCGGCTGCAGATTGATGTAGCTTGTGGCTGGCTCGGTGTAGAGTTCGCAGTCGGCTGCTTCGTCGTAGGGTTTGGTCAGATTGGTGCAGTCCTCAAGCGGTTTCCATCCTATCACCTCTACTCCGTCGAGCGGAATATGGATGTCGATGTACTGGCGATGAACCTCAAGCACCTGCTTGTCGGCTGTCACGCAAGTAGGATTGGTGTTGTTGATGAACAGATTGTCGCCGTCGATGTCAATGCGTCCGCATGGAGTGTTGAGCAGGTCGTGGCTCTTGACATAGTCGAATACTTTCTTGAACAGTGGGTGCAGCGACTCGATGCGGTCGCTATGCTTAAGTGTTGATACGATCATAGATTTTTATTTTTTAGTTAATATTGTTCTTATCTTGCGCTTGTAGGCCTCAGCGTAGGCACGGCAACCGGTGTCGTTGGGATGAGTTCCCTCAATCATGTCGTCCTCCTTGAGCTTTATCTCGCTGCCATACATATAATACAGTCCCTTAACACCTTCGGCCTGAAGCTGCTTGTAGGCCTTGTGCAGAGCCTGACTTGCACGACGATAGTGGTTGGCTATGTCGGCCCGGAAGATGCTGTCGGGTTGTGGATGGTTCTCAACCAGCAATATCGGAGCCTTGCTCACGCTGCGAAGCTTGCGCACTCCAGCCAATGCCCGCTTGGTGATTTCGGCTACGGGCAGGTTGTTGCTGTTGGGTATAGGGTCGAGTACGAACAGACGTGCGTCTATCTCGCCCAACATGTCGAACACGGCTGGCTCCATATAGGCGCTGCCCGAGAATCCGAGATTGATCAAAGGAAAGCCCATCTCACGACCTACGATATTGGGAATGGACATGCCTGGACGCGAAGGCGATGCTCCGTGAATGATTGACGAGCCGTAAATCACTACGGGACGCTCCTTCGACTGGCGCATAAACTGGAAGTTGCTCTTGCTGTCAACACCCACGGCAAGCCATTTCACGCCATTGTAGTTGGGCAGATACAGGGTGTATTCGGTACTGCGATTGGCAGGAACCGAGAGCTTGGGGAAGGATATTGTTATGGTGTCGCCCTTCATGCTCCATCGCATATGGTTGCCTATCCAGTGCATCTTGCCGTCAGCGGCTTTGCCGTAGAGGTCGACACCCGAGTGAACCATGCCCGAGAGGTTGAACGTGCCGTAGCTTTGCGATGTGCAGACATACTTGACTGCGATGTTGGGCGATGTTGTGACGAAGCGCACGGTGAGTCCGGCGGTCATCGTTGAGTTGCCCCAAACTCTTCCAGGCACAGTGGCCTTGAAGCGCTGCGGCAGTCGGTTGTACGACTTTCCCATCTCCTTGTTCCAAGCACGGCCGCAGATGTAAGGCTCGTTGGCATCGGTAGGGTTCATCCATTTGGTCTGGGCATTTGCCATAGCAGGGATGCCCACAATGATAATCAGTAAAGAACGTAGAATAGTAGATATCTTCATAGTTTTCAGTTGTTTTGCAGTTTATGGTCAGTCGTTCTATAGCTTTGGGCTATTGTTGTTATAGCCCCGGTCAGTTGTCAATGACTCCGAAGTGTAGCAATGCGTTTCTTATGCCGTCGTCGTCGACGCTTGTGGTGACATAGTCGGCCTCGGCCTTCACCTTGTCGAGTGCATTGCCCATGGCTACACCTACCCCGGCGGCACTAAGCATCGACATGTCGTTGCCTCCGTCGCCAAACGCCATTGTCTCGCTTATGTCCAGTACCATGTATTGGGCTATGGCACGTATGCCGTTGGCCTTGTCGGCTGCTGCCGATGTGATGTCGCAGAAGGCAGGATACCAGCGTGCCGAAGTGCATCCCGGCAAATCGGGCAATATGCTGCGCTCCTCGTCTTCGGTGAGGAATGGCGTTATCTGTAGTATTCCCTGACGGATGACGTCGTCGACGGGCACGTCAAACTTGTCATAGTCTATCTTCAGCATGTCGTAGAAGACGTGGTTGACAAGGTCGTTGCGGTTCACTATCTGTATGTCTTTCTTGCCCACAACCACAGCCGGCAAGTTGCGCTCTATGCAGAAGTCGACCACGGCATGGGCTTCGTCAAAGGGTATGAGGTCTTCGCGCACGGTATGGTCGCCATACGTGCAGAGTGCTCCTGTGGCGAGTATGTAGCCGTCCATTATCGGTTCCACCTCGCGAATGTTGTTGAGCAACTGGCGCGGACGACCCGTAGCCGTAAATATCTTAACGCCACGGTCGTGAGCCTCGTGCAACGCCTGGATTGTAGACTCGGGTATATGGTGGGTGTTGAAGCTGACGAGTGTTCCGTCAACATCAAAGAACATTGCTTTTATCATATCACTGGCAAAGGTACTCAAAAAATGCCAATCATACAAAATACATACTCTTGATTGTTGTCAACAATATTATAAGAATGGTGTAAATGTGGGCTGAATCATAAAAAATGACTACTTTTGCACAGCATTAAAATGCCGTCATAACGGAATGTAGTCCTTTTGCACTCCAAAAGGGCTCCTTTTACACTCCAAAAGGACTCCTTTTGCCACCTAAAAGGACTCCTTTTACGACCCAAAAGGACTCCTTTTGCAACCCAAAAGGACTCCTTTTGAAAAGTGAGGGAAATCAATACAATTCTGCATTGAATAACAGACCTAAAAGAAGCACATACATACAAGCAATGGAAATGAACGAACAGACGCAACTCGCGTGGAACATCATTGAGACAACCAATACAAACCTGTTCCTTACCGGTAAAGCCGGTACGGGTAAGACTACGTTTCTGCGCCGACTGAAGCAGGAGTCGTCGAAGCGCATTATCGTAGTGGCTCCTACGGGTATTGCTGCCATCAACGCCGAGGGCACTACCATTCATTCGTTCTTCCAACTGTCGTTTGCACCCTTTATTCCCGATGCGCAGTATAAGACGAAGGAACAGCAATACCGATTCTCCAAACAGAAGATTCGCGTTATACAATCTATCGACACGCTCGTGATAGACGAGATTTCCATGGTGCGAGCCGACCTGCTCGACGCTGTGGATGCCGTGCTGCGTCGTTTCCGCAAAAACCAGCTGCCGTTTGGAGGTGTTCAGATGGTCATGATAGGCGACCTTGGTCAGCTGGCACCCGTCGCCAAGGACGACGAGTGGCAACTGCTGGCACGCTATTATGCCACGCCCTACTTCTTCTCATCGCTCGCCTTGCAGCGCACCCGATATGCTATCGTAGAGCTGAAGACCGTTTACCGACAGAACGACCAGCGTTTTCTCGACATACTTAATAAGGTACGCGACAACCGTGCCGACGCTTCGGTGCTGGCTGCGCTCAACTCCCGATACATTCAGGGATTCCAACCTGACGCAGACGAGGGATACATACGACTCGTTACGCACAACTTCCAGGCGCAACGCGAGAACGACCGACAGCTCGACCTGCTGCCTGGCAAGGAGTTTACTTACGAGGCTAAGATTACGGGCAAGTATCCCGAAATGCTGTTTCCTACCGAACAGACGCTCACTCTGAAGCAGGGCGCTCAGGTGATGTTCGTCAAGAACGATTCGTCGGCTGAGAAAGCGTACTACAACGGTATGATTGGCACCATCGAGGACATCAACCCTAAGAACTTCACGGTGCGCACCAAGGACACCGGCAACGTGATAAAGGTGGAGCCAGACCAATGGGAAAACACACGATACGAAATCAACGAGAAAACAAACGAGATAACCGAGGAGATTGACGGCACCTTCAAGCAGTTCCCCGTGAAGCCGGCTTGGGCTATAACCGTACACAAGAGCCAGGGATTGACGTTCGATAAGGCTATCATCGACGTTCAGCGTGCCTTCACACACGGCCAGACCTACGTGGCTCTGTCGCGTTGTCGCACGCTCGAAGGACTCGTGCTGAGCGCTCCCCTGCCCCAACAGGCCATCATACGCGACGCTGCTGTTGACGAATACGCCACACACGCCATCGAACACACGCCTAACAACGAGCAGATAGGCCAACTGCAACGCGACTACTATCTGTCGGTGGTGAGCGAACTGTTCGACTTCCGTCCGCTGCTCGACTCATTCAACCGTATGATCGACCTGCTCACGGGACATTTCCGTCGCGCTTACCCCAAACTGATATTGGAGTATAAGGCACGACTGGGCACCATAAAGACACAGATGTATGACGTGGCTGAACGCTTCAAGTTGCAATACAACCAAATCGTAATATCCACAGCCGACTATCAGCACGACCCGCATCTGCAGGAACGGCTCACCAAGGGTGCCACGTATTTCGCACGCACGCTGTCGGATGTTGAGCAACTGGTGAAATCGACCAAGGTGACTACCGACACACAGGACGTAAAGAAACGTTTCACCGAGCAACATGCAGCTCTCAAGGAAATGATAATGCAGAAGCGCGCGCTGCTCAATTATGTCAAGGACGAGGGTTTCCGACTCAACGACTATCTGCATCAGCGCGCCACAGTGCTTATTGGCAAGAAGCCGTAATTGCAGTTAATTGAATGAACATAAAAAAAGGCTCTCGCCCATTCCGTTATTTAGGAATGGCGAGAGCCTTTTAAAATATGGGTAGGATTTTATATTTTATACAATACCCTGAGCCATCATTGCCTTGGCAACCTTGAGGAAACCGGTAACGTTGGCACCACGTACGTAGTTGACATAACCGTCGGCCTGAGTGCCGTACTTGACGCAGTTGGCGTGGATTTCGTTCATAATGCCGTGCAACTTGGCATCAACCTCCTCGCTGCTCCAACGCAGACGCTCAGAGTTCTGGCTCATCTCAAGACCAGATACAGCTACACCACCGGCGTTGGCAGCCTTGCCCGGAGCATAAAGCAACTTGGCATCCTGGAACACCTTGATAGCTTCTGGAGTAGAAGGCATGTTGGCACCCTCGCTCACTGCTATCACACCGTTGGCAACGAGTGTGCGGGCATCGTCGCCGTCAATCTCGTTCTGTGTTGCTGAAGGCAGAGCAATGTCGGCCTTCTCGCCCCAAGGACGTGCACCGGCTACATACTTCACACCGTATTCCTCAGCATACTCACGGATACGTCCACGCTCTACGTTCTTCAACTCCTTAACGTAAGCGAGCTTCTCAGCATCGATTCCGTCCGGATCGTAGATGTAGCCGTCAGAGTCAGAGAGAGTAACAGGAATAGCACCAAGCTGGATGAGCTTCTCGACAGTATACTGTGCCACGTTGCCCGAACCACTCACAAGCACACGCTTGCCCTTGATGTCGATGCCACGTGTCTTGAGCATGTTTTCGAGGAAGTAAACGTTGCCGTAGCCAGTAGCCTCAGGACGAATCAGCGAACCGCCGAACTCCTGACCCTTACCAGTCAATACGCCTACGAATGTATGAGTAAGCTTCTTGTACTGACCGAACATGTAGCCTACCTCACGACCACCTACACCTATGTCACCAGCCGGAACGTCCTCGTCAGGACCGATGTGACGATACAGCTCGTTCATAAATGCCTGGCAGAAACGCATCACCTCAGCGTTGCTCTTGCCACGTGGAGAGAAGTCGGAACCTCCCTTGCCACCACCCATAGGCAGAGTAGTGAGGGCATTCTTGAATGTCTGCTCGAAGGCAAGGAACTTCAAGATTGACGGATTTACAGATGCGTGGAAACGGATACCTCCCTTGTACGGACCGATGGCATTGTTGTGCTGTATACGGTAGCCCATGTTGGTCTGTACGTTGCCCTTGTCATCAACCCATGTCACACGGAATGTGATGATACGATCGGGAATGCAAAGACGCTCAATAAGATTGGCGCGGTCGAATTCCGGATGACGGTTGTACTCCTCCTCGATAGTACCGAGAACCTGGCTTACGGCCTGGATATACTCAGGCTCGTTTGGGAAGCGCTGCTTAAGGCGCTCTACTGTTTCAATTGCATTCATTTTTTATGGTGTTTAAGTTTTATCCTTAATGTTAAGTGTTTATCTCTCTGCCAACGGACGATACTCCTTCACGCCAAGCACATTCTTGTATGCAGGACGTATTATTCGGCGGCCGTCCATGTTCAACTCCTCAATTCGGTGTGCCATCCATCCTACGATACGCGCCATGGCGAATATCGGAGTGTAGATTTCCTGCGGCAGTCCAATCATCTCGTAGATGAAACCAGAGTAGAAGTCGACATTGGCACAGATAGGTTTCTTGGTGTTGCGGTGAGCCTGGACACACTTGATGCCTTCCTGCTCAAGCAGTCGCAAGAATTCATATTCCTTCTCTCTGCCCTTCTCTTTTGCCAGTTCGCCAGCCAGACGCTTCAGCTCCTTGGCACGCGGGTCGCTCAGTGTGTACACCGCATGACCTATACCATATATAAGACCCGTCTTGTCGTACACCTCCTTGTTGAGTATACGGTTGAGATAAGTGTCAATCTCGTCAATCGAAGTCCAGTCATGAATCTGCTCCTTGAGGTGATGAATCATGTTTATCACCTTAATATTGGCACCACCATGAAGCGGACCTTTCAGCGAACCTATGCCGGCAGCAATGCTCGAGTAAGTGTCGGTGCGCGATGAAGAAGTTACGCGCACGGTGAACGTAGAGTTGTTACCGCCGCCATGCTCAGCCTGAATGATAAGCAGGAGGTCGAGCATGCGAGCATCAAGCTCGGTGAAGTCTTCATGCTTGAGCATATACAGGAAGTTCTCGGCTATCGACATATTCTCACGCGGATGGCGTATATGCAGCGAACGACCCTGCACGCTATGACGATAGATGTTGTAAGCATAAGCTATGACAGTGGGGAAACGCGCAATCAGTTCCACCGCCTGACGCATCAGATTGTCGCGCGAGAGATCGTCGGGATTTGGGTCGAACGTGTACATCTCCAATACGCTGCGCGCAAGTATGTTCATGATGTTCGAACCCTCAAGGTCGATGATGTGAACGATGGTCTTGTGGTCGAGCGACATATTCTCGTTGATAAGCTCACGGAATGCGTCAAGATCCTCTTTGTCGGGCAAATTTCCCGAAAGAAGCAAATAGGCAATCTCCTCAAAACCGAAACGGCGCTCATTTATAATAGGTGTAACAAGGTCGTCAAGCTCATAGCCACGATAGAACAATTTGCCCTCGGTAGGCTCCAGATGTCCGTCGTCCGATCGCTCGTAGCCCACAACATTACCAATGTTGGTAAGACCAACAAGCACACCGCTTCCGTCCTCGTTGCGCAAACCCCGCTTCACGCCATACTTCAGAAACAAATCGTTGTCAATCTTGCACGAGTTCTTAACCTCGTCAGACAATTTATAAATCAAATATTCCTTGTTCATAAATGCTACCGTTTATTGATTGTACGCTTTTGGGTGTTATCTATCTCTTTACCTTTACGGTGCATGCCGACTAAATACTATTGTTTAACAATTCTGTGCGGCAATAATGATTATTCGACTGCAAAAATACGAAAAATATTTTATTTCGTCATATTTTTCTCAAAATAAATTACTAAATGACAAGAAAAATAGCAAAAACCGACAATTTGAATAAAAACAACGCAAAAATACCATAAAAAAACAATTTGTATACAATATACGCTTCGTATTAATGTTTATACGTCTCTACACTTACATTTCTTCATATATGTGTGGGAACACGGAACTTTTTTCAAAAAATAAACGCCAAAAAAGTTTGGAGTGTGTAAAAAATATCATATCTTTGCATCAGTTATCCTGAAAACAATCTTTTTACCTTAAAGAAAGGCTAATACCTATTGAAGATTTGAAGCGGTCGCCTGTGAAGGCTGTCGCTTTTTTTTTGCCCTATATTTCGGAATTTTGTGATAACAGAGGCAAAAGAATTAGGAATTTTGTGATTTTCACAACGAAAACACATGGAATTTTGTGATTTTCAAGTCATTTTCCTTTGGAATTTTGTGATAATGTAGTATTTTTGCATCATAACAACTATAATACGGCACTGATTATGAAGCTATTACGCAGAAAGATAGACGAATACCTAAAGAATTGGAAGGAAAACAAGGACAAAATGCCCCTAATCATCAAAGGAGCACGCCAAGTGGGAAAAACAGCCTCCATTCTACAGTTTGCTAATGACAACTACAAGCATGTGGTTGCCATCAACTTTGTATTGCAGCAAAAATACAAGGCTATCTTCGAAGACGGCTACGAGGTAGACAGCATAATACAGAATCTGACACTTATCGACCCCTCCCTTGTATTCGAACCAGGCAACACGCTCATATTCTTCGACGAGATGCAAGACTGCCCTGCATGTGCCACAAGTCTTAAGGCATTCAAGATAGACGGTAGATACGATGTCATCTGCTCCGGTTCGCTGATGGGTATCAATTACAGAGAGATTGAATCCAACAGCGTTGGATATAAGGAAGACTACACTATGCATTCTATGGATTTCGAAGAATTTCTTTGGGCTAAGGGCTACGATGCTTCATTCATAGAACGTATATACGAAAAAATGGCAAGCATCACACCTCTCTCTAATATAGAAATGGATACTTTAGGAGGTATATTCCGTGAATACATGACCATAGGCGGAATGCCAGCAGTGGTAAACATGTTCGTAAGCAACAACAACTTCAGCGGAACGCTCAAAATGCAGAGCCAATTGCTTCTCGACTACGAAGAAGATATCACTAAATACGCACAAGGATTGGACAAGGGAAAAATCAAAAACATATACAACCATATATCTGTATTCCTTGGACAAGACAACAAGAAATTCCAAATAAGCAAGGTTGCCCATGGAGCCCGAAACCGGGAATACGTAGGCACGGTAGAATGGCTTCGTGACGCCGGCATCATCAATGTCTGCTATTGCCTAGCCCAGGTATCATTGCCATTAAAAGGCAACTACGACCCGAAATCATACAAACTCTACTACAAGGACACCGGTCTGCTTGTCGCATCACTCGACGAGGAGTCGCAGGAGGACATGAGAGTCAACAAAAACTATGGTACATATAAAGGTGCAATATACGAAAACATAGTAGGCGACATGTTGGTAAAACAAGGCTACGACCTCTATTTCTATCGTAATGAGAAGTCAACACTGGAAATGGACTTTTTCATACGTGACACCCAATCACTCATTCCCGTAGAAGTGAAAGCTACCGACAATGCCACCAAATCACTCTCCAAACTGACTGCACAAGACGGCAAGTTCCCAGACATAAAATACGGCATAAAACTCTGCAACAAGAACATTGGTTTCAACGGCAAGTTCTATACCTTCCCCTACTTCCTGACCTTCTTGCTCAAGCGGTTTGTGAGGAGAGAGAGGCAATAAAAAAATCCTTAACACGGCGATAATGCTATAGGCTTAATTACATGGACTATAGCATTATCGCCGTGTTAAGGATATTCGTGTATAATAATTATTTCACGGATAAACTATCAAAAGAATCAGGTATGGAGAAACCTAATTTATACAATGTCTGCTCTATGTATCTAAATTCAAATACATGATTATACTTCTCGATTAACGGCTTATACCCTTCTTCTAAATACACTCTGTCCGACATCCCAAAGATATTAATAAGTAACTCCATAGACTCCTTGACTTTTTTCTCGTTGAAATCTCTACTACTTGCGAATCTTAAGAAGAACATAACATAAAGCAAAGCATACTTCATCGCTCTTTTTGCAACTTTTGTGAAAGATTCATCACATGATTTATCTCTGTAAAACCTACTGCAGAATTTAGAAAACTCTATTAGACATTCGAGTGCTTCATGTTCCATAACGCGATCCAGACTTTCAAACAACAGTTTCTTATAGTGACTTTCTTCAAGCCTGTTTGAGCAAGTAAACTCGTACAAGAATCTATTCAAATAACATATTTCTGTAGAAGCAAACATAGAGAGAGAGAAAAAACATAAATCATCCGCAGAAATAGACCTATGCTTCATCTGACAATATTGCTTCCTCTTAGTGATTAGATTCAAGTATTTTTGAAGAATGGAAAATGCCTGGTCTTCACAGTAGTGCACTTCTGTTTTCTTCAAAGTTATACTTGCATCTATAGTAGAAACACGTTTATTGCTACTTTCAGAATCAGCTTCCTCTTCTTCGTCTTTCAAGTCATCTTCCATAGTCTGAACTTTTCTTCTAATGCTTTCTTCTATGCATTCTATCAGCTTTGAAGCCCTACCATGTTGAAAAGCACTCGAAGTAGAAGTTTCATCATTATCCAATGATGGATCATATTTAATATTAGGCAATGATGTGTCTTTAGGACGACGAACCATCGAGGCTTGAACACTATTACTATTTGTATAGATAGAATTGCTGTCTTCTATCAATTGTGACATTACATCAGACAGCATGTCAACGACTTCCAATCCGTTAAAACCTTCAGATTCTATCCTATACACAAAACGATTCAACTCGCGGACTGCTGGCGATGGATTTGTAGTATCAAGTTCATCGATTCTATTTAAGAACACTTTATTTGATATACATTTTCCATTGATATCATTAACATAACATATCCACGACAGTCTTCCCACAGACATTTTTACCTTGCTTATACAATCCTTCGTTTCAAAACTATCAAAAGAATATATTTCCTCCCCATTATCAAATATTATTGTAGAGCAATCAGGCATTAATGTTTTGTGAGATATTATAACCTCTCCCGATGCATACCACGCTCCTATGAGTTGGATTACATTATTGGAAGGACGACTTTCGGCAATTCGAATATGTGGCGTAAAATCAGCTATCGTAAGCTTATGTCGCTTGGCAACCTTTAGTTCCAATTCACTTAGAAAATCAATTTGATCTGACACATACAGCACACAGAACTCATCGTTAACGCCCCGACGTTCCATTGTACCAAGTCCTGATTTCGTGGCATTAGCACTTCCTACTATACAGTATTTGGTCTTCTCTGTCTCAAAGAAATATATTTTAGCGTGTGCAAGACGTTCATATCCTCTGAATCCTCTCTGTTCCTGTCTTCCACGTTTGGTTTCGTCAAAATCGAAGAAATTGATACGAGGATTCTCTTGCAGTTTATATGGAGGAAGGCTGCAATTCTTTTGTATAATAACATCCATTTTTGCGCTACGACAAAGAGCGAGAAGATTGAGCAGCGTAGCTCCATCTTCATCATAATATGGACTTAGAACTGATATTTTCGTCACCTTTTCACCAGGGATAATAGCGGCTATTTGCGACAGAATACTATTACCTTTTTCTGAATATAACAAAGCTGCCTTGAGGTTATCAGCAACATTATGAAGTATATGATGCTTATGAGAAAAATCTTTTTTAAGAAGATTGCAATTGTCAGGAATTTCGGTCAAGAGTCTCCTTCTTTCAAAGTCACAAAATTGCCCCTTAAACGACAGAATATACTCCCAACACTCTTCTATCAAAGGGCGGTGCAGGTCATTGTCGGCATCAATCATGAATCCGGTAAAGACCTCATGATTCTTACATTGTCCGGTAACCGTGAGATTTCCTGAACCGATCAAAACTAAGACAGAGTTATATCCAAAAAAGAAATTTATTTTGGGATGAAAAGCTCCATTAGCCTTAATGCTCGACACACAATACTCTTTACCTATATGCGTGAGATATTGAGGATTTACACACTCGACAGCTTTATCGAGTTGCGAACTATCAGCTAATATATTTATACTTGTAATCTGCTTGCGATGTAATATATTGCGCAGATAACAATCAAAGTGTATCAAGTCTATTGCATAGGTAGTCAGAACAGCAGAATGAAAAGCGCCGTTCTTGCTTCCTAATGGAATATCTTGAAATAATATATGCTCATTCTTTGCCATACTCCGATAAGAATTTTTTTGCTATGGGTGTAGTTGTATTATCAATCTTTAAATAGCCTAAATCTACAAGAAAATTGTGCAACGACTCTATACGTGGATTCGTTTCATTAGGATACCTCATCTCCACCAATATGGCACAACCATTCTCCAAAATGAATTTACGCAGATCCAAGTAGCTATTTCCCATCTTTTTAATAGCAACAAAAGTGTGCTCATTCATGACCTGCCGTAGTACTTTCTCCAAATAAGTCCTAATAGGTAAACTAACATACCTTTCGACATAATCCTTCAACCCCTCACTAAGAATTCCGCGTTGCCGTACCAAATCATACTTTTGTTCAAAGTCCATTATAGCGGTCTGGTTCTGTTGAAACTCTTGGTATAAAAGCCAAAATAACTTTAATGATTCGATTACAGATTTTGCATAATCCTGACCTTTCACCAAACGCTTAACTTCGGATAATTGCCATTCAATTTCTGCATGATAATCTTTTATCCATTCATCGATGGATTTGTATTATTGCTCATCATTTAGCAACATGACCAAATCATCTACTGCATTGTCTAATAGTACAGAAACTGGAGGATTCTGAAATTTGTCAATGCAGTCCAATACATAACAGAAGATTGATTCTATACCATAATGCAGAGCTTCACACAGATAATAAAAATACCAACCAAACGCTGCCGGGATGCTTCTCCTTAACTGTTTATATTCGAGAAAAATATGTGTAACGAAATTCGATATGGGAACTTCCGATTCACAAGCAGTCAACATCAAATACACAGTTTCTCTTCTCAATGTTAACCCATTGGAATCCTCCTTGGTCAATAGATTATTAAGGAAAATCCATTCTGAAGAATTTGGATTAATAGCATTCAAACCTAATGGGAGTAATCGGGTTATTTCTTCTTCAGACAATCCACCTTCTGTTATACACTCCAACATCAAACTGCGTATTTCTTCATCCACGCTATCCTTGACGGCTTGTGCCAACTCCTTTCCTTTTGTAAGAAGATAGAATCTTCCTGATTCAATTTTTACAAGGTTATAGTAAATCAGTGATCCTAAATAATACTGTCCGAATGCCCCACTTTTAAATGCCCAGTACTTTTCTTTCTCTCCATAGTCAGCTCCTTTCGCAATATCATATACATCATCATATAGTATGGTGTCACATCTATTTTGGGCAAAATCAGCACCAACAACAGAACGCATATTTTGTCCTTTCATTATAAAAGCCAAAATGAGTTCAGCCCTCCTTAAAAAATTATACTGGTGTAGAGCAACAGTACCTTGCTGCTCTATACTGTCATACTCGCTGAGCAACCAACAGTACAGACTATAATAACGGATGTGACCCGTAAGGTTGGTCATACCACGAAGCAACCATCCATAAGTAGCTACAGAACTGTTCTGAATACCCATAGGGTCACGTCCTGATTTGAAACCGTCGTTTTCAGCCCAGTACAAGTCTGTGATATTTGAGATTTTATATTGTGCCATTTTCGTTTGATTTCATGGTTATATAGTGTTTAAGACTCTTTAAAGATCTACGTAGTTATAAGTTATTTTTTCATCTACAAATTTATATAAAAAGTCCGAATTATAAGCTAGTTGGGATAAAAAAAAACAGAAATTAATATCTCCGAGTACTCGCTGCTTGCGTTGAAAATGTCAAGACCAACATACCTAAATACTCAAGTTTCGGATTTAGACTTTGAGATTGAATTTATTGCATAAAAAAGGCTTTGAGTATTTCAGTATATCACGTTATGAGGTTGGAGCATAGAGCGCATGTTTCATTGGTCATGATACGCTACAACATACTTGCCTCAATAATTACAATAAGCTTGATGCACGCTTCCAGTACCGTTTCCAGTACCGCCTAACTGATACTGGAGTTTCATATAGGTGGTACTGGAGTTTCACTTATGTGGTACTGGAGTGTTACTTATGTGGTACTGACAAAGAACTTATATGCATAAATCAGGCTTCCCAATTGATGTGTTCCTCGTATTTATCAAAGTCCATAGAGGAGTCTGCTCCTACCTTTTGGAGCACAAATTTTATTACTTCTTATTCCTCATGAGGAAGAAGAACTGCACCACGTCTGCGCTTGAAATATTGGTTGCGTCCGAAGTGGAGAACAAGTGTTGTCATGAACTGTTCGTACTGCTGTGGGAAGATATGCTTTTGTAAGTTGATGAATCCTCTGGCGTATTTCACGGGGGAGGCTGTCCGAAAACCTATCAGGATAGTGAACAGCTGATAATGGTTACTATTCATTATGCTTGTTATATTTGTTT
>OCIU01000171.1_pt1 | contig 68012 bp, 55 predicted proteins | sample 1538471 | NCBI WGS metagenome assembly OCIU01 (sample SAMN04571693, study PRJEB22368) | human gut metagenome | biome: human gut; material: stool | host: Homo sapiens | place: Luxembourg | collected 2012-06-01 | reverse complement strand
ATTCTACCATAAGGGGTCTGTTTTTTCTATTGTCCGTTTTTACTGGACTTGTGCAGATTTCAATGTCTGCTTTTGTTTTTCTTGAAAAAATATTGAAGCTATATTATAATATAATCAAACAATAGATTTAAACAGACGATGGTGACGTTATGAAAACATGTTATATTTTCTCTGCGGTTGAGATGAAAAATAATTTTCCGAAGCCCGATAAGGACGATCTTATAATTGCGGCTGATGCAGGATACCTTAATGTTCAAAAGGCAGGTTTAAGACCCGACGTTATAATCGGTGATTTTGATTCGTCAAAGAAGCCGAACACAGATACACCGATTGAAACCTTTCCGATTCTTAAGGACGATACGGACACCATGCTGGCTATAAAATACGGCTTCAACAGCGGCTACAAACGCTTTGAGATTTACGGCGGTCTCGGCGGCGAGCGAACGGATCATACGATTGCAAACATTCAGTCGTTAGCGTATATTGTTGACCGCGGCGGCGAGGGAATTCTTGTCGGCGAAAACGAAACCTTTGCGCTTATTAAAAATTCCTCAATCAAGCTCCGCTCGGAAAAGGGGAAAACGCTTTCTGTTTTCGCCTACGGCGGAATAGCCGAGGGAATATCAATCAAAGGTGCTGTTTATGAAACGGATAATCTTACACTTACACCGTTTTTTCCGCTTGGCGTGAGCAATAAATTTAAAGAAAACACCTCCACGGTCGGTGTAAAAAACGGCTGTGTTTTAATTAAGTGGTGACGTAAAACATGAATGACCTCCCTGCATAATGCAAGGAGGTCGATTTTTCAGTCAAGTTCTGTCAGTAACATTTCTCTGATTTCTCCGCCGTCAAACGGAACAAAAATTGTCTTGAATTCCTGCGGCTTAAAATCGAGGGTGATTTTTCTGCCGATGAACTTCAAATCAAGCGTTGCCGTGCAGGCTTGGCCGCCCGTCTCAATCGCACGGAGAACATATCCGTTATTGTCCTCGGAAATCTTTATTGCCTGAACGATTACATTGTCGATGTCAATGCTCATTCCGCTGTAGGTCGGCGGAAGCGTGCCCTTGTGGTGCGTCTCCTGATAAAGCTTCAGCGGCATGTTGAGCACCTCTGCCTCACGGACTAGCTCGGAATAATTTCCGCTGTCGCAGCTCATGAATTCGTATGTAAATTCAAGCTCGTCGCTGTCAAGCATTTCCATGTTTTCGTCACGGGTTGCCTGACCGTAATGGTCAAGATATGCACACGCTCTGACGGCAATCATTCTCAGCTCGTTGCCTATAGCGCAGAAGCTGTAACGTCCGTTATTGATGAGCGCAAAGCCGTCCGTGTCGTTTTCGAGCGATACCCAGCCCTGTGCAGGCTCCTCCTCGCCGTTGGGCTTTTTCTTGATGAATCCAAACGGTATGGAATAAACAGCCGTCGGGTCGCTTATCGCAACAGGGAAGGCGAGCTTGAGGATTTTGTATTCCTCCTTGAACGAGGTCTTGCATCTGACCTCGACCTTGTCGCTGTCCTTGTAGAGCGTGTAATATTGGATTAGCACGGAGTTATTATAATACGATTTAACTCTCAGTGTTGCACGGAGAGTGCCTGTCTCCTCAACTGTGAACTCCGCATTGCCGAAGCTGCCGACGTCCTTATTAAAGTCGAAAACAAGATGACCCCAGGTGTCGCTGTCTCGGTCTTCGCAGACAATTGCGCTCAGCGGCTTTTCGCAGAATTCTTTATTTTTCTTCTTGTTGAAATAAGAAATTATGCGTCCGTCGCTGTCAAACTCAAGGCGAACAACGCTGTTTTCAATGAACCTTTCGCCGATTGCAAATTGATTTTCCCTCTCCTGCGGAACGTAATTCTGCTTGTCTCTGAAAATGAAATAGGTTGAGTAGCCATAGGCGGGAATTTCAACGTTAAAGAGACATCTGTTGCGGCTTTGGCCGTCGGTATAGGGCGCTCTTATCATCTGAAATTCAACGTCGTTGTCATTCTCATCGACAACTCCCGTCGCCCAATGCTCGCCGAAGCTTGCATAGCCCTTAACGGGGAACGAGTGGGGATTGAAAACGACCATCGGGGAGCCATCGCCGCTTCGAGTCCAAAGTCGTCCTCTGATTTCGGAAAGCTCGGAGTCAAAAAACTTGGTTGTATTTATTCTCCATGAAATTCGCTCCGCCGCAAAAGTGCCGATCTCCATTGCCGCTTCTTTTGCATAGCCGAAGCCTGCGTAAGCATCATCGTAGGCAGGTTTGATTGAACAGCCGGCAAGAATATCATGGAACTGATTGAACATCACACGCTCCCATGCCTTCTCAATCTCGGCGCTCTTGGTTGCCGATTTTGTAAGAACAGAGGCGAGCACATCAATTTTTTCTGCATAAATAAGCTCGTTTTCCGCCTCACGGTTGAGCTTTTTAATTCTTGAATTTGCACTGTAGCAGCCGCTTGCATGATGCTGAAGATCCTCGTTGACGGTCGGGATATCGTCGGTCTCGTTTTCACGGACATAATTAAAAAATTCGTCAACACCGGAATAAACGGAATTGCCCTTTTCGATGAGCTTTTCCGCTTGCTTTAAATGCTCTTTTGCAGGACCGCCGCCGTGATTTCCGATACCGTAGAAAAGCATTTGAGAGTGATCTTGCTTTTCATATCTTGCAACTCGCTCGTCACGGAGGTCATCGCCGTAGCCATCAAGAATATGAAAAGCCGTAACGGGGCTTCCGTCGGGGCTGTTCCAATAGTGAAGCGAGCTTTCGGGAAGATCCTTCTTTTCCGCATCACGGCTCGGACGGAGATAAACATAGTTTTTCATTCCCGCTTTTCTGAGAAGCTGAGGCAGCATGCCATTGTGACCGAACGAGTCAACATTGTAGCCCGACTCGGTTATTGCGCCGAAATTTTCCTTGAAAAATCTCTGTGAATAGAGAAAATGCCTCGCAAAGGACTCGCCGCAGGGAATGTTGCAATCGGGCTGAACCCACATTCCGCCCGCATATTTCCAGCGACCCTCTTTAATTCTCTGCTTGATCTCTTCAAACATCTCAGGCTCGCTGAGTTTTATCCATTTATAGTATGAGGCACAGGCAGACGTGAAAACGTAATTCGGGTATTCTATCATTCTGTCGAGTGCGGAGCGAAAGGTCGATTTAACAACCGAGAGGCCCTCGGGTACGCACCACTGCCACACGGGATCAATGTGAGCATTTCCGATTAAAAAATATTTCTTGTTCATTCGGCTCCTCCTTTACGGATTATTTTATAATTCGCCTCGGCAAGTGCTTCAACTGCCTTGTCGAGGTCAGTTTCTTTGACAAAAATGTAATCTGTGTTGTAGGTCGAAACGGCGGCAATTCCTATCTTTGCTTCGGCAAGCAGACCGAGAATTTTTGAAAGAATTCCGATGAGCGAAAAATCGAGCACTCCCTGAATTTTTAAAGCCCGCCAGCCGTCAATGCGCTCTGTGAAATTATCGGGAACATTTTCCGTAAGACAGATCAGCGAATTTTCTTCGTCGGTTGCCGAGATAAAATTGAATTTTTTCGACGGGTCAACCTCGCTGAAATCGGTAACCTTACAAACGGAAAAGGAGCCGTCAATTACTTTGATTTCCGTATAGACAACTCCTTTCATATTGTTTAGTTTTGCTTAAAGCTCGGCGAAAATTTTCGCACCCTTTTTCTTGAGCCAAGTGTCAAGCGCAAGGCATAAAAGACCGGTAAACGCGGCTACCCCCAAGAGATAAAGCTCGCCTGAAATTCGTGCACTTAAAGGATAATAAGCAACTGCGAAAACTATTGTATAGATCCAGCCTCCAAACATGGAAACAAAAACGCTCATGCTCTGCTTAATGGGTGTTATTTCATTTGTCCAGTTAAGGTTCGGATATTTAAGATTGAGCACAAGTCCGAACATTGAGAAAAAGAGGATAAAAACCGCAGGCACGGCAATCACCGTTAAAGCGCCGAGGAGCGTCGGCTTGAGGGCAATAATTGTACAAGCACTGCAAACAAAAGCAGGTATACCTGTGAGAAGAAGGTGCATACTTCTTTTTGCTTTAATTGCCTGCCATGAGGTTATCGGCAATGACTGTGCAATCCAAATGTTTTTTCCTTCGAGCGAAACCGATGGAGCGGACATATCGTTCATCGAAGCGATCAGACAAATAAGCGCCGCAGAAGCAACGCAGATATAGTTTTCGCTTCCGAACATCCCTGATATGATGTCGGCAAGCCACTGACCCTTTATCAGCACGAAAGCACCTGCACCGATAAGAATCAGAATACCGAGGCCGCAGTTAAGAATATAATTCGGGCTTGAGAAAAACCTCTGAAGCTCCTTGCCGAGCATAGCCGAATCAACACTCTTTGCTTTAACTCTTTTTTCAATATATTTTTTCTTTGAAACATTTTGCGACGTTGTTGCGATTTTTATAAAGCTGTGTGCAATTATATAATAGGTAAGAGCACACAAAGCACCGACAATAACGAGCACGGTAAACGCGGAAAGAAGGTCACCGGAACCGACTTTTCCGAAAATATAAAGCGGATATGCCGAGCCTTTTATTTTGGTTCCGTATGCGTCCGCATTGGAAATAATTCTGCGGATGATCACATTTGCGTTAAAATAAAAAACATAATAAATCGCGAGAAATGCGAGCGAAACAAGCACTGTTATAATGCTCTTGTTTTTAAGCTTGCTGTTGATTTTTGCAACGACCCAGCCGAGCGCACAGGCAAGAATCATAACTATCAACGATATTATTATAACGAACAGAATCGACCCAATCAGCGCTTTTACGCTGAAAACATGGCAGAGATAAACAATAATCGCGGGGATAATAACAAGGGCGGAATAGAGCGTGCCCATGATATAAACTCCGAGGAGACGGGAGGCCATTATGTAACCTATGGGAATCGGCATTGAAAGCAGCATGTCATTGTCCTTGGCAAGATAAAGGCCCGAGTATGTGTTGAACACGCTTCCGAACGCACCCATCGCAACGGCGATAATTCCCATAAAGCAGAAGAACATCCAGTCATAGCCCTTGTCGACAACGGGGAGCAGGCTGCTTGCAAAAAATGAAAACAGTGCACCGAACAAAATACAGATAAAAGCAAAATATCCGACTATCATCATTATGCTTGAGGTTTTTGAACGCCCTTTGTTTTTCTTTCTGTCAACAAAAAAGTTCTGAAACATTTCAAGCAACTGTTTTTTGAGAAGTTGTTTCAGCATTATTCTTCCTCCAGTTCAAGGAATACCGCTTCAAGGCTGTCGTCGCCCTTGACTTCTTCCATTGTGCCCGAGCGGACAAGCTTGCCCTCTTTTATAATGGCGATTTTATCGCAGAGCTTTTCCGCAACCTCGAGAACATGAGTTGAAAAGAAAATGGCTCCGCCGTTGTCGCAAATCTCACGCATCATCCCTTTGAGAAGGTGTGCAGCTTTAGGGTCGAGACCGACGAAAGGTTCATCCATTATAATAAGCTTTGGACTGTGAATCCAGGCGGAAATGATTGCAAGCTTTTGCTTCATTCCGTGAGAATACGTTGAGATCGGCTGAGCAAGATCAGATGACAGCTCAAATATCTCGGCATATTTTCTGATTTTTTCCTGCCTGTCGGCGGCAGAAACGCCAAAAATGTCGGCAACAAAATTGAGATACTTAATTCCTGTCATAAACTCGTAAATATCGGGATTATCGGGAATGTATGCAATTTCTTTTTTGCATTTGAGCGGATCTGCGGTTATGGATGTTCCGTCAATATAAATTTCGCCGTTATCAAATTGAAGAATACCGACGACGGATTTCAGCGTTGTTGTTTTACCGGCGCCGTTGTGACCGATAAAGCCGTATATTTCGCCCGGCGCAATGTGCAGAGACAAATCGTCAACCGCCTTGAAATCGCCGTATTTTTTTGTAAGATGTTCGATTTTTAACATGAGCTTTCCTCTTTTCTTTTTCTCTTAATCTGAGTATATATTATGAAAAATTTTTTGTCAATAAGAGAAAACTGTAAAAGAAAATATTTTGCATTTTTTATTATTCTCCGTCATGGCAGCAGCTTTCAATAGCCTTACGGTAAATTTTGAGCAGAGTGTCCGCTCGCATATGCCTCGCGAGAAGTCTGCAAGCATCATTACGGTTTTACCGACTGCGGCGATTCCAATAAACAATGAAAAACAGAAATTTTTGCAATACTTAATTTGATTTTATAAAACTTGCTTCTTTTTCTTAGGCTTCGGGAGGGGAACAATTTCGCCGAGGAGCGGAACGACCTTTTTCAAAAGCCCGTCGTTTTCAATGTCAAGAATATAACTTTCTTTTGCACCGTCATACGGAAATCCGCACGCCGAGCCGTTCATTATTTCGGAAAGCTCGGGAAATTTTTTGACAAAAACGGTGTTGTCACAAACTGAAAAAATCGGTCTGTCATTGAGATAGACCATGTATTCACCGAACATTTTTCTTGTACGAATCGCTCCGAATTTATCAACTCTTTCCGCAACAAATTCAATATAATCGGTCGATGTTACCATTATAATTCCTCCTTTTAAAACTGATTGTATTGAGGTGATTTGCACTTGTCTCTTTCCTTTTTCCCGATAGAACCGGAGTTTATTTACACGCATAAATGCACTAAGAAAAAGGTTGCCGTAAAACACGACAACCTTGCAGGCTTATTGTTTTTATTTAACTGTAGGATCGGCAGGAATAAGGTATGCTTTTTTGCCCCAGCCGACCTGTTTGAATATCTGGTCGGGTTTTGGATCATAGAGATAGAAGCCTTTTTCGTGCTGCGGATACATAATAATACACAGCCTTGCAAGAATCGGGAAAATAAGGTACGGCAAAAACTGACCGAGAACGGAATTCCAAATCATAAACGGAGCAAAACTGCAATTAAGCAAGAATCCCCAAACACCGTGACGCGTGATTTGAACGCTCATTGTCTCAAGCTGCTTTTGAGTAACGTTCTTTTTCAGACAGACAAAGTCCTTTTCCTTGGTGGGATGATTGTAACGATATCCCTCAATGTTGTAGTAAAGGCCTCTGCCGCCTTTAATGGAAAGACCGTATGTACCGATTGAAACTGCCTGATTCTTGGGAAGGGTATATATGCCGACCGTAATTTCATGGTTGGTAAGATTTACAAAATAAAGCCATGTGTGACCCATTATGTACGGCGGTTGCATCTCTTGACAAACATAAACCGTCGCAACAATTTCATTTTCGTCTGTTGCCTTTGCGTCCTCGGCGGAAACAACAAAAGCAAAGCTGCAAAACAGGGTTACAATAACCATGACTACAGCAATAATTTTTTTGATTGTCTTCATTTTACCGTCTCCTCATAAATTATTGTTGAAAGTATAACACTTTAATAAGAATATGTCAATGAATTCCATATTTCTTAATCAAAAAAATGCCTGATTTTTTTATGTAATGTTCCGATTTACTTTTATTTTCTGCTATGATATAATCAAATTATAATTTCGGACGGAGTGATGCTCATGGGAATAAATATAAAGGAAAAAGCGACAACGCTGCGTGAAGATTTGCGCCTATACTGGAAAAAGCCGCCGATGGGTCGTTATATGTCTTTTAAAGAGATTGTGTCGCTTGCCGTGGGCGGACTCGGAATTCAATTTGTGGTTTTCTGTGCGCAGAATATGATAATCAGCATCGGCAACACGCTGATAAGCAACACCATCGGTATTGCGCCGAAGCCTTTGTACATAATATATATTCTCAGTGTTATCCTAAGCTTTCCGCTGACGGCACTTAGGGGAAAAATCATTGACTCGTCGAGGAGCAAAAAAGGACGCTATCGGCCGTTTATTCTTTCAATGGGTCTGCCGACGGCGCTTCTTGCAATCGGCTTTGTTTTTATGCCGTATGAACGTATGTCGATGCTTGCAAAATGTATCACTGTTTTGCTTTATAATATCGGCTTGCAGTTTTTCTATATGTTCTATTATGATGTTGATCAAAGCATCATCAATGTTCTTTCGCCGAACACGTTCGAGCGCAGTGACGTAACGTCGATTAAATCGGTTATCAATTCGCTTGCGCCAACCTTGGGCAACATTATACTTCCGCTTGTTGCAAGGGCAATAACGGGCGAAAACACACTTGTTGACATCAGAATTTACAGAGCATTTTATCCGCCGATGATAATTTTCGGTTTCTTCCTCGGACTGCTTGTTTATTTCAACACCGAAGAAAAAATCGTTCAGGCAAAAACTCACACTGTAAAAATTAAATTCACCGACGCATTTCGAGCCGTAGTTCGCAATAAATATTTTTGGATCATTTCGCTCGCAGGCTGGATAGGTTTTCTTGAAAACGCCGTTCAGAATATCATGGACTGGCTCTACAGCTATCAGGATGCATGCAGTCCTGCGGAGTATTCACTCATTGTCACGATAAGAGGCAATGCGTCACTTTGGCCGATGCTTTTTATTCCGTTCCTTATCCGTGTGCTCGGCAAGAGAAAAATTCTTGTTGTCAGCAATGTTGTAAATGTAATTTTTATTATACTGATGCTGCCGATAATCAGACTCGGTGATCCTTCCCGGATTATTTGGCCGCTGATGTTCTGCTTCTTCTTTAATTATATGGCAGCATACGCCGTAACACTCTTAACACCCGGCGTTAACGGAGATATCAGAGACTATCAGCAATATATAACGGGAGAGCGAATTGACGGAATGTTTGTTGCCGTCGGTGCTATCGGAAGCATAGTCACTCTTATTACAAATGCCGCGCTTCCGGAGCTTTATGACCGTTCGGGTCTTAATGAGGAGGTTGCAAAAAGCCTCGGCTTTGACGGAAGCAATGTTTATGAGGTTCTTTCCGACCCGTGGTATTTCAAAAATATTTGCAGCGTTTTAATTATTGCCGCAACTGTGGGCGCAACGCTGAATGTTATACCGTATTTCTTCTATGATCTGACCGAGATCAAGCAAAAGGCAATGGTAACGGTACTCAAAATCAGAGCATTGTTTGAGGATTACGGCAACGGTGTTCTTTCCGATGCCGCCCTTGTTGAAGCGATTGACATTATCGAGGAAGCAAAGATTTATCACGATAAAAATATCGTGAAGCCGACGAAGAATGAAATCAAAAAGGCGAAGAAAGCCAAGGATAAAGCAGCCGTGAAGGCAGCAAAGCAAAGCTATAAAAATCAAAAAGAAGAAAACGAAAAAATCGAAATTGCACAGTATGTTATTAAAGAGATAAACAAGTTTGAAACGGAAGCGATCAAGGCTCAGCTCGAAGAGGCAAAGAAAATTTACGACGCAGGGCTTGAAGGACTTTACGCTCTTGAGGTTCCGTCGATGAAGGCGGCGAAGGCGATGCCGAAATCAAACGAGAATGAAAAGGAACAGCGGCAAAATGCGATAAACAGAGTCCGCATGATCAGGGATTCCAAAAAGGTTTTGACAAAGAAATATACCGACGGAATCGAAAAATTCGACGTCAGGGTTTTTGAGCAGCTCTTTGAAAAGGAAGACGAGCTTGATGCTCAGATCAAAGAGACGGTTAACGAACTGAGAACGGCGGCAAAAAATAAGGATAAAGCAGCCGAGAAAAAAGCGAACGAAAAAATCAAGTCTCTCAGAAAAAGCCGAGACGAAATCCGCAAAAAAATCAAGGTTGCCACAGATGAAAATTCAACCTACACCAGAGCGGCAAAGCCGTATATTGAAGCTGAAAAGCTCTTGAAGCAAAGAGAAAATTATCTTCATTATGAGGATATAAAAGCTCGTTATGAGGAATCCAAGAAACGCAATGAGGAGGAAATTCAGCGCCGCATTGCCGAGGAGGAGGAGCTTAAGGCGAAGCGCAGGGAGTATGCCGCAAAAGCAAAGGAACAGCGCAGAAACAAAGGAGGCAAAAATGGATAAACTTACGGTAAAAGGCACACGAATAGTTGATTCTCACGGACGTGAAAGAATTTTGACCGGACTCAATGTGTGCGATAAGGGCAGATATATCGAGGGTCAAAGACGCATCTACGGCGAGCAATGGACAAAGGGGCTTGCCGCCGACATGAAGGCTCACGGAATGGACCTTGTTCGCCTCGGAATAACGTGGGACGCAATCGAGCCCGAGCCGGGTGAATATAACGAAGAGTATCTTGATTTTATCGGCGGTATTCTTGATGAATGTAAAGAATCCGGAGTTTATGTTTTTCTTGATATGCACCAGGATCTTTTCTCGGGAACGGAGCTGCTCTGCGGTGACGGTGCGCCGAAATGGGCTACGCTGACGGGTAAATATAAATATCAGCCGACGAAAATCGTCTGGGCTGAGGGCTATTTCTGGGGCAAGGCAGTTCACAGCGCATTTGATTCTTTTTGGAATAATATCAAAGTTAACGGTAAGGGCGTACAGGTTTGGTTTGAGGAAATGTGGACGCATGTTATTGAAAAGTTCGGCGATCATCCGGCGGTAATCGGATTTGATTTCTTCAACGAGCCGTTTCCGGGCAAGAGCGGAGGCAAGGTCTTTCGTGAAATAATCGGGCGACTTGTTTCAACAACTGTTTTGGATAAAACGATATCAAAGAAAAAGCTTATCGAGCTTGCGACAAAGAGCGACGATCCGGCAAGAGTGCTTGACCTTTACACAGGCAAACACCTGAGAAAAATCACAAGTGCCGGCGATGATATTATCAAAACCTTTGACACAAAAAAGTATTTTCCGTTCATAAATAAAATGGCGAGGGCGACGAGAAAATGCGGCAACGAAAAATTTATTTTTCTTGAAAACAGCTACTATTCCAATCTCGGAATTCCTTATTCGTGCCCACGTCCGATACTTTCTGGCAGGACGGATAACAACGTTATTTTTTCTCCGCATGCTTACGATTTTATGGTGGACACTCCGTCGTATAAGTACGCAAGCAATGACCGTGTCGGTTCGATTTTTGCCGAGCACAGACGCTCTCAGCAGCGGCTCGGAGTCCCCGTTATAGTCGGTGAATGGGGCGGTTTCACAGAGGGTGACGAATGGTTCCCGCATATTGAATTTTTGCTCGACCTTTTCGATTCATATAAATGGAGCAACACCTATTGGTGCTACTTCGGCGGCTTTACGGATACGGAGGTTTACAAAAAGGTTCTCACCCGTCCGCATCCCGTGGCTGTCACGGGCGAGATTGAAAGCTACGGCTACGACCGTGAGAACAAGGAGTTTTATCTCAACTTTGTTCAGCTTGAGGAAACAAAAGCAAAGACGGAAATTTTTGTTCCGTCCGTGCCGAAATATGCCGAGCTTGACGGCGAAGAAATTGCAATAAAACGAAAAGGAATTTTCAGGATTTCAACCGCACCCGGCGAGCATAAAATAAAAATAATTTTTAAATAAAAAAATCGGATGCTGAGACAATTGCTGCCTCAGCATCCGATTTAATGTTTAAAATCGGTCTGCGCCGAATATTGATTATTCGATCGCTATTGATGAGCTTGAAGAAAGCTTTTTGGTTTCCGCTTTGGGAACTTCAAGAGTGAGAACGCCCGATTCATATTTCGCCTTTACGTCTTCAGGCTTTACATCGCCGATATAGAAGCTGCGTGAGCAAGCTCCGGCATAACGCTCTCTGCGAATCAAATGACCCTTCTTGTCGTTTTCGTCTTTGTCAAGGCCCTTCGCTGCTTTGATTGTAAGATAGCCGTCACTTACATCGACGTTAATCTCGTCTTTCTTAAATCCCGGCAACTCAACAGCCAATTCATAGCCGTCATCCTTTTCATGGATATCGGTCTTCATCATATTCTTTGCGTGCTTACCGTATAACGGATTATGTGCACCTAAGAATTCGCGATCGAACGGATCGTTAAAGAAATCATCAAACATGTTTTCACTAAAGATACTCGGTAACATAAATAAAACCTCCGTTATAATTGTTTTTATATGAAGTCCGACGGCTCGACGCCGCCAAACAGGATATACATTTTTTGTTCTCTTATTTTTCTTTCCTTTCTCTTCTTCACTTTTCTCTCTTTTCTTTTTACACCTATATTTTACTCATTTTTATTGCAATTTCAATAATATGGGAGTATAATAATTTTGAAATATATTGTGCTGTGAGCACAATGACATTCGGAGGTGAAAGCTCATGTCTGTTGATGATAAATTATCAATATTGACATCGGATTTTTTTGATCGGGACGATATTGATTTGCTCACTGAAGATGCCGGTAAAATCTTAGGCTGTCCGCTGATGGTGATTGATGACACTTACCGTGTGGCGGCGCATTACTCACCCGAAGGATTCAGCGACGATGTTTTCGATTCGGCAGTTAAGCTTGGCGAAATTACATATGAAGCCGGTGCGCTGATAAGCGAAAGCGATGAGCTTGTCGGCGGAATAGCTGATTTTGTAGAGCTGGAGGACAGCTCATACAGCAGGAGATTTGCTCCTCTTATCAGCGGAGGAATTCGACTCGGCTATTTGATTTGCATTGATGTTGACAATAAGCTCGGCAGCGTTGCGCCCGAAACATTTAGACGAATAGAGAATATTCTGGCTAAGCAAATGTTTATTGAGGCAGGCAGGGTCGACAGACCGTTTGAAACAGCGGAAGAAATTATGATACATCTTTTGGACGGAGGATTTCAATCGCAATCATATTTTAAGCTGCAAATATCATCAACCTATCTTGCAGATTTTCATCCCGTTGCTTTTGCGTTGATTGACTTGGTTGCTTACCGTTCGCAATATATAGGGAAAAGGCCGTTAAAGGACGAGCTGACATACAGATTTTATGAATCTCACCCTTTCTTACATAAAGGAAAGGTGTTTATGTTCCTGCAAAAGGGATATGATCGAAAAGCTTTTGAAAAGTTGGCGGAGGAATTTCATCTTAAGGTTGTAATATCAAAACCGGTAGATGAGTTTTATAACATTCCGAAAATGTATGATTTGGTGCTTGAAGCACTGAATATAGTCGTAGATGAGAGCGTCGGGCAAGGCAATGTCTTCTATGTTTCCCAATTGGCGGTTCCGATCATGCTGAACAAAATGCGAGACTATGACAAGCTTATTTCGCAAAAGATTCTTTCGCTGGCGGATTATGACAGAAGGAAGGAAAGTCAATACTGCGAGACATTATACTATTATTTAGCATGCGATCATTCACTTAAAGATACATGCGAAGCCCTCTTTACTCATCGAAACACGATCCTCTATCGCATAAGAAAGATGAAAGAGGATTTTGAAATTCCGCTTGATGATTCCGATTTGCATTTTAAGCTTTTGCTGGAGGTCTCATTGATCCTGCTAAAAGAAAAAGGCTCGGGATTCTTCATTTCAAAACCCGACAGCGCCGAAGAAAACTAAAAAACACCCCGCACTTTGCGTAATGCAAGGTACGGGGTTGACTTTATAAAGAATTGAAATCAGTATTTTGCAAGATAGGTGTCTATTTCCCACTGAGAGATACTGGTGCGGTAGCTGTCCCATTCGCGGCGCTTTGCTTCGATGAATTTTGTATAAACATGCTCACCGAGGGATTCCTTGATGAAGTCGCTCTTTTCAAACTCGTCAATAGCCTCCTCAAGAGTGCCGGGGAGAGACTCAATTTGAGCCGCTTTGCGCTCCTCAATGCTCATGTCAAATATGTTCTTAACGGTCGATTCGGGCGGCATATAGCCCTTTTCAATTCCGTCAAGACCTGCAAGCAGGCAAAGAGCCATTTCAAGATATGGGTTGCATGAAGGGTCTGCGCTTCTCAGCTCGACTCTTGTTCCCTTGCCTCTTGCGGCGGGAACGCGGACGAGGGCGGAACGGTTTGACGCCGACCATGCGATATAGACGGGAGCTTCGTAGCCCGGAACCAGTCTCTTATATGAATTGACAAGCGGATTATTGATGGCTGTTGTTGCTTTAATATGCTTCATGATACCTGCGACAAAGTGGAGAGCTGTCTCCGAAAGTCCGTACTGTCCGTTAGGGTCACAGAAGGCATTGTTGCCGTCTTTATCAAAGAGGGACATATTTGTGTGCATACCCGAGCCTGCAATGCCAAAAATCGGCTTCGGCATAAAGGTCGCATAGAGATTATGAAGCTGGGCATATTTTTTTACAACGTATTTAAATGTCATTACTTTATCTGCAATGCTGAGAACATCGCCGTATTTGAAATCAATCTCGTGCTGACCCTCGGCACACTCATGGTGGGAGGCTTCGATTTCAAAGCCCATATCCTCAAGAGCTACACACATATCACGTCGACAGTCGCCGCCGAGGTCAACGTTATCAAGGTCAAAGTAGCCTGCTTTGTCGTGAGTTTTGGTTGTCGGTCTGCCTTCGTCGTCCGTATGGAAAAGGAAGAATTCAAGCTCCGGACCGACGTTGAATTTATATCCCATGTCATCAGCTTTTTTGATTGCGCGTTTGAGCACGTTTCTCGGGTCGCCGATGAATGGAGTTCTGTCCGAGCAGTAAACGTCGCAAATAAGACGTGCTGTTTTGCCGTCGGAAAGATGATTCCACGGAAGAACAACGAATGAGTCGTAATCGGGATAGAGATACATATCCGACTCTTCAATACGAACAAAGCCCTCAATGGAAGAACCGTCGGTCATGCACTCGTTGTCAAGAGCCTTTTCAAGCTGATTGACTGTGATTGCAACATTTTTCATGCAGCCCAGAATATCCGTGAATTGAAGTCGCACGAATCTGACGTTTTGCTCTCTCGCCATTCTGAGAATGTCTTCTTTTGTGTACTTACCCATATTGATACCTCTCTCAAATAATAATGACTTTAGTTCATTTCGTCGAGCGTCAAGCTGTAGCTCGGGAGAAAATCCTCCATGAAGCACTTGACCTCGGGCATATCCAGAGCCTCAAGCCCCTTTAGATTTGTTTTCGCCGCTTTGTCAAAGTCGTGATTACCCGCCTTTGATTCTTCAATGCATTTTGTATAGGCACAGATTTTGTCCGCCGCCTTGACGAATTTCCAGAGCTGACGGTCGGCTTCCTGCTTGATAAAGAACGGTTTGTATTCCTCGCGGATATCCTCCGGAATCATCTCCAAAAGAGCCTTGCAGGCGTCGTCCTCAACGCAGTTGTAAGCTTCACGAATCTGCTTGCTGTAATACTTGACGGGGGTCGGCATATCACCCGTGATGATCTCGGGAGCATCATGGAATACTCCGAGAACCGCCACACGCTCGGCATTGACATTGCCGCCGAAACGCTTGTTGTGAATAACGGCGAGCGAGTGAGCCACGGTTGCGACCTCAAGCGAATGCTCGCTGATGTTCTCCATATATGTGTTCCTCATCAGCGCCCAGCGGTTGATATATTTCATTCTTGAAAGCATTGCAAAAAAATGATAGTTTTTGCTCATTAAAGCACCCTCTCTCGGTAAAACATTGAGAAATTTCAACGACAATCACCTTAATAAAAAAATTTTAACATACAGCGACATCTTTTGCAAGGAAATTCTTTCTTTTTTCCTTTATATGTGATACAATCAATATATATTTATCTCATAGGGGAGGTTCATATGAATTTCATTGAAATAAACGACAACGGCACGGTAGAAGGCTTTTGCCTTGTAAAAAATCTTGAGGTTAAAAAAACCGCTAAAGGTATTCCTTATCTTGACCTTATTCTGACGGACAACTCCGGTGAAATCGGAGCAAAGCTCTGGGACTATAAGGAAGAGGTTTTCGGATTTATAAAACAAAATTCGCTGCTGAAGGTTCGCGGATCGATATCAATGTTCAATGATGCGCCGCAGATGCGACTTGACAGAGTTCGCCTTGCGAATGAAAACGACGGCGTTCGCATTGAGGATTATGTTCCGAGTGCGGAATATAACGGAGAGTCGATGTATTCGGCGATAGTCGACGTTGTCAATGATTTTGAAAACGCACAGCTCAAAACTCTTGTTATGGCGGTGCTTGAGCAGAACAGGACGGCAATGCTCTATTGGCCGGCGGCATTCAAGCTTCATCACGCGATCAGAGGCGGACTGCTCTATCATACGCTTTCAATTCTCAGAATGGCGCAGAGTATAGCTGAGATTTATCCCTCGGTAGAAAAGGACTTGCTTTTCTCGGGCGTTATCCTGCATGACGTTGCAAAAATCGGTGAATTTGAGGTCTCGGAAACGGGAATTGCATCCGGCTACACGGTAGAGGGAACACTTATCGGCCACCTTGTTAAGGGCGCAATGAATATTGAAAAAATCGGAGAGGAGCTCGGCACGGACAGAGAGCTGTTGACGCTCATTGAGCATATGGTGATTTCTCACCACGGTGAGCCTGAGTTCGGAGCGGCGGTCAGACCGATGTTTCTTGAAGCGGAAATCCTATCGCAGCTTGACTTGCTTGACGCAAGAATATATGAGATTTCGCAGGCGGTTTCCGAGGTTGAGTCGGGCGATTTCACGCCGAGACAGTGGGCGCTTGAAAACAGAAAGCTTTATAATCACGGACTTAAAGAAATCAAGCCGAAAGCGGACTTGCTTTGAACGGAGGAGTAAGCATGAAAAAAATAATCGGTATTTTATTGGCAGTTGTTCTTTTTGTCGGCTGCACGTCGCTCGCCTTTGCAGAGAATGACAACACGATAAAGGGAACGCTGAACCTTGTTTCGTTCAATGTTGACGGACTTCCCATTCCCGCGGCGCTTTCTTCAACCAAGCGTGACCCGATCAAGGCGACCGGGCTTATTGCAAAGCAAATCAATGCATCCGACTGCGATATTCTCAGCGTACAGGAGGATTTTAACCTCCACCCGATTCTTGAAAAGAATCTTGACATGAAATATGCAACGCTGACGAGCGGCGGAGTTGCCGTCGGAGACGGGCTGAATGTCTTCTCAAAATATCCTGTTTATAACGTTGGCAGAGTTCCGTGGAGAACGGCATACGGCGTGTACGACTGCGGCTCGGACGAGCTGACGCCGAAGGGTATACTCTACTGTACGGTTGAGATAGCCGACGGAGTCTTTATTGATGTTTACAATATTCATGCCGACGCATGGGAGGATGAAAAGTCCATGCTTGCAAAGGCCGATCAATTTGACCAGCTTATCGAGCTTGTCGAGGAACATTCGGGTGCGGACAGGGCTGTTATTTTGACGGGTGATTTTAATACAAACTACACTGTTTTCCGTGCCGGATATCAGAACGGAACATATAAAATCGATCTTTGTCAAAAGCTCATTGACAACTTTGTCGGCAAGGGCTTTAAGGATGCTTGGATCGAATATAATGTTGACGGAAACTATGACATTACCTATTCCGAGATGTGGGAGCGTTACGGATGTGACTATCAGAGAACATGGGATACACTCGACCATGTTTATTATCGTGACGGTGCAGGTGTTTCTTTTGAATTGCTTGAAGCGGTTTATGACGGCTTCGACTGCGACGGGATTTCATGGAACGGACATCTTTCCGACCATGCGGCGGTCAGAACAAAGCTTGCCTACACCGTAAATCCGGATGAGGTAAAGCCGATTGAAAGCAAGAATACCGAAACCTTTAACCTCAGCGATTACATTATGACGGCAGTTAAAACAATTGCGAAGGTGCTTATTAAGGCGATAATCAATATCCCTGAGCTTATTAAGAACGGCATCGGCTGGATCAAATAAGGAGATTTTATGGACTGGACAGAAGTAAAAATTAACATTGATTCAAAGGACGTGGAAACGGCAGGCAACATCGCTCAAATGGTTGTTCCGTACGGAATTTATATTGAGGATTACAGCGACCTTGAACAGGCGGCATGGGAAATTGCCCATATCGACTTGATTGATGAGGATCTGCTTAAAAAGGACAGGAACAAGGCGACAATTCATATTTATATTTCTCCCGAGGAGAGTCCTGCCGAGGCGGTTGCTTTTCTTTCCGAACGCTATAATGCGGAGGGTATTAAGCATGAGATCGACCTCAGTGTGTGCCGCAATCAGGATTGGGAGAATAACTGGAAAGAGTATTTCAAGCCGATGCCTGTCGGTCAAAGGCTGCTGATTCGTCCTGTTTGGGATAACGACTATGATCCGCAGGGCAGAACGGTGCTTGATATCGAACCCGGACTTGCTTTCGGCAGCGGAGGACACGACACAACACGGCTTTGTCTTGAAACGCTTGAAAATCACATAACGCCCGATACGGAGCTGCTTGATATCGGATGCGGAAGCGGAATCCTCGGCATTGCCGGTCTGTTGCTCGGCGCAAGGAGTGCAACGGGGGTTGATATCGACGAGCTTGCGGTTAAGACGGCAAGGGAAAACGGCGAAATGAACGGCTTTACGGAGCCGAAATATACGGTATTTCAGGGTAACCTGACCGATAAGGTCAGCGGCAAATACGACGTTGTTGTTGCAAACATTGTTGCCGATATCATTGTGATGTTTACAAAGGATGTCGGCAGATTTCTCAAGGATGACGGAATTTATATAACATCCGGAATTATTGACACAAGGGAGCAGGACGTTCTCGATGCCTTTGAAAAGTACGGCTTTGAGGTCGTCGGCAGGCACGAAAGCTGCGGCTGGCTCTGCTTTGAAACGAGGTTGAAAAAATAATGTATCTTAACAGCAACGACATTGTTCTCTTTTCGGGTGATTCGATAACCGACGGCAACCGCGGACGAAAAATGGATTGTAACCACATAATGGGTCACGGATATCAGTTCATCCTTGCGGCAAAGGCAGCTTATGAGAACTTTGAGCGCAGGCCGAAATTTATCAACAAAGGCTATTCGGGAGCAACAACGGCAAATCTGCTTGAAACATGGCAGGAGGACGTAATCGACAACGCTCCGACAGTGCTGAGTATACTTGTGGGAACGAACGACGGTCTTTTCGGATTTTTAAACGGATTATCGCTCAAAGAGGTTGAGGGTACTTACGAAAAAAACCTCACAAGAATGATTGAGCTGACGAGACGCGCTCTGCCGCATACAAAAATAATTGTTTGTGAGCCTTTTTATTTTCCTCTTTCAAAGGACGATTTATCCTATCGCTACACGCCGCATGTTGAATGTGAAGTTGACTATGGCAGACCCGACAGAGACGAAACGCAGGAAGCCATGGATTATAAATCCGCTGCAATTCAACTGACGAGAGCGGCGGCAAGGAGGGTCGCCGAAAGCTCGGCGGAAGTTTTTGTTCCCCTCTACGATAAGTTCTCGGAGAAGATTGCAGGTTCAAAAACCGAATATTTTATGTGGGACGGAACTCACCCGTCAATCGCAGGACACATGCTTATTGCCGAGGAATGGGAAAAAGCAGTTGAAAAGGCAAATATTTTTTAAAAATATTTATATAACCACTTGTAAAAGCACGGTTATATTTGGTAAAATAAACTTATTAAAATGAAAAGAGGTCTTTTTTATGGCGGATATGGCAAAAAAAGCTTTTTACAGAGCATATCAGAAAACCTTTATGGTTGCCGAGTGCTTCTTTGATTGGTCGGAGCCTGAGCTTCTCAAAGGTCCCGGTGCAGTTAAGGATCTTCCGGCACTTGTAAAGTCAAAGGGAATCTCAAGCGTTCTCGTTGTAACGGATAAGGGACTTATGAGTCTCAACCTGCTTGCAGGCCTTTTTGAGCAGCTTGACGCTCAGGGAATCAAGTACACGGTTTATGACGGAGTTCAGCCGAACCCGTCAATTGAAAATATTGAGGAAGCACGCAGACTCTATCTCAAGAACGGCTGCGAAGGTATCATCGCATTCGGCGGCGGTTCTCCGATGGACTGCGCAAAGGCTTCGGGCGCAAGGGTTATGAACCCGAATCAGAGTGTTTCTCAGATGAGAGGCGAGCTGAAGATTAGACATAAACTTCCGCCGTTTTTCGCTGTTCCGACAACTGCGGGTACAGGCTCCGAGACGACCCTTGCCGCTGTCGTTACAAATATGCAGACCCATGAGAAGTACGCTATCAATGACCCGAAGCTTCGCCCGAAGTATGCGGTTCTTGACCCTGAGCTTACAACGGGACTTCCGCAGAAGATTACTTCAACAACAGGTATGGATGCTCTTACTCATGCCGTTGAGGCTTATATCGGTCTGAGCGGAACAAAATCAACGAATGACTATGCCGAGAAGGCAACAAAGCTCATTTTCGAGAACCTCGAAACAGCATACAACGACGGCAAGAATCTCCAGGCTCGTGAAAATATGCTTGTTGCATCGTTCTATGCCGGAATGGCATTCACAAGAGCTTATGTAGGCTATGTTCATGCAATCGCTCACAATCTCGGCGGTATCTACGGTACACCTCACGGACTTGCAAACGCCGTTATTCTTCCGCACGTTCTTGAGTATTACGGTGACACGGCTTACGAGAAGCTTGAAAAGCTTGCCGAAATCGTCGGTATCGGAGGATATTCGCAGGCGGATAAGGCAATGAACTTTATTGACGCTATCAAGGAAATGAACAGGAACATGAACATTCCCGAGCACTTTGATTTCATCAAGGATGAGGATATCCCGACAATCGTTGAGCGTGCACTCAAAGAGGGCAATCCGCTCTATCCGGTTCCGAAGATTATGGACGCAAAGGACTGTGAAAAGGTAATCAAGGCCGTAAGAGGCTTCTAAGAGAATATCGGTATCGGCGGAGCAATCTGCCGATATTTTTTAAATTTTTCATGCAATAAGTGCATTTTTTGCAATTAGATATTGACAATCCGCTCACAATGTGATAAAATATGGTGCAAATTATAAAGATTACCCCTGCAATCTGCGGAGGGAGGGAATACAGTGAGTCAGGTAAAAGTTAAAGAAGGCGAGTCTTTGGACAACGCTCTCAGAAGATTTAAGAGACAGACTTCGAGAGACGGTGTTATCCAGGAGGTTCGTAAAAGAGAACATTATGAGAAGCCCTCTGTAAAGCGCAAGAAGAAGTCTGAGGCTGCTCGTAAGAGAAAGTTCAAATAAGAATCAAAACAAAGAAAGACTGTTCGAAATTTCGAGCAGTCTTTTTTCTCGCAAATATTTCCGGACAGAAAAAGAAGCCGGAATGAACCGACTTCTTTTTCCAATAATTGAGGGGTTTATTGAGGAGGGGTATGTACTCACGAGAGTTGCGGCTCTCTCATTGAGTACAGTTAGATAATAACGGCTAAATGTTAACCGCGTATGAACTTTCTGTTAGCGTTTGGTATATTCTTTATGAATAAAGCACCGAAAATAATCTTAATTATTTGATCAAAAAGGGTTGAAATGCCCGCTGTGATGTTGTAAAATTTAATAAGCTATAATTACGCAAAGGGAGGTTTTTCTATTGAAATTAGCTGTTCAGCTTTATACTCTCAGAGAGGATTATTCAAACGGTGAGGAATTCCTTGAAATTCTCGAAAAAGTAAAGGAAATCGGATTTGACGGCGTTGAGTTTGCAGGCTATGCAGGACTTGAACCCGAGGTTATCAAGGCGAAGCTCGATGAGCTTGGACTCGTCGCAGTCGGATGCCATATGCGTATTGAAAACTATGAGGGCGAAAAGCTCGAGGAGTCTATAAAGCTCGGCAAAGCTCTCGGCATGAAATATATGGGAGTAGGCGGTGCCGACCATTCCACCAAGGAGGAGGTTGACAAGCTTGTTGACGTTTTCTCCAAGGCCAATGAGCGCGGCAAGGACGAGGGCATCAAGTTCTACTATCACAATCACACTGAGGAATTTGAAAACGAAATTGACGGTAAGCTCATCATGGACAGAATTGCCGAAGGTGCATATCTTGAAATTGATACCTACTGGAGCTACTGCGGCGGGGCAGATAATTACAAATATATAACCGAGCACAAGGATGATATTATTCTTCTTCACGTCAAAGACGGTATTGACAGACATCCTATGGCTCTCGGCGAGGGCAACAACGACCTTCCGTCGGTATTCAAGGCTGCCGAGGATGCCGGCATTGAGTGGCTCATTCTTGAAAATGACGCACCCAAACCGAACGGAATTGACGATATCACAAGAAGCATGACATATTTCAAAGCAAATCTTTAATATAAGGAGCTAAAAATTATGAAATTAGGAGTTTTTACTTGCCTTTTACAAAATCTTCCTCTTGAGGAGGCACTTAAATATTTCAAATCTCTCGGAATTGAGATGATCGAGCTTGGCTGCGGCGGCTTCCCGGGAAACGCACACTGCGATCCCGAGACACTTCTCAACGATGAGGAAAAGTTCAACGAGTTTGTTGCAACGATTAAAAAGTATGATATGGAAATCAGTGCGCTGAGCTGTCACGGCAATCCCGTTCATCCCGATAAGGAAAAGGCTGCCGCATTCGACAAGACGATTCGCGATACGATTCTTCTTGCCGAAAAGCTCGGACTTCATCAGATCAACACCTTCTCGGGTTGTCCCGGTGACTGCCCCGAATCGAAGCATCCGAACTGGGTGGTATGCCCGTGGCCGGATGATTTCAGCGAGGTTCTTAAATGGCAGTGGGAGGAGGTTCTCGTTCCATATTGGAAGGATCTTGTTGCGTTTGCAAAGGCTCACGGAGTTAACAAAATCGCTCTTGAACTTCACCCCGGCTTCTGCGTTTACAACACCGAGAGTCTTCTCAAGCTTCGTGAGGCTGTAGGCCCTGAGATAGGTGCAAACTTTGACCCGAGCCACCTCATATGGCAGGGCATGGATCCCGTTGCATGTATCCGTAAGCTCGGCGATGCAATTTTCCATTTTCATGCAAAAGATACGAAGATCGACAAGTACAACACAATGGTCAACGGCGTGCTTGATACAAAACCGTATTCGGACGAAATCAACCGTTCGTGGATTTTCCGCAGCGTAGGATACGGTAACGACGAGCTTTATTGGAAGGACATTATATCAAATCTTCGTCTTGTCGGCTATGACTATGCAATCAGCATTGAGCACGAGGACAGTCTTATGAGTCAGAACGAAGGCTTGACGAAGGCGGTTCAGACGCTTAAAAATGCACTTATCACAGAATCCACAACGGATATGTGGTGGGCATAACCGTTGTTGGAGTGGGTCAAATAAACAAATTCTCGCCACCGCAAGCGGTTTTCCTCCTCTTGTTTCAAGGGGAGGTTTGGCAATTTTGCAAAGACTTTTTAAATATTAGGAGCAAAACAAAATGGTAAACGGAAAAATCGGCGGCGCAGTCATCGGCTGCGGCGGAATGGGCAGTTGGCACGCCGAAAAGATGTCAAAATATATGAATGACCGTATGGAGCTTGTCGGAATCTACGACATTAACCCGGCAAAAAATAAGGAAGCCGAAGAAAAGGGCTGGCATGCTTTCTCCTCTCAGGAGGAGCTTCTTGACGATGACAGAATTGATTTTGTAGTTGTCGCAACCCCGAATGACTTCCACCATGATATTGTAATTGCCGCACTTGAAGCAGGCAAAAATGTCATGAGCGAAAAGCCCGTTACAATGTCGAGCGAATTGCTTGACGATATGATAAAGGCGAGCGAAAGAACAGGAAAATTTTTCACCGTTCATCAGAACAGAAGATATGATCCCGATTATCTCACCGTCAAGCGTCTTTATGACGAGAACACACTCGGCAGGATTTTCAGGATCGAATCCCGTGTAAGCGGCTCGAGAGGAATTCCCGGAGACTGGCGTCAGAGAAAGTCTCAGGGCGGCGGAATGATTCTCGACTGGGGTATTCATATTCTTGATCAGGCACTGATGATGTTTGACGACAAGGAGCTTGACTCGGTTTACTGTCAGGTGACTCACATTACAAATGACGAGGTTGATGACGGATTTATCGCAACGCTCAACTACAAGGATGATTCGGCTTATGTTATCTCGGTAGGCACGAATAACTTTATTGATTATCCCCGCTGGCATGTTCAGGGCATAAACGGCTCTGCAATCTGCGAATGGGATCTCAGCGGCAAGGTCGTTATGGTTTCCGATTGGGAGAACAAGGACGCCGTTCCCGTCAGAACCGGTGTAGGCCTTACAAAGACAATGGCACCGAGAACCGACGATTCAATAAAGACTTTCCCGCTTCCTTATGTTGAGGATAAGGGCTTCAGCGGCGAGCACACGCTCTACAACAATATCTGTGATGTTATCGAGGGCAAGGCTGAACCTATCGTAACCCATGCTCAGCAGAGGAGACTCATCAAGGTCGTTGAAGCAATGTTTGAGTCGGCAGAAAAGAACTGCGTTGTAAAATTCTGATTAAACTGATATAGAGAGCTGTTGCTTGGAACTCTGTGTCACCTGATACTTGTAAGGCTTTAGGCGATACAGAGTACTAAGGGCGACGGCTCTTAGTTTTTTCTGCTTAAACGACTTCGTTGTATGTAATTAAAAAGAATATCCAAAAATTCAGACACACTCGGCATGAATTCAAGGTGATATCCTGCCATTTTTTCGAGGTCGCCGGGGTTCATGCGCCACGCACGCTGAACCACGGTTCGCAGATTTTTCTCTATCGCCGATGGGGTTGAACCTAAACGTTTTGCAACTTCCGTGTAAATTTCGCGGGTGATTGAATTCAGTCGGTTCTCATCCTCCAGGGCAAGCGTAAGAGCAAGAACCGTTGCTTTGTAGCCCTTATATGTAGTGCAAATACCGAGCCTTCTGAGAATTATTTGAATTTCCATATTTTTACCTCCGTTTTATTAAGTCGGCATCGCACAAGTTGCAATATGTACATAGGCTGTGCGGTGTTGCATTAAATTATATTTTTATTTGATCATTTTTTCGAAATGTCGGCTTTTATATATTTTTTTTTACAAAAAAACCTTTAAACTGCCAAAAATCGACAAAAACACCGATTATATCGCATTCGGTTATCGGGGGTATAGCTTGCCGCCGAAAAATTACTGCGATTTAATCAGTGGTTACTATATTTTTGTGTAAAACAAGCCGATTGTCTTTCCTCTTGACAAACATTTCCTCTTTGATATACTTAATATATTCAAGGCATTTTATTTGCTATTGTCTTAATTTTCGGAGGACGTATTTATGGAAAGAAAAAAATTTAAAAGTATTATTGCTGCGGTCACGGCAATACTCATTTTTATTGTTCCGATGCTTTCTGTTGTCGTATCGGCGAAGAATGACACGGTACCGCGTATCTGGATTCACGGATTCATGAATTCAAAGGTTTATGAGGATGTTTCCGATCCGAACTCGCCACTTGCATGGCCGCCCACGCAGGAGGAAATCACGACAGCAGTTGAAGAAAGCGTGCCTGCCTTTGCCAAGCTGGCTGTAACAAAGGATTGGGACACCTTCGGCAAAGAGATGGGTGAAATAACGGGCAAGCTTTTTTCGAGGGCAATGAACAACCCTGACGGAACGGTCAGGGAGGGCTCCGGAATTCGCTTTGAATACCCTGCAAAGAGCAAGGTCAAGGCCGACAAGGATATTTATTTTAAGTATGACTGGCGAGAAGATCCGATCAAGATTGCGTCAGAGCTCAACGATTTTATAAACTATGTGCTTGATGCGTCGGAATGCGATCAGGTTGCTCTAACATGCCACAGCTTCGGCGGAGTTGTTGCGACAACATATTTTTCAATCTACGGCTGCGATAAGGTTAAGACGGTCGTGTTTAACTCAACGGCTATTTACGGCGAGACCTACACGGGAGAATTGATGACCGGTAGGCTGGCTTTCGGCGGCGACGCTTTGCAGAATTATCTTTTTTATGCTTTCCAGGGCAACGAGTATGAAAACCTTATCAATGCGGCAATTAAAGCGGTTCACGATACGGGTCTGATGGATATTCTCACAAAAGGGCTGAACGGATTAAGCGCAAAGATCGGAAAAGAGGTTTGTTCTCAGTCGATCGTTCCGCTTTTCGGAGGCTGGCTTGCCGTTTGGGCGATGGTTCCCGATGAATATCTCGACGATGCGATTGACTTTGTTTTTAACACGATTTACGGCAACTCGGAAACCGATTATTCCGTATTGAGAGCGAAAATTGAAAATTATAACAGCCTTGTCCGCGGTAAAAAGACCGAGACGCTGAAAGAGGTCAACGAGAGGTGTAATGTTTATGTAATTACCCGTTACGGCTACTCGTCGCTTCCGATGACTCCGTCTGCAAGCAACCTCGGCGACGGAATTATTGACGTTAAATATGCTTCGTTCGGAGCAACGGCAAGCGAATACGGCAAGACTCTTGAAAATGTTGCGTCGGATGCAAAATTCATTTCACCCGACGAAACCGTTGACGCTTCGACCTGCCTTTTCCCCGAGCAGACATGGTTCGTCAAAAACATGAAGCATGGCAGCGATGAAGAGTCTTTGAACAATATGATGCGCAGATTTATGAGATATGACGGTCAGGCAACCGTTGAAACCTTTGAGGAATATCCGAGATTTACGGTCTTCGACGGCGAGAGAATTTTGCCTGAAATGCCTACCCAAAAGCAACCGACATTATTCGACAAAATTCGACTTATAATAAATGATATCATAAAGCTCGTAAAAACGATAATAAATAAGATTAAATGAATAAAAATTAGTTATAAAAACACACAAACCCCACGGCAGATTTTTCCGCCGTGGGGTTATTTGTGCTTCTTTTTGTCACATCATTGAATCCATGAAGGATTCTGCAGATTTAATAGCCTTCTTTGCCATCTTCTTGTAGTTCGCCTTTTTGCTGTTCATCATCGACGAACCGATGATTGTCATTGCACCGCCGACAAGCATACCGACGCCTATTCCTTTTGCGATTGAAGAACCTGAATTTTTCATAATCTGACCTCCGTTTTATTATTGAATAACCGCTGAATAAATCAGTGCTTCGACATTATTTTGTCTCCTTATGAATTGATTATTCCGAAGTATTATGTTATAATCTTGGAAAGAAATTCTTTCGGAGCTGATTCTTTTGAAAATGAAAAAGCAAAATAGAGCTGTGCTCATAAATGATATGTCCTGTCTCGGCAGATGCTCGCTCACTGCGGCAATGCCGATTATTTCCGCCTGCGGAATAGAAAGTGTTCCGCTGCCAACGGGAATTTTTTCCGCACATACGGAATTTGAAGGATTTGTTAAAGAAGATTTGACCGATGACATCGGCAAGATCTCAAATCATTGGAAAAGCTTGGGCGAAAGATTTGACTGCATCTACAGCGGCTATCTTGCAAGCTGCAAGCAGGCGGAAAGCGTAAAAAGATTTTTACTTGATTTTAAAAAAAGCGACACCCTGTATATTGCCGACCCTGTTATGGGTGACAACGGTGTTTTTTATAAGGGGATTGATGACTCGTTTATTTCCGAAATGCGTTTTCTTTGCTCGTTGGCAGATATTATTGTTCCCAATGTAACAGAAGCGTGCATGCTTACAGGTATGGAGATAACTGAGAATTACGATATGAGTTTTATCAAAGAGCTGCTTATCTCCCTTCGAAATCTTACTGCCGCAAGAATAGTTGTAACGGGGGTTGACTTTGATGACGGACAAATCGGATGTGCCGTTTATGACAGTCTTATGGGAAGAGCAAATATGTTCTTTACTCCGAAATCCGAAGGACGTTTCCCAGGCACAGGTGATGTTTTCGCTTCGGCATTGACGGCGGCAGTTATGAACGGAAAAGATTTTTTCGACGCTGTTCAAATTGCAATGGGTTTTACCTGCAAATGTGTTGAAACTACGCTTGAAACAGATACGGACAGAAAATACGGTCTTTGCTTTGAATCCGAGATTAAAAATCTCATTAAATCTGTTGAATAATTTACATGTAAGAAGGATTTGAAAAATGGCAGTTTTAAATATTGTTCTCGTTGAGCCGGAAATCCCGCAGAATACGGGCAACATCGCACGAACCTGTGCTGCAACGGGAACGAGACTTCACATAATCGAGCCGATGGGATTCACTCCCGACGACAAAAAACTGAAAAGAGCAGGGCTTGATTACTGGCACCTGCTCGATATAACTTATTATAAAAATCTGGACGATTTCTTTGATAAAAACCCGAACGGAGAATATAGATTTTTTACGACGAAGGCACAGAACCGCTATGTTGATGTTGAATACAGCGACAATGTTTATCTTTTTTTCGGCAAAGAGACAAAAGGCTTGCCTGAGGAGCTTCTTTTCAAACACCCGAATGAATGTGTGCGAATCCCGATGATAAACGACTCTGCGGCAAGAAGCCTGAACCTTTCAAATTCGGTTGCAATTGCCGTCTATGAGGTTCTCAGACAATGGAATTATCCCAATCTGCTCAGTGCGGGAAAGCTGACAAAATTTGACTGGAAAGACGCTGAATAAAAAAAGACCGACACACTTCAATAAATGTGCCGGTCATGTTTTTGAAAATTATTTTGTCGTGCTTCCGAAGCCGCCGTTACGGATTCCTGTTGCATTATCGTCAACCGTTATTCCGTATTCAACGAAAATGCCTTGTGCAAAGCCTGTACCTTTTTTGACTTCAACGGTTTTATTCTCGTTGGAGTCATTTGTTATTTTGATAAAGATATGACCCTCGTTATCGGAATAAAAATAGTCGCTGTCAATTATGCCGACGGTGTTGTTGAGCTGTAAACGGAACTTGAATCCGAGACCGCTCCTCGGATAAATTTTCAGAACCCATCCTTCGTCGATTTCGCACCGAATACCTGTCGGAATTTTTATCGTCTTTGACGGAGCAAGTGAAAAATCAAACGGAGAGAAAATATCGTAGCCTGCCGAGCCTGCCGTAGCACGAACAGGGAGCTTGATATCCTCATACATTTCTTTTATCTCGCTTTCAACGAAATCTTCCTTACAGCTTTCAAAAAACTGCTCATAGCTTACTTTGTAAAATTTTGCGATTCTTTTCATAGTTACCTCTTTATATCAGCTTTTCAACGTTGCTTTTTCCTGTTGCAAGATTAAACTCCAGTGTCTTTTTCTTTTCTCCCTCGGTGTAGCAAACTTGAATTTCGTTTTCACTTATAAAGCCTGCCGAGGTGATGAGGCACTCATTCTTTTTGAAGAATTTTTTCAAAAGTTCAATATCTTCGTCGCTGTAATCGCCTGCATTGTCCGAGACGAAAAGCACATCGCCGCAGAGATTGTTGATCTTGGCAAGAAGAAGCTTTTGCTCTTTTGTAAACGTGAGGTTCTTTTCCCTCAGGAAGAAAACGTCGGGATCGTTGCAGAATACTCTGCCGTTGAGATGACGTCGGAATACGGAGTTCGTAATTGCATTTTGAGCCGAGGGAAGCTCAAGATTGATTCCCATTTTGTTATAATATTTAGGTAAATATTTGAGGTCGACGTCGCAGCTTATTCTGCAAGCATCTACAACGCCGAAGGACGGGCCGAGCGGAACGCCGCAACCGAGAATCAACTTCTCCTCACCGACGCATTCGCGCAGGAAGTCCATTGCTTCGCACATGATTTGACCTCTTGATTTCCCGTTTCTCGGCTGCATTGCTTCTGAATAGAGAAAATCAAGCTTAACCATGTCGAAGCCCCAGTCGTTGAGAATGACATTGAAGAAATTGCGAATATACTCCCTGACTTCTCCGTTGTAAATGTCAAGCGTATATGCGCCGCCCCAGCCTACGCAGCCGAGCAGAGGCTTGCCCGTGGCATTGTCCTTAATCAGCCAATCGGGGTGATCCTTCGCGATAACGGAACTTCTTTGCGCCGAGAACGGAGCAATCCATATGCCTGCAAGATAGCCCTTTGCGTGAATTGCATCGGCAATCGGCTTCATGCCGTTCGGGAATTTTCTGTAATCAGGAACAAGCCAGTCACCGACCTTGCTTTCATAGCCGTCGTCAATTTGGAATATTGAAACGCTGTTCTTTGCACGGTCGAGGCCGTCAAGATCACGCAGAATGATTTCTTCGTTTATTTTTTGAAAATAGTTGTACCAGGAGGTGTAGCCCGAAAGGTGATCGACCTTTGGCTTTCTAAGGTTCATTGAACCGAAATATTTGTCAAAAACCTCGTTGTATCCGCCGCTGAAGCAGGTAATGTCAAGGAGAATGATTTCATCGTCGGTTTCCAGTCCGTCAACGTCCTTGGCAATTGTAAATCGGTTGGTTTCATAGCTTACAGAGAAAACCGTGTAACCGTATCTCTCATCACACGAGCCGAAAAGTTCAACCCTGTCTCCGACTCGGAAATAGGTGTATGTATAGGAATGAAAAACGCCTTTTTTACCGTACTGTGCAAAGCTGTAGTCGCCTGAAATTTCCGAAAGCGCCTTTGTTTTTTCGGTAAGCCCGGCAAGCTTTGAAATGCCCTCGAGCGTATCGTCCCTGCCGAACTCTCTCGACGTTGTCCATGACTGATAGCCGTTGGCAAAGAAAAGCTCGTTTTCGTCAAACTTCTTAATAGCCGAAATACTGAATTCGATCAGCTTCATTTTAACATTCGGAGCAAGCGTGCACTGTATTCCGTCGTCATTGATTGAAAGCTCCAAACTGTAGTTGTCACATTTTAATTTACTGTTTTCGTAAATTCGTCCGTTATATTCGTATTTAATAAAAGGTTCAAATCTGTACATTTCACAACCTCCTAAGCATTAAGGCGATACTGCATACCTCAGTTGCTTGGTATCGTATTAAAATAATAACATATTTTGCATGGCAATACAATATTTATTTGTTGCGGCGGAAATAAAAACAAAAAACAACACAAGAAAAGTGAAATTATGTATTGACTTTTCTATTTTAATTTGGTAAAATATCTAAGCGTTGTTAAACGACGAGGGCCATTAGCTCAGTTGGTTAGAGCAACCGGCTCATAACCGGTCGGTCCGGGGTTCGAGTCCCTGATGGCCCACCAATTTAATATAGGGGTATAGCTCAGTTGGTAGAGCAGTGGTCTCCAAAACCACGTGCCGAGGGTTCAAGTCCTTCTGCCCCTGCCAGAATGAAAGAGTCGCATAAGTGTGGCTCTTTTTTTCGATAAGGACTTGACCCCGAGAGGGTCTGAGCGTTAAGAAAACAGTCCGGTGGACTGTTTTTAGCGACGAGCGGCGAGACGGGTACTGTTGCACGTCAACGGTCGGCGAGCCATAAGAGTGCGAAGCACGCGGCAAGTCCTTCTGCCCCTGCCAAAAATGCCTAGGATTATCAATGATCCTAAGCGTTTTTCTTTTGCCTTTTTACAACTGAAAAATACAGCAAAATTAAAATTTGATGTAAATCAATAGCTTCGACGGGCGACGAATGGGCGACGGGATGTCGGCGTGAAGAATAAAAAATCCTTTTTGGTCGTTATAAATCTAATAGAATAATGACTGTCAATCGTTAAAGAAGTCCTGAGTCATCCAGTCAAGGGAGACATTGAGACACCTGCAAATACACGTAAGTTCGTAATCTGTTACCTGACGCTGATTTTTTTCAATTTTACTTATCATTTGCTGGTCGATATTAACGTTCAGAAGCTGCATTTTAGCTGCAAGATCGGTTTGAGAAATGCCACGCTCAGCCCGTGCTTTTCTAAGGCGATCGTGAATAATGTTCTTGTTGTCATAGTAAATAATCTGTTTTATATGTATCACTCCAATACGTTATATTAGCGTATTGACAATAACATTTTTTCGTTGTATAATTACGTTACATTAACGTAATAACCGGTTGCGTAGAAAATTAATATATTTTTCGGAAAATCGGTGACTTTATTTTCTCCTAAAATATGATGAATAAACATTCTGTATGTTTATTTTGATTATATAAAAACAAAAGGAAGGACTTAATATCATGGGATTAATTGACAAAGCAAAATCAAAGGCAAAGGAGATTACAGGTGATCTCAAAGAGCAAGAAAACGCCAATAAGGCGCTTGCCAATGCATCAATGGAAGAGAGAGTTAAAATGAGACCGGAGGGCGTAAGATACTGTATTGTCAACAGCTTCGGAAAAATTCTTGACGTGTATGACAATAAGGTTGTTTTTACCTCGACAAAGTCGACTTCAACAGTAGTTTCGAGTCTTATTTTCGGAGATTCACTGACACAGGGTGAGAAAACAATCTACTATAAGGATGCAATCGGCGTTCAATTCAAGCCTGCTACGATTACAGACGGATATATTCAGGTAGAAACTGCGGTTGGCGGTATGACGAGTGCAAAAAGCCATTATGGTGGAGAAAACTCAATTCAGTTTGGAAGCAAGGTTAATGATGAGGCTGAAACGGTAACGAATTTTATCAAGCAGAAAATTGAGGAGATTAAGAATACCCCTGTCGGAGGCACTGTTGTTCAGCAGTCCACAGCCGCAGATGAGGTTATGAAACTGAAACAACTTCTTGATATGGGCGTTATCTCTCAAGAAGAATTTGACAAAAAGAAAAATGAATTGCTCGGTTTATAATTTATTGACAAAATGTAAGAGAGCAACTGTACCGTTAACAGGACTTAAATAACGTAAGTAAAAATAAACAGCCGCACGTGAGCGGCTGCTGAGAATGTAATGCATTGCTATAAATCAGAAGCCCCTTTTAGGTGTGGAGCAAACCGCCGGTTCAACCGGCGGTTTTGATTAAGGTAAAAAACTTCTAAGTTAAAGTATTCTTGGGCCAAGATTTTCTTAGCGCCGCATAGGAAATTACAAAGTTGGCAAGCCAGCCTGCCGGTACTGCAAGCCAAACAAAGGCAATACCAAAACGCGGTGCCAAAATCAATGCAACGGACAAACGAATTGCAAGATTAACCATATTTGCAATTAAAAACGGGCGCATATTTCCAAGTCCGCGAAGAACACCGTCTGTTGCCATTTTGATACCCATGAATATGAAAAAGTAGCCGAGCCATCTCATATAATCTCCGGACACTTGATACGCTAATTCTGTTCCGTCTTTGCCTAAGAAAAGCGAAGAAATCTGAGTGTGCATAGCTTCAATAATTACAAATGCAAGAACGGCAAAGCATGCATCCAACAGTAATGCGGCACGGTAACCTTTCTTAATGCGGCTGATTTTTCCGGCACCGAGATTTTGCGAAACAAATGGCGACACGGCATTTCCGATGGATACAAATATCAGTGAAAAAACATTTTCAACCCTCATCGTTGCCGTATAGCCTGCGAGCGCTTGCGTGCCGAAAGGATTTACAACTGCTTGCACAATCATCATACCGATTGATACTGTTGATTGTTGAAGAACAGACGGAACGGCGATTTTAAGCATGGAACGCAGTTCTCTTTTGTCAAACCAACGAAACGGACTTGTGTATTTTCGCATACGATAAAGAAAAATCAAAAGGGAAAGTACGGCAGAGATGCCCTGTGCAATAAGAGTGGCAAGAGCTGCTCCGAATACGCCGAGTTTAAGACCGCCTACCATCCAAAGATCCATAATGATATTTAAAACAGATGAAAAGATTAAAAGCAATAACGGGATTTTTGATTCACCGATTGAAGTAAACATGGTTGACAGAATGTTGTACATAAACAAAAACGGAAAGCCGGCAAAATAGATACGCAAATAAAGCACCGCATCATCCATTATATCTGCAGGCGTTTGCAGTATGCTCATCATCCAACGAGAACTGCAAAATCCAAAAACTCCGAGAAATATACTTAGAAGTAAAAAGCTGATTAACGAGGTGGACACAATTGTTTTCATTTTGCCGTAATTATGAGCACCGAAATAACGGCTGACCAGTACACCTGCGCCTACGCCTGCGCCGAGTGCTATGCAAATAAAAACATTCGTAAGTGCAGCACAAGCACCAACGGCTGCAAGTGAAGAGGAGCCGACAAATTGACCGACTATGATTGAATCTGCCATATTGTATACTTGTTGAAAGAAGCTGCCTAAAATCATAGGCATCGCAAAAACAGTCAACGCCTTGAGGGGTGGATCTGTTATTAAATACTCATCCTTTGTCATTTTTTATTCTCCTGAAAATGGGTTACGTTGTTTCTGTGTCTGTTTTTTTAAAAATCGTATCACAAAACAATTATATATACAAAAAGCCGAACAAGATACAGCTTTCTCAGTCTGCACCCTGTTAGGCTTTCGCTTTTACTGAATAATCGCTCCCTGAGTGAACATAAAAAGTATAGCATTGTCAAAAATAATTGTCAATGAGTTTTAATCCTGATTTTGTGATAGCTCTCAAGGCTGAAGAATTATAAATCATTACCGAAAGGGGTCTACTGTTATTTGTCACCGCCTCTTGCAGCGGGGGATGTTATGTTTTAGCTCCGAATACAGCTCATTTTTCAAGAGCATAAAAACGCATCAAGTATCATCAAAAATTGTAAACAGTCCTTTCATATCCTGAAATGACTGTGTTATAAGTTTTCCGGAGTTTTTATTTCAAGAGCGTTTGCAATCTCCGTTTTTGATTGTTTTTTCGCATGAGATTATCAGATGTATTTTTATATAAAACGACCGCCCCGAGGCGGAGCGGCCGAAATATTATTTAGATGTACCAAATCCAACCGAAGAGAACGATGATAATGAACCATTGTGCACCTGAATAATCAACATTGACGTTGCACTTGTCCGTTACAACGTTTCCGTAACTGTCGGTAACGGTACAGGTAATTGTTGCGTTACCCTTCTTTGCACCGTAAATCTTGCCGTTTTCATCAACTGTTGCAACCTTTGTATTAGATGATGAATACTTCACCGTGTACTTTGCACCCTTGTCAGCTGTAATTTCGGGCGAAAGCATATATGTCGATTTGTAGTTGACCGTAGCATTGTGCTCGATTTTGACATCTTTAACAACTGCTTTTGCTTCAGCATTCTTCGTCCAGTGTGCATATATGGTCGTGTTTGCTGTAACCTTTGTTGAGTCGGTGATCTTTGTCCCGCCGTTTGCGGCAGTGTACCAACCGTCGAAGGCATAGCCCGAGCGTGTCGGAATCGGAAGTGAACCGATTGATGGGTTAGCATACTGTGCGTAGAGCGTTACATTTGCGTTTGCACTGTATGTTGCACCTGCATTGTATGTTGTGCCGCTGCCGTTTGCTGCTGTGTTCCAACTCGTGAATGTCTGCGAAACAGTTTTGCTTGATGTAGAAACCGTACCGCCGTTAGCGTTGTATGTAACAGTAAAGCTCTTGCCTGTCGGCTTGGTCGTTGTAAGAGTAAGGTTTGTGCCGTGAGTTTTTGTCTGACTTGCAATCGAACCCGTTCCACCGTTCACGTTGTAGGAAACAGTGTAAGCGTTTGCTTTCCAGTGTGCATAAACGGTTGTGTTTGCCGTCACCTTTGTCGAGTCGGTGATTTTTGTTCCGCCGGTTGCTGCTGTGTACCAACCGTCGAAGGCATAACCCGAGCGAGTCGGAGTTGGAAGAGAACCGATTGACGGGTTAGCATACTGTGCGTAGAGCGTTACATTTGCGTTTGCACTGTATGTTGCACCTGCATTGTATGTTGTGCCGCTGCCGTTTGCTGCTGTGTTCCAACTCGTGAATGTCTGCGAAACAGTTTTGCTTGATGTAGAAACCGTACCGCCGTTAGCGTTGTATGTAACAGTAAAGCTCTTGCCTGTCGGCTTGTTTGTTGTAAGGGTAAGATTTGTATTATGAGTTTTTGTCTGACTTGCAATCGAGCCAGTTCCGCCGTTCACGTTGTAGGAAACGGTGTAGGCGTTGGCTTTCCAGTGAGCGTAAAGTGTTGTGTTTGCCGTCACCTTTGTTGAGTCGGTGATTTTTGTTCCGCCAGTTGCTGCTGTGTACCAACCGTCGAAGGCATAACCCGAGCGAGTCGGAGTTGGAAGAGAACCGATTGACGGGTTAGCATACTGTGCGTAGAGCGTTACATTTGCGTTTGCACTGTATGTTGCACCTGCATTGTATGTTGTGCCGCTGCCGTTTGCTGCTGTGTTCCAACTCGTGAATGTCTGCGAAACAGTTTTGCTTGATGTAGAAACCGTACCGCCGTTAGCGTTGTATGTAACAGTAAAGCTCTTGCCTGTCGGCTTGGTCGTTGTAAGAGTAAGATTTGTATCATGAGTCTTTGTTTGACTTGCAATCGAACCTGTTCCACCGTTCACGTTGTAGGAAACGGTGTAGGTATTTGGAGTCCAATAAGCATACAAAACAAATTTAACATTTTCATCTGTGCAACCGTTAACCCATGAATCGTCAATCACATAACTGTCGTCCACTTCAAAAATTTGCTTATCAATGCCTTGGCTTTCGAGTTGAGATGATGTCAGCCAACCGTAACCTTCCGTTGCCCATGTTCCGTCATTCACTCTATAAACATTCCAATAATCGAAGGTATATCCATTTTTGGTAAACGGACATTTCGGTAAGATTAAATCATCATCAAATTTTAAAATAAAGCTATTTGAATCTCCCATTCCTCCGTTTGAATCAAAGCTAAAATCGAAAGATTTCTTTTCCCATATTGCATATGCTTCATATTTATAATAATCATCAGAACATCCATTAGACCAAGAATCATCAATACGATATGATTCACCGTAACTGAAAACCTGCTTATTAACATTTTGATTTGCGAGTTCCGATTCTGTTAACCAGCCATAACCTACCGTTGCCCATGTACCGTCATTTACACGATATATATTCCAACCGGCGAAAGAATATCCGGGTCGTACAAAAGTACACGAGGGTATTTTATAATCCCATGTAAAGTCAAATGAGGTGCTTTCCATTTTTCCTGTTCCGCCGTTACCATTGTATGATACGCTCATGTTATTTTCTGACCATGTAGCGTAGAATACGTATGATGATGCTGAACTTAGACCGTTCGTCCACGTTGGGTCCAAAGTAACCCCTTGTCTGTTTGAATATACTTTTTTTGTGTAATTATTGTTTTTAATGGTTGTTTCGCTGCACCAGCCTACTCCAGCTACATACCAAGTATTATCATAAACTCGTTTAACATTCCAACCGCTAAAATGATATCCTTTTTTATAACAAGTATTATTAAGAACTGTAAAATCATCACCATATTTTACTTTAAACGGTAATGTATCTCCCGATCCTCCGTTAGGATCATAGGAAAAAGAAAAATCATCTTTTCTGTCGTATGTTATGTTTATATTAACTGAGGCTTCTGAAAGTGTATTGTAATTTTCATCTTGACACTTTAGTGAAAGTATAGAAGATCCGGCTGTTCTTGAACTTATTTTAAAAGTAAACGTATTTCCGTTTATAGATCTTTCTGCGTTTATATACTTTCCATTCCAACTGCTTTCCCAATGAGCGTAATTTCCGCTAACTGTTGCTGTTACGGTTGCAGTATTGTTGCTCGACAGTCCTAAAGATATTGAACTTTTATCAAATGAAACTTTAGCTATTTCTTTCGTACCTGAAAGATGAACAGCAAAAACTTCAACTGTTCTTGAAGAAACATATAGCTTTTCGTTTTGCTTTCTGTTATTATGAGCATATACCTTTGGAATTCCGTCGGCGGTTTCGCCTGAATAAATTACCACATGACCGTTTCCCGAACCGGAGGCACGACTATATAAAATCATTATCGGATCACCTTTTGAGAGCTTTCCGTTAAAACTTGACATTTTAACGTAACCGCCTCCGGTTTTACTGCTTGAAATCTTTTCACCGTATTTCGTTATTTGACCGGCAAATCCGCTCAAACCTGCAACGGCACTGAGCTTTTTAGGGAATCCTCCGGCACGAAGACACTCTGCAACGAATTCGGCACAAAGCCACTTTTTGTCGCAAGCACCGGTTCCGCCAACAGCGGAATGATTTTTAGCATCCGTGGCACAATGGCTTTTTGCAAAGCTGATTGCAGCGTCCGGATCATAGCTGTATGTCAAAGCACTGACATTGACATTTGAACATACACACATGCTTGTCATGAAAATTAAGCATAATAAAATTGACACAAATTTTTTCATTACAAAAATTTCCTCCTTAAAATGTTTTGATTGACCTGATGCGAGAATAAAAAATTCACCTCTTCCCTAATGATTAATATAAAAATTTTTCATCTTGAAAAGAACAGAAAAGCAAATCTATATCTTTTCGTGTTCCCAAAAATAATTATTATCTGCATTACAGATAATAATTGGTATCTGTTTAAAAGATATTACATAATATTGCTTGAGGTGATATTATGATTTATGAGAACATACGGAATTTGAGAGAGGACAGAGACCTCAAGCAAAAAGACCTTGCCGCAATGCTGAATGTTTCGCAAAACACATATTCACAATATGAAACGGGCGTAATTGAGCTTACAGCTTCAACGCTCATTAAGCTTGCCGATTTCTACGACGTGAGTGTGGACTATCTGCTCGGCCGCAAATAAGCCGAAAAATAACCGTTTTCTTAAAATGATATTACAATATTAACATTAAAGGTTTACTTTGTCAACACATTCTACCTTGTTTTTGGAATTAAATAGTTATGGTAAAATAAACATAACAGGTTGGGTGATGATATGGACAATTACAAGCAGGGAATGGGACAAAGAATTAAAAAACAGCGCAAGGCGGTCAAGCTCACTCAGGAAAAAATCGCTGAGGAGCTGAATATCTCCGTCAAGCATTTCAGCGAGGTCGAGCGGGGAATCGCGGGGCTTTCCGTTGAAAATCTGATTAAGCTCAGCGACATTCTCGGCGTAAGTATAGATTATATGGTAAAGGGCGAAGCCGATTGCAATCGCTGGTATTCGGTAATAAATGCCCTCGATAAAGTTCCGCCCGAAAAAGAAATGCTGATAAGAAACCTGTTGAATACGGGAATTGAGCTTGCAAAATAGTCCGCAGACACAGAAATAAATGTGTTTGCGGAATTTTTGTTGTAAATCCTTGATTTGCCACTTGACAATAAAAATAAAACGTTATAAAATGTAGACAATATTAAAAAACGTTGATGCAGAAGGCTGTTTCATTGGAATATCCTCAGAGAGATGTGCATTTGGTGCGAGCACATCGGTATTTTGAATCGGCTACCACTGCGGAGTGCGTTCCGAAATAAGGTTCGCCGTTCGCCGCGTTAAGGCATTCGAGTGGCAGTCTTTGGCTGCAATACGGGTGGAACCGTGGAGCTATGCTTCATCCCTGTTTTGGGATGGAGCTTTTTTGTTTTTATTAGGAAATTTCGGCTTAAACATTTTTTGAGTTGACTATGAATTTATGAGAATTTTTCAGCCTCCCCTTATGGTAAGGGGAGGGGGACCGCTTGCGGTGGAAGGGATAAGGAATAAAAGCATATCAAGTTGTTCTTTATCCCCTCCGTCGCTCATGCGACACCTCCCCTTGATTCAACCAAGGGGAGACTGAAAACAAATAAGTTACCGAAAAACTTTCGGGCTGCATTTTAAAATGTATTATGTATTATAAACCCTAAAACATGAAAGGAATGATTATAAAATGGCAAACGTAACATTGAAAGGCGGCGTCGTTAAGGAGTATGAAAACGGCACAACCGCTATGGAAATCGCTAAGAGCATAGGCATGGGTCTTTACAAGGCTGTTTGTATCTGCAAGATCAACGGCGAGTATCAGGATCTCAGAACCCCGATCACGGGCGACTGCGAGCTTGAGTTCCTCACCTTTGAGGACGATGAGGAGGCAAAGAGAACCTTCCGCCATACAGCTTCGCATATCCTTGCTCAGGCAGTTAAAAGACTTTATCCCGAAGCAAAGCTCGCTATCGGCCCGTCAATCGCAAACGGCTTCTACTATGACTTTGACGTTGAAAAGCCGTTTCTTCCCGAGGATCTTGAAAAGATTGAAGCCGAGATGAAGAAAATCGTCAAGGAGAAGCTTCCGCTTGAAAGATTTGAAATGACTCCGGACGAGGCTATCAAATATTATGAGGATAAGGGCGAAATCTACAAGGTTGAGCTTGTTAAGGAGCACGCCGACAAGGGCGAGAACATCAGCTTCTATAAGCAGGGCGAGTTTACGGAGCTTTGCGCAGGTCCGCATATTCCCGATACGGGCAGAATCAAGGCGTTCAAGCTGACTTCGGCAACGGGTGCTTACTGGCGCGGAAGCGAGAAGAACAAGATGCTCCAGCGTATCTATGCAACCGCTTTCACAAAGCAGGCTGACCTTGACGCTTATATTGAGGCTATTGAAGAAGCAAAGAAGCGTGACCACAGAAAGCTCGGCAGAGAGCTTGGACTTTTCGCTCTCAGAGACGAAGCTCCGGGAATGCCGTTCTTCCTCCCGAAGGGCATGGTTCTTCGCAACACTCTTATCAATTACTGGCGTGACGTTCATAAAAAGTGGGGCTACTATGAGATCTCAACTCCGCAGATCATGCGCCGTTCGCTTTGGGAGACCTCGGGTCACTGGGATCACTACCATGACGATATGTACACAACGGTTATTGACGGCGAGGATTTCGCAATCAAGCCGATGAACTGCCCCGGCAGTATCCTTGTTTACGAGCTTGAGCCTCATTCATATAAGGAAATGCCGCTCCGCTACGGCGAGCTTGGCAAGGTTCACAGAAACGAGCTTTCGGGCGCACTTCACGGACTTTTCCGTGTTCGCTGCTTCACTCAGGACGACGCTCATATTCTCCTTGCTCCCGAGCAGATCCGTGACGAGGTTGTAAGGATTGCACAGCTCTTTGATGAGGTTTACACCCTTTTCGGACTCCCGTATGAAATCGAGCTTTCAACAATGCCCGAGGATCATATCGGTTCGGAAGAGGACTGGGATATTGCAACGAAGGCACTCGCAGACGCAATTACAAGCGTCGGCAAGACTTATATAATCAACGAGGGCGACGGCGCTTTCTACGGCCCGAAGCTTGATTTCCACATCAAGGACAGCCTCGGAAGAACATGGCAGTGCGGTACAATTCAGCTTGACTACCAGCTTCCTGGCAGATTCAATCTTGAATATACAGGCTCAGACGGAGAGAAGCATACCCCTGTTATGATCCACCGTGTTGTATTCGGTTCAATCGAGCGTTTCATCGGCGTTATCACCGAGCATTTCGCAGGTGCATTCCCGATTTGGCTTGCTCCCGTTCAGGTCAAGCTCCTCCCGATTGCAGACCGTCATCATGACTATGCTTTTGAGATCGCGAAGAAGCTCGAAGCCAAGGGCATTCGCTGTGAAGTTGATACAAGAAGCGAAAAGACAGGTTATAAAATTCGTGAAGCTCAGCTTCAGAAGATTCCGTATATGCTCCTCATGGGTGACAAGGATATCGAGGGCAACTGCGTTTCGGTTCGTAAACGCGGCGAGGGCGATATCGGCGCAATGGGCGTTGATGAGTTCGTTGAAATGGCTGCAAAGCAGATTGAATCCAAGGAGATATTCTGATTATGTCCATAGAAAAAGGCAAGGCGTACCTCAGCCGTTTCGGCATTGAGGACAGGGTGAGAGAGTTTGACGTGTCAAGCGCAACGGTCGAGCTTGCGGCTCAGGCGCTCGGCGTTAAGGGTCAGCGAATCGCAAAAAGTCTCTCGTTCAAGGTCGGCGATGAAGCGATACTTGTTATCGCCGCCGGTGACGCCAAGGTTGATAACAAAAAGTATAAGGCAACTTTCTCGACAAAGGCGAAGATGCTAACTTCCGATGAGGTTGAAAGCATGATAGGCCACAAAATCGGCGGTGTTTGCCCGTTCGGCATAAACGACGGTGTTAATACGTATCTTGATGAATCGCTGAAGAGATTTGATACGGTTTTCCCCGCCGTCGGCAGCTCGAACAGTGCAGTTGAGCTGACACCTGACGAGCTTGAAAAATATGCTCAGGGCTTCAGCGGCTGGGTCGATGTTTGCAAGGTTGTTGAAGAATAATTAGGTAGATGTTTTGAGGGTTTTTCTTTGAAAAAATATTGTTTCAGGAATAAACCTATTAGCCTCCCCTTATGGTAAGGGTAACGAAGTGTCGACACGGTAGTGAATGACAGTCCGGTGGACTGTCAGAGCCGTGGCGTGACCGAGCCGCAGCGAGACGGGGGACCGCTTGCGGTGGAAGGGATAAGCATTGATGTGTCAGGAATAGGTCTTTATCCCCTCCGTCGCTCATGCGACACCTCCCCTTGATTCAACCAAGGGGAGGCTCAGGAAAATTGAGTTTACAGAATTGTTTATAAAATATACTCACAAGGCAGGTGCTATGCATGAAATATGTTGTTGTATTATATGACGGAATGGCGGATTATCCCGTTCCCGCTCTCGGCGGAAAAACGCCGATGATGGTTGCGAACAAGCCGAACTTTGACCGTCTTGCTCAGCGCGGCGAGGTCGGACTTGTAAGGACGGTTGCCGAGGGGCTGAAGCCCGGCAGCGATGTTGCAAACCTCAGCGTTATGGGATATGATCCGAAAAAATATTATACGGGACGTTCTCCCCTTGAGGCTGTCAGCATCGGAGTTAAGATGGCAGACGACGATATTGCGCTCAGATGCAATGTCGTAACGCTTTCTGACGAGCCGAACTACGAGGACAAGACGATGATCGACTACTCGGCAGGCGATATATCAAGTGCCGAAGCAGCCGAGATTATCAAGACGGTTCAGGAACATTTCGGCGGCGGTGAATTTGATTTTTACCACGGCGTAAGCTACCGTCACTGCCTTATTCATCACGGCGGCACGGTTGATCTCGGCAACATGACTCCGCCGCATGATATTTCCGACAGAGTTGTAGGTCCATACCTTTCAACGTCGGAAAATGCGAAGCTGCTTGTTGCAATGATGAAAGAAAGCTACGATTTGCTCAAGGATCATCCCGTAAACAAAAAGAGAATTGCCGAGGGCAAGCGTCCGGCAAATTCGATTTGGCTTTGGGGCGAGGGCAAAAAGCCCATTCTTCCGAAGTTTGAGGATCTCTATCATAAAAAAGGCACGGTTATTTCCGCTGTTGACCTTCTCAAGGGCATAGGAATTTCAGCGGGCATGAACACGCCAGAGGTTGAAGGAGCAACGGGCTATATCGACACGAACTTTGAAGGCAAAGCAAATGCCGCCGTTGAAGATCTCAAAAACGGCGTTGACTTTGCTTATATTCATTTTGAAGCTCCCGACGAGTGCGGTCACAGAGGCGAGCCGGAGAACAAGGTCAAGTCGATTGAAATGATTGACTCCCGTGTGCTTCCGATCATTATTAAGGGCCTTGAGGAGATAGGAGAGGATTATAAGATTATGATTCTTCCCGATCATCCGACACCGATCGTTACCAAGACTCATGCGAGCGATCCCGTTCCCTACATGATTTATCAGAAATCCGATGAAAAGGACAGCGGAGTTGAGTCAATAAATGAGGAGTCAGCCAAGGCGACGGGTAATTATATTGATTTCGGCCCCGACTTGATGAAAAAATTCATAGTATAAAGGCGGATTTTGCGATTTTTAACTTGATATAAAAAATTATTTCCAAAAAAGTCTTGATTTTTTCGCATAAATCTGTTAGTATATGAAATGTTGTTTAGTATTCGTAGTTAAAGGAGGTGCCGACAAATGGCAAAATGCGAATTCTGCGGTAAAGATGTTGCTTTCGGTATCAAGGTTTCCCACTCACACAGACGTTCAAACAGAACATGGAAGCCGAACGTTAAGCGTGTTAAGGCAATCGTTAACGGTTCTCCGCGCAAGGTATATGCTTGCACACGTTGCTTGCGTTCAGGTAAGGTTACACGTGCCGTTTAATGGTAAGATGATGATTCAGAGACTGTCCGGGTGACAGTCTCTTTGTCTTCTCAGCGGTTAGTTTATCAACCATAATAAACCGAAAGGTGGATTTCATGAACGAATTGAAGAAAAAACTTGTCTTACTCAGAAGAAGAATTCTTTTCTTTTGGCTTTGGCCGATGGCGTTTACTTTTTTTGCAAAGAAGCCGATAAACGAAAAGCTTATACTTTTTGCTTACAATCAGAATTATGACACTCTTCCCGATAACATGGTTGGGATATATGACTTTCTTAAAGACAAAGGCTATGATTGCCGAATTATGAATTCTCCGAAAAGCTCATTAAAAAGATTTCTGTTCGGCATATCTTTCCAAAAATATTATGCACAGTGCAAATGCGTTTTTCTGACCGACAATTTTGACCCGCTCTATGCGCATCAGCCGCAAAAGGGTACAAAGGTAATTCAGCTTTGGCACGCCTGCGGAGCGTTCAAAAAGTGGGGTTATTCAACGCTTGATCTCGCTTGGGGCGGAAGCCGTGAGGATATGCTCAGATTTCCGATGCACAATACATATACCGATGTTTTTGTCTCGTCCGAGGCGGTTATTCCGTGCTATGCAGAGGCTTTTCGCTGCTCGGAGCGCAGAATCAAGGCTTTCGGAACACCGAGAACCGACGTTTATTTTGATAAGAGCTTTGTATCTTCTCAGCGTGAGGAGATGTTGAAAATTTTTCCCGAAATCGGCGAAAGAAAAATCATACTATACGCTCCGACATTCAGAGGTAATTCGCCGACTGCGGCTTATAACGAAAATCCGCTCGATTACGAAAAGCTCAAAGCTGTGCTCGGTGACGAATACGCCCTTGTGATGAAGCTTCATCCGTTCACAGCGAAGAAATTCGGCTTGACCGAAGAAGAAAAGGAGAAGTACGGTGACTTTATTTTCGACGGTTCAAAGAGCTTAAAAATCGAAACCGCACTCTGTGCAGTGGATATTTTGATTGCCGATTATTCCTCACTGATTTTTGAATATGCTTTACTTGATAAGCCCATGCTTTTTTATGCGTATGACCTTGAGAAATATGAGCACGACAGGAGTTTTTATTTTGATTACAAGAGCTTTGTGCCGGGCAGGATAGTTATAAACAACGACGAGATAATTGAAGCCGTGAAGGCCGGTGATTTCCGAGTTGACAGGATTCCTGCATTCAGAGAAAAATTCATGGGCGCATGCGACGGTGAATGTGTCAAGCGCATTGCGGAATATGCTATAATGTAAAAAACAACGGAGCTGTTGCTTTTGGCGGCAGCTTCGTTATTTCTTATTAAATCAAACAAAAACGAATAAATATCCGAAAAAATGAAAAAAGCTGCCCGAGAGCCGCTTTTTGAAACATTTTATGGCAAAAACGGGAATAAAAAGTTGAAAAAAATCTCTTAATAATGTTTACATATCAAAAATAAAGTGTTATTATTATGGGTGGTAATAAGATTGCTATTAACTTTACAAGGAGGAACAAAGAATGGCAAGAAAAAAGTTAACCATGGATGGTAATACCGCTGCCGCTCACGTATCTTATGCGTTCACGGAAGTTGCCGGTATCTATCCTATCACCCCGTCAAGCCCGATGGCCGACTACGTTGATCAGTGGTCTGCTCAGGGTCGTAAGAATATTTTCGGCACGACAGTAAAGGTTGCTGAGATGCAGTCCGAGGCAGGTGCTTCGGGTACAGTTCACGGCTCCCTTGCAGCAGGTGCTCTCACAACGACTTATACGGCGTCACAGGGTCTTCTCCTCATGATCCCCAATATGTATAAGATCGCAGGTGAGCTTCTTCCCTGCGTATTCCATGTATCGGCTCGTTGCGTTGCGTCTCACGCCCTCAACATTTTCGGCGACCATTCGGACGTTTATGCCTGCCGTCAGACAGGTTTCGCAATGCTTGCAGAAACAAATCCGCAGGAAGTTATGGATCTCGGTGCAGTCGCTCATCTTGCAGCTATTGAAGGCAGAGTTCCGTTCATCAACTTCTTCGACGGTTTCCGTACATCTCACGAGATTCAGAAGATCGAAGTTTGGGATTACGATGATCTTAAAGAAATGTGCGACATGGATGCAGTTGCTGCATTCAGACACAGAGCGCTTAACCCCGAGCATCCCGTAATGCGCGGTTCTCACGAGAACGATGATATATTCTTCCAGCATCGTGAGGCTTGCAACAAGTACTATGACGCAGTTCCGGCTGTTGTCGAGAAGTACATGGGCAAGGTTAACGCAAAGCTCGGCACAAACTATCAGCTCTTCAACTACTACGGCGCTGAGGACGCAGAGAACGTAATCGTTGCTATGGGTTCAATCTGCGACGTTGCAGAAGAGGTTATCGACTATCTTACCGCTAAGGGTGAGAAGGTTGGTCTTATTAAGGTTCGTCTTTACAGACCTTTCTCGGTTGAGAAGTTCGTTGAAGCTATTCCGGCTTCATGCAAGAAGCTTGCGGTTCTTGACAGAACCAAGGAGCCCGGCTCAATCGGGGAGCCCCTCTTCCTCGATGTTGTTGCCGCTCTCAATGCAGCAGGCAAGGAAGGCATCAAGGTTATCGGCGGCCGTTACGGTCTCGGTTCTAAGGATACACCGCCGTCAAGCGTATTCGCTGTATATGACGAGCTCAAGAAGGACGCTCCCAAGGCTCACTTCACAATCGGTATCAACGATGATGTTACTTATCTTTCACTTGAAGAGAAGCCGGCTCCGAATACAGCAGCCGAGAGCACAATCGAGTGTAAATTCTGGGGTCTCGGCGGTGACGGTACAGTCGGCGCAAACAAGGACTCCATTAAGATCATCGGTGACCACACAGACAAGTATGCCCAGGCATATTTCCAGTACGACTCAAAGAAGACCGGCGGTATTACTATCTCCCATCTTCGTTTCGGTGATGAGCCGATTAAGAGCCCCTACTATGTAAACAAGGCTGACTTCGTTGCCTGCCACAACCCGTCATATATTGAAAAGGGTTACAAGATGGTTCAGGACGTTAAGCCGGGCGGAGTATTCCTTATCAACTGCCAGTGGGATGCCGCTGAGCTTGCTGAGAAGATGAATGCAGAAACCAAGCAGTACATCGCAAAGAACAATATTCAGCTTTATACAGTTAACGCTATTGACATTGCCGCAGAAATCGGCCTTGGCAAGCGTACAAATACAGTTCTTCAGTCCGCTTTCTTTGCTCTTGCAAAGGTTCTTCCTGTTGACGAGGCTATTGGCTACATGAAGGAAAAGGCACAGAAGTTCATGAAGAAGGGTAAAGAAATCGTTGAGATGAACGAGAAGGCTATTGACGCAGGTGCAACAGCATTCGTTAAAATCGACGTTCCGGCTGACTGGGCAAACGCAGTTGACGCTGAGGCTGAGGTTAAGACCGAAGGTCCGGCAAAGCTCGTTGAGCAGGTTGAGAGCATCATGAAGCCCGTAGGTCATATGGACGGTTATGAGCTTTCAGTCGGTAAGTTCTCAAATCATGTTGACGGTACATTCGAGCAGGGTGCATCGGCATATGAGAAGCGCGGCGTTGCAGTCATGGTTCCCGAGTGGAACGCTGAGACCTGCGCAAAGTGTAATAAGTGCGCATATGTTTGTCCGCATGCTACAATCAGACCTTTCGCTCTCAATGATGAGGAGAAAGCAGCGGCTCCGGCAGTTACAAAGTTCGCCCCTAAGCCGGTAGTAAAGACAAACTACACATATACTCTTGCAATTTCCCCGATGGATTGTATGGGTTGCGGCGTATGTATCGGCGTTTGCCCGACTAAGTCTCTTAAGATGGTATCCCGTGAGAGCCAGGATGAGCAGCAGGCAGCATTCGATTACTGCGTAGCTCATGTTGAAGAGAAGAAGGATCTTACGGCTAAGATCAACGTTATTTCCAGCCAGTATAAGAAGCCTCTCCTTGAGTTCTCCGGATCTTGTGCAGGTTGTGCCGAGACTTCATATGCTCGTCTCGTTACACAGCTTTTCGGTGACAGAATGTACATCTCCAATGCAACAGGATGCTCCTCAATTTGGGGCGGCCCGGCAGGTACATCACCGTATACAACAGATAAGAACGGCAAGGGCCCGGCATGGGCAAACTCACTCTTTGAGGATAACGCAGAGCACGGCTACGGTATGTACCTCGGCCAGAAGGCTCTCAGAAATAACCTTATTGAGAAAGTTACGGCTCTTGCAGCTAAAGAAGGCGTCAGCGCAGAGATCAAGGCTGCCGCAGATGCTTACCTTGCAACAGTAAATGACGGCGAGAAGAACGGCGCTGCAACAGATGCTCTTGTAGCTGAGCTTGAAAAGTGCGGCTGCGATGACGCTAAGGAAATCCTCGCTCAGAAGGATTACCTCTCCAAGAAGTCCGTATGGATCTTCGGCGGTGACGGATGGGCATACGATATCGGTTTCGGCGGTCTTGACCATGTTCTTGCTTCCGGTGAGGATGTAAACGTTATGGTATTCGATACCGAGGTTTACTCCAACACAGGCGGACAGGCTTCCAAGGCTTCTCAGATCGGTCAGGTTGCTCAGTTCGCAGCAGCCGGTAAGGCAATTGCTAAGAAGAGCCTTGCCGAGATTGCGATGTCATATGGCTACATCTATGTTGCTCAGATCGCTATGGGTGCAGACCAGAACCAGACACTTAAGGCTCTCCAGGAGGCTGAGGCTTATCCGGGTCCGTCACTTGTTATCGGTTACGCTCCCTGTGAGATGCACAGCATCAAGGGCGGCATGACCAACTGTCAGGCTGAGATGAAGAGAGCTGTTGATTGCGGTTACTGGAATATGTTCCGTTACAATCCGTCTCTTAAGGCAGAGGGCAAGAACCCGTTCACAGTTGATTCTAAGGTTCCCGCAACAGACGGTTACCGTGCATTCCTCATGAACGAGGCTCGTTACTCCGCTCTTACACGTTCGTTCCCGGAGAGAGCAGAAAAGCTCTTCGAGAAGGCAGAGGACGGCGCAAAGGATCGTTATGCACATCTCCAGAAGCTTGTTAAGCTTTACGGCACAGAGGAATAATTTCTCCGAATAAATAATATTAAGCAGGTAGTTGCCTCGGCAATTACCTGCTTTTTAAAAAGCAAACGATAATAATTATAAAGCTTTTGGAAATTTGTGCGTGATTGCCGTAATTTCAAAAACCGCTTCTAACAGAAACACCCCGACTACAATTGTAATCGGGGTGCAGACTTATAAATTTTAAAAATCAGATATTGCAAATAAGCTCTGAGAGATCTGTGTAGAAATCAAAGAAGCCTTGACGTGAGCCGAACGCCTTTTCGTCTGCGGCATTGCAGAAATCATAGTGGTCGGCACCGTAAATTGTCGGCATAACATACCAAACACCGGGAATTATGCTTCTTGTTTCATCATATGTAATGTGATCCTCATCAAAAGGATAAAGTGCACTTTTAAGCGGAACAATTCCGTCGTTTGCTCCCCATGACTTATCAATATATTTTCCGCCGATGAACATATTGACCGAAGCTGAAATCAGCGGAGAAGAAATCAAAAACGGCTCAAAAACATCATAATTCTTGTTGAGCTTTGTATAGCCGAGCTTTGTGTCCTCGGTTATGCACGCTGTATATGAAAAATAATAAGCCGATTTGACCGTCTTGATCTTTTTGTTGAGCTTTTCTGCGCCCTGAACGGTGAGGTCATAGCCGCAGTGATCATTTGAAAAGGCAATTTTCATGCACGCAAACGGATTTAATTTTGCTTTTTCTCCGCTTATAGGGTCTTTGGAAATTCCCCATTGGTCAAGCATAAGGTCATTTGCCGATTTTCCGGAAACACATTTTGAATGGAGCATAAATATCATAAGAAAAGCCGGAAGGTAGGTGTCGGCAACATAGTTTGAAGCCGTTGAACCGTTATGCGGGGAGGAGATAGCTGTAATTGAGCGGATTCCCTTTTCGTGACCGCCCTTGAAAAGCTCCGAGCAGTTTTCCGTGGCTGCTTTCATTTCCGTTTCATCGCCGTAAGCAAGCAACGAAGCCAAAAGCCGTATTGTTTCGCCGCCGAAGGAATGACCGACAAAATTAAGCGGACTTTCAAGATCCCATGCTTTTCCCATGGTTGCCCTGCCGGTGTAATCTCTGCCGAATCTGTCATGGCCGCATTCTTTTGAGTGCGCCGCACCGTAGTCAACAACAGTGCCGGTAAGCTGTGCATAAAGCTCGCACGCTCTGTCCCATGCGCTGCTGTAACCGCCGACCGTCGGATTGTATACTGTATAACCCTGCGCACGCAGATAAGTCATGACATTGTTTTCCGGCTGAGTGCCCCAATACGGTCTGTTCTCTTCCTGCGGTGCACCGTCGCCCCAGCCGCACATTCCGTGTACATAGATGAACGGATAATCACTTTTCTTTTCACCTTTTGCAAAGCCGACAACGGTGCAAAATGCCATAATACAAAGGCAGAGCACAAGGCTGATGAGCTTTTTGAAAAATTTGTTTTTCACAGTTTTCGCCACCTTTTAATCTTATTGATCAATTATTGACCAATTAAAAATTATCATGTTCATTAAAAAAAGTCAAGAATAAAAGTCTGATTAAGAATTATGGCGAGCACTTATTAGACATAATCAGAGAATTGTAATATTATCAAACGTTCTAAAACGAAAATCACCCGATTGAAGGACTTTTATTTTTCTTCCGAAAGTCCGAGAATATAATCGGCTGAAACATTATAGAATTTACATAAAGTAATGAGGCTTTCGATGGGCAGATTACGATTATAAACAAAATATTTCATACGCTCTTGACAGCAAACAAATTGTTTGCTATAGCTTGGTAAACGATATGTTAAGTATTGGGAAATAGCACGAAAATGTTATTTAGCTTCACGTTGTGGTTTATGAATATTAAGTTGTCAGAGATGTGGAAAACCTGTGGACGCCCCTGTAGGGGAGCTGTCGGCAAAGCCGACTGAGGGGTTTATAAAAAGTCAGAAATGAATCTTGTTAAGCATATTTTGGAAACCGACTAAGGCGAACTCGTTTAATTTGAATGTGTGCAAAAATAAAAACAACCTGTCATGTCGCAGTAACATCAACAGGTTGTTATTCCATATTACGTTTGGGGTTGTCGGTCTGATTGAGAATGTAATCAATGCTGACGCCGTAAAAGTCGGCAAGATTTATCAACACGGAGGTGGGCAAATCGTTTTCGCCTGTTTCATATTTTGAATAACCTGTCTGCGACATTCCGAGAATACGGGCAACCTGAGTTTGATTAAGGTCTCTGTCCTCACGGAGATCACGAATTCGTCTGAACATTTTTCTCACCTCAGAGAAATTATACATTAACCTGTTTCAGGGTATTGACTTTTAACCTGAAATAGGTTAAAATCTTTTTTGGAAAGTTAGTATAATTACTTTTTAAACTACATATCGGAAAGGACGATTTAAAATGAAGAAAAAAGTAAAACAAATTTTTGTGGCATTGCTTGTCGCAGTAATGCTTGTCGGTGCAGCGCCGATAGCGACATTTAATGTTAGTGCAGCCAGTTGTTCTGCTGATGAAGCGATAAACTGGTTGTGGACAGTCAACGGAAAATCCTTGGATTACGATGGGGCTTACGGTGCACAATGTGTAGATCTGATAGCATATTACTATGCCAATTTAGGTGCTACAACTCCGGGAGGAAATGCAAATCAATATAGTAGCAATGCACTGCCGGCAGGTTGGCAGCGAACTAAGGGTGGAACTCCGCAAAAGGGAGATATTCTTGTATACGCCGGCGGATCAGGAAACGGTCATGTTGCTATCTATGAATCGGATACCGTGACATGGCATCAGAATTGGTCCGGACATTATGTCCAACGATTAACGGGTCGGTCATACAAATCCTTAAAAGCAAGCGATGGCTCACCTTATTGGGGATGTATACATCCCAATTTTAATAACATAGTTGACACTCAAATTCCCTACGATATGAAAATAACCGCTGATAGATCGGTAATTTCAGTCGGTGAAACTGTTACTTTTAATTATTCAATAAGCGGAGCGGCTACGAAATATCTTGGTATTGACCATGCAGGCGGTTTGCGATATGCAACCAAAGAAGTGTCAAGCGATTCGGGTTCGACAACATATACATTTAATGAGCCGGGCACGTATTGTTGCATTATTGAAGGTCGCAACAGCTTAGGCTATAACTGTAGCCACGGCGTGTATGTAACTGTTATTGATACGGCACCTACAGATTGTAAAATTTCCGTAAGCGAATCCAGTAAAACTCTTATACCAATAGGCAGCACTGTAACCTTTAACTACGCTATTCGTGGTGCATCAAGAATATGTCTTGGTATTGATTATGCAGGCGGAAGTCGATACGACTCAAAAAGAGTTTATAATGACGAAGGAACAATAAGTTATACTTTCACAAAAGCATCAACATATTGCTGTATAATTGAAGGATGGAATAATGTTGGATATAATTGTAGTCCCGGAGTATATGTTACAGTTTTTGATCCTAATTTTAGTATAAAATTTGATGCCAACGGAGGCGTTTGTTCAACATCAAGCAAGAACGTTTCTTACGGTTCAATGTACGGAACACTGCCAACACCAAATAGAAGTGGTTATAATTTTGTCGGTTGGTATACTAAACCGTCCGGCGGTGTTAAAATATCCGCTTCCGATACAGTAAGCATTACCGGCGAAACAACATTTTATGCTCACTGGATAAAGAATTCAGAAACGAAAGCAGTCGTTAAAGATGTCAAAATCGAGCACAATGCTACGGTTAACTACAAATCAACCTATATGCTTTCGCCCGAAATTACAGCAGACAAGGGTGCAAAGTACACGGTGAAGTATTCATCATCTAATCCAAAGGTTGCAACGTTTGATGAAAACGGCAAGATTTACGGTGCAAAGAAGGGTAATGCAACAATTACCTGCACTGTTACCGACAGTTACGGAAACGTTGTGACGGACAAATGCAACGTTAATGTTGATTATTCAGGCTCACAATGGTTCATTATTATCGTCCTCTTCGGTTGGATTTGGTACATCTAAATAATATTTTGACCGCTCCGTTTTAGGGGCGGTCGTTTTTCTTATCTCGAAATATCCGATTACTTTCCGTGAATATCCCACACCAAAAATCTCCCCGACTACGGATGTAATCGGGGAGATAGCTATATATTTTTTATTTTTCAGCGGCGGTTTCGATTGCTTTGCGGATCTCGTCAGCGCCCTCGCCGTTGGAGGCTGAGAACGGAATGATTTTCACATCGCCGAACTCCACAAGCTCCGTGTGGATATCCTCCATGCGCTTGGTACGCTCGGTCTTGTTGAGCTTGTCGCTCTTTGTCATAACGACGATGAAATCATAGCCTGCCGACTGCATGAATCGCATCATGTCAAGGTCATCTTTCGTCACGGGGTGGCGCATATCCGTCAGTTGAACGACAAGGCGGATGTTTCTGTCGGAGGTGAAGTAGCCCTCCATGAGATCAGCCCAACGCTTTTTCTCGTTGAAATTGACCTTTGCATAGCCGTAGCCGGGCAGGTCAACCAGCTTTATTCCGTCGCAGTCGAAGAAGTTGACCGTGACCGTTTTGCCCGGAACGGAGCTGACTCTCGCAAGATTCTTCCTGTTAAGAATCTTATTGAGCATGGACGATTTGCCGACATTTGAGCGTCCCGCAAAAGCAATCTCGATATGCTCGCTCGCAGGGAGCTGCTGAGCTGTGCCGTATGAAGCCTCATATTTTACTTTGTCAAATCTCATTTGTCTATCCTCAGATTCGCATTGCCGTGTAGCCGGAATCTTTCTTCGCTACTGCGGCGATGCTTTTTCTTTCTTTTTCTTCCTTGGGTGTCACAAGTGCAATCTCAAAGACTTCGTCCAATTCAGTGACGGGAACGAATTTCAATGCTGTTCTGACCTTTTCATCAATTTCGCTGAGGTCGGGAACGTTCTTCTGCGGAATGATAACCGTCTTGATTCCCATTCTGTAAGCCGCCATTGTTTTTTCACGCAAGCCGCCGATCGGGAGAACACGTCCTCTAAGTGAAATTTCACCGGTCATGGCTACAAACTGATTAACAGGGGTATTCGTGAGAGCCGAGAGCAGAGCCGTTGCCATTGTAACGCCTGCCGACGGGCCGTCCTTCGGAACCGCACCCTCGGGAACATGAATATGAATGTCCTTTTCTTTATAGAAATTATGATTAACGCCGTATTTGTCGGCCTTGCTTCTGATAAAGCTGACTGCCGCCATTGCCGATTCCTTCATGACGTCGCCGAGCGAGCCTGTAAGCTCAACCTTGCCCGTTCCGTCAAAGACTGCCGCCTCTACCTGAAGCATTTCGCCTCCTACGCTCGTCCATGCAAGTCCGTTTACAACGCCGATTTCAGCTTCTTTATCAACCGAGAGCGGAAGATATTTTTTCGGTCCGAGCAGCTTTTCAAGGTTGGCTTCCTTGACGGTAAGCGATTTTGATTCGCCTCCGACAATCTCCGCCGCCGCCTTTCTGCAAAGTGCGGCAATTTTCTGCTCAAGCTTTCTTACACCTGCTTCACGGGTATAGCCGTCAATCAGCGCATAAAGTGCCTTATCATTTATCTTGAACGTTCTGCCGTTTAGTCCGTGCAGCTTCGCCTGCTTAGGTACAAGATGCTTCTTAGCAATATTAAACTTTTCCTCATTCGTGTAACCCGGCAGCTCAATGATTTCCATTCTGTCGAGAAGGGGAGCAGGGATAGTCGAAGCGTCGTTCGCCGTTGTGATAAACATAACCTTGCTCAGGTCAAATTCAAGCTCGATATAGCGGTCAACAAACGTGCTGTTTTGTTCGCCGTCAAGAGCTTCAAGCAGTGCCGACGAAGGGTCGCCCTTGTAGTCAGAGCCGAGCTTGTCGATTTCGTCAAGCAAAATGATAGGATTCTGAGTTCCTGCCTGCTTAACTGCATTTATAATCCTGCCCGGCATTGCGCCGATATAGGTTTTTCTGTGGCCTCGGATTTCAGCCTCGTCGCTTGTGCCGCCGAGCGAAATTCTCGCAAAGCGTCTGCCCATCGCCGTTGCAATGCTTTTGGCAATCGAGGTTTTACCGACACCCGGAGGTCCTACAAGACAAAGCGTCTGACCGTAACAGCCGTCAGAAAGCGAACGCACGGCAAGAGCTTCGATAATTCTTTCCTTGACCTTGTCAAGACCGTAATGGTCGCGGTCGAGCACCTTTCTCGCATGAGCAAGGTCAAGCTTGTCCGTTGAATATTTATGCCACGGAAGCTCAAGACAGGTTTCAAGGTAAACTCTGATAACCGTCGCCTCGGGTGACGTTGAGGACATTTTTTCGAGCCTTGCACACTCTTTGAGAAGCTTCTTTTCGGATTTTTCGTCAAGACCGAGCGCAATAATCTTTTCTCTGAATTCGTCACATTCCGCCTGCGGAGAAAGGCCGTCGTTCAGCTCCTCGGAAATGATTTTCATCTGCTCATGCAGATAATAATCACGCTGGCTCTTGTCGATATTCTCCTGAACCTTTTGATTTATCTCGTTTTCGAGCTTCATCAGGTCGCCCTCGTTGGCAAGCAGACAACAGACCTTTTCAAGACGCTTGAGCGGATTGATTTCGTTGAGAATCTGCTGGCGCTTCTTGTATTCAAGCATGATATTTGAACCGATATAGTCGGCGAGTTCGCCCGGGTCGTTCTTTTCCAGCACGTCGAGAATTATCTCGGCAGGCATCTGCGGAACAACCTCGGCATAGTCCTCGAAATAGTCTTTTGTTTGGCGAACAAGTGCAGTTGCATAGTCCTTGTCATCCGATTTGACGCTGATTTCACGGCGGATTTTAACGTCCGTAATCAGATACGGGTCGCACTGAAGCATATCAACCATAGTTGCTCTTGAGATTCCGTCAACCGAAACACGAACAGTGTCACTGTTCGGCAGGCGCAGGATATGGCTGATCTTTGCAATTGTACCTATTTTAAAAAGCTTATCAAAGTCAGGCTCATCATCCCTGACGTCCTTTTGAGCGACAAGGAAAATTTGCTGATCATCCGCCATGGCAGCTTTGATAGCATGTAACGAACGGGTTCTGCCGACGTCAAAGGTTATTCCCATACCGGGGAAAACAACCAAACCCCTGAGGGCAACGGTCGGCATGACCCTGTATTCCGATGCTTTATTCAAAAAATCAACTCCGATATTCGTATATATGTTGACATTATACATTAAAAAGAGAACTTTTTCAACCTAAAAACTTTACCAAAGCTGTTGAAAAATAGTGTTTTGAATGATAAAATTAGATATATTATTTTTTCGGAGCGATTTATGGAAAGACATCAGCTAATCGAGCGCAGTATAATTAAGAAATACAGAAAATCAATATGGAATAATTTCGTCGGAGCGATAAAGGATTACAAGCTGATTGAGCCTGACGATAAAATTGCCGTCTGCATTTCCGGCGGCAAGGATTCAATGCTCCTTGCCAAGTGTATGCAGCATTTGCAGAAATACAGCGACTTTCATTTTGATGTTGAATACATCGTTATGGATCCCGGTTATGTCGGAAACAACAGGGCGAAGATAATTGAAAATGCCGAAATTATGGATATTCCGATAAGGATTTACGATTCGCCGATTTTTGAAACGGTCTATGCCGCAGAGGGCGGTTCTCCGTGTTACCTTTGCGCCCGAATGAGGAGGGGATACCTCTACAAATTTGCGCAGGATCTCGGCTGCAACAAAATTGCACTCGGTCATCATTTTGACGATGCTATTGAAACAACGCTGATGAGTATGCTCTACGGTGCGGAGATAAAAACGATGATGCCGAAGCTCAAAAGCACGAATTACGAAGGTATGGAGCTTATCCGACCGCTTTATATGGTCAGAGAAAAGGATATAATCTCATGGGCGAGATACAATGAGCTTGAATTTATCCGCTGTGCCTGCAAGGTTACCCGGGCGAATGAGGAAGCCGATAACGGCTCCAAACGCCAGGAGGTCAAAATGCTCATTAAAAAGCTCAAGGAGGAAAACGACAACGTGGATATGAACATTTTTAAGAGTGTTCACAATGTCAACCTTGCAACGATAATCGGTTACCGTGACTGCGACGGCGGCGAGCTTCATTCATTCACGGAAAGCTATGATAAGTGAGGGACGCCTATGATTTTTATTGAATATCCGAAATGTTCAACCTGCCAAAAGGCGAAGAAGTGGCTCAGCGAGCACAACATTGATTATGTTGACAGACATATTAAAGAGGAAAATCCGACCGCCGATGAGCTTAAGGCGTGGGTCAAGGCAAGCGGAATTGAGATTAAAAAGCTGTTTAACACAAGCGGCATGCTCTACAAGTCGCTGAATCTTAAAGAGAAGCTTCCGACCATGACCGACGAGGAGAAAATTGACCTGCTTGCAACGGACGGAATGCTGGTAAAAAGACCGCTTATTATTGACGGCAACACCGTCCTGATCGGCTTCCGTGAGGCAGAATGGAAGAAACATTTTGATATTGAGTGAAAAATTTGAAAAAACACTTGATTTTCATTTTGCGTTCGGGTATAATAATAAAGCTATGTAGGAGCACGATTTCCAATCGTGTAACATCAATTAAATAGTGAAAATGAATTTGGAGAGTTGTCCGAGCTGGCCGAAGGAGCACGATTGGAAATCGTGTAACAGGTCAAAGCCTGTTCGAGGGTTCGAATCCCTTGCTCTCCGCCATAAGTCCACCGTAATGTTGATAGAATTATCGTGGACTTTTTTCATGCCCGAAAGCCGCTTGAAAGGCAGGCTCACATAAGGATACTTTCAAAAAGTGACCGATTGAGATCAGTACAACGCCACAGAGATTTAAAACTCTGTGGCGTTGTGCTTTTTATAGCTAACAGGAAAATGATTAGAAAAAAATTTGATCTTTGATTAAGGTTGCGGGCGTAACAGTTACTGCAAAGTGATTTATTCTACAATGGCGGCGTCCGTCAGTCTGGAATAGTGAGCAGTATATTTCCGTAAAAACAGCAAAGCCGCCCGGTTTCGGACGGCAAATTGGCACAGGCTGTGTTTTATACTCCCCAAAGCAACATGCCGAGTGCGGCAGAAAAGAGTATCATTATAATCGGCGACGGTGCAGTTTTTTTGATTCTTTTATATCCGAAATGTGTCAGCCACAGAATGGCAAAGACCAAAATGGATTTAGGATCCGGAACAAGTGCCGAATGAATATCCGTAAAACCAAGCAATGTTGATATGGCCATACCGATTGCCGTAGCGAGAATCATTGCGATAACGCAGGGGCGGACGCCGGAGAGAAAAGCGTTGACACCGGCATATTTCATCAGGTTTTTGAGTACCGCCGCAATTAAAAGTATAATAACGAAAGACGGAAGAACAACGCCGAGCGTAGCAAGAAACGAGCCGAGAATGCCACCTTGCGTGGAACCTATAAATGTCGCCATATTAACGGCAAGCGGACCGGGCGTTGATTCCGAAACGGCAATGAAATTTAAGAATTCGCTTTCCGTTAGCCAGCCGTTTGAAATGACTGTTTCTCTTACAAGGGAAACCATTCCGTATCCGCCGCCGAAGGAAAGGGCACCGATCATTAAAAAATTCAGGAATAATTTCAGGTAGATCATTTTTTATTTCCGTTTCCTTTCCGCAGTTTTTTCAGGAAGAAAATCGCAAGTCCTGCTGTACCGCAAATCAGAATATAGTAAACGGAAGAAAAAGAAACGGCGAAAACAGTGCACGCCAGCATTGCAGCAATGACCGACAGCAAAATGACCGTGTTGAAGGCATTTCTTTCAATGGTTTTCAGCATTTTCAGCCCGGCAGAGGAAATCAGATAGATCACACATACCTGTATTCCGCGGAAAGCACGGGAAACCCATGTAAGGCTTAAGAATTGATCAAAAAACAGTGAGATGCAAAAAATTACGGTAAACGAAGGAATACAAACCGCCACGGTAGCCGCCGCAGCACCGAACAAGCCTGCAATTTTATAGCCGATATATGTGGCGCTGTTGATTGCAACCGGTCCGGGTGTAGACTCGGCAATGGCTACCATATTCAGAAAGTCGTCCTTTTCGATCCACTTCTTGCGCTCTACAAATTCGTTTTCAAGCAGCGCAATCATAGCATATCCGCCGCCGAAGGTAAAGGTGCCGATTTTAAGAAAGGTGAGAAACAAAGTCCACACTTTTTTCATTGCCGCACCTCCTGTCTTTTATGAATAATAAAAAGTATAATGATACCGAGAATAATCAGGCAGCCGGACAGCACCTGTGATACACGGATACCCGGAAGGAGATAAAGGCTGTCGGAGCGCAGCCCCTCCACAAAAAGCCGTATCGTTCCGTACCCGATCATATAAAACGGAAGAAGATAGCCTTTTCGCCTGAAATGCGGGTAGCATATCAGCATAGCGGTGAGTAAAGCTAAATTTAATGCGGATTCGTAGAAAACGGTTGCCTGCCGCCATTGGCCGATTTCTTCTATGTAAACGCCGTAAGGAAAAAAGCAGAGCGAAGGATTTGTAATTTGGTTTCCATATGCCTCTTGATTGACAAAATTCCCCCAACGCCCGATAGCTTGCCCAAGCACAAGGCTCGGCATCAGGGTATCGGCAAGTGACCAAAAGGAAATCCGTTTTACTTTACAGTAAATCAATGCGACTGCGACACCTCCGAGCACGGGTGTAGCTTCCGAAATTGCAGAGGGAGCAAAGCCGGCTCTTACACGGTTGAATATGATGCCGGTCTTTTTGCAGGAAGTCAGGCGTTTTGAAACATCATGAATTGTTGAAATGACCTGAATCCCTTTTCTGCTCGAATCGCTCACGAGAATAAGATATGTTATGTTTTCCATAACACGGCGGTTTATCTGCTCAATTCCTGCCTCTCCGTCTATTACAACGTAGTCGAAGTTTTCTGAAATTGTCTCAATCACCTGTTTCAGGTAAGCGTTGACCTTGCAGTAGCAGCCGGCAGCCTCAGGACGGCCTATCGCAAGAAAAGAAATGTTGCCGCTTTCGGTGATGCAGTCCTGCAAGTGAAACCTTGCCTCGCTTAAAAGCTCAATAGCGTCTGATGTATCTCCATTTTCAATGCTTTCAGCAATTTTCAACCGGATGTCATCCAGAGTGCGTGTCGGTTCCATATTCAGCGCCGTTGAAAGACCGACAGCAGGGTCTGCGTCAACGGCAAGAATTCTTTTTCCGGGTAAGCCTCCGACAGAATTCGAATGAACGCTGCGGAAAGAGATGTTTTTCCGACTCCGCCTTTTCCCGCAAACGCAAAAATTATGGTGTTCATAGTTTCCTCCGAAAAAATGTGCCTCAATAGGAATAAAAGCAAATGCGCCAAATTTTATTAGGGAACCTCTGAATAAATCACAGCATACGCTTTGAAGCACATCTTACTTGCATATTTCCCGCCATATTGCACAAAAACCGCTTGAAATCCGACAGGGTTCCTGCACGGCTTTTACACAATCTGACGGCGTAATCTGTACATCAGATTTAATCAGAGCTTCCTTAGAAAAGTATAAATATTTTACAAAAATTATAACACACCGCATTATGAAAAACAATCACCTATTTTAAAAAGTTTCTTTAGCCATGAGCAAAACGTCAAAAGTGTAGATATATCAACGCTTTTCGGGCATGGCAAGCCCGATTTATCACTCCAAAATATAGAAAGCAACCACCTAATATGGTATAATTTAATTGCAGAAAAACCAACCAAGGAGGCGGTTGCTATCTATCGTCAGGAAATTTTGCAAGACATTCGTCTTTTCACTTCACAGCCTAAAGCTAAGTTTTACGATAACCTTTTTTTGAATCTCGAATTACCCGAAAATTTCTGCAAAGGTAACACTACAGGTTGCAAAGGATTTCCTAAATATGCCTTGCTATGTGCCTTCATTGTTATGAAATGTGAAGGCTTTTCTCAAATAACTGGAAAAGTCAAGGCACAGCTTGAGTAGCTCCGATCCACAAAGGCAGCACGGGAAGCCCAGGCAGATGCCATCGGAGCTTTCATGTTCGAGATGCAGGAACTGGACATTCTCACCGAGTTTGACGAAAAGCTCTGGTTGACAGTCATTGACACAGTGACCGTTCACGCCGACGGACGAATGGCCTTCAAATTCCAGGGTGGCACAGAAATCGAGGGGTAAATTGTTCGTAGAAATCTTTGATATACTTGATTCGAGCCATTCTTAGCACCTTTCTGCTACCTCATTAGTCTTGGACAAACTAATGGTAGCGGTTATTTCAGGTGCTGACAATGGCTCATTTTTATGCTGTTTGGGATGCTTACTTTTGGGGACCTTTTGTGATACTTTAATTTTACTGAAAACAATCTAACGGATGAGGACAGACCTCAGTTTGGCTGGTTTTTATGAAAGAAAAAACCAAAAAGAGACGAGATTTGTTGTTGTTTCATTTCAGACTTCTCATTGACAAACAGTGAAAAAGATGTTATAATAACATCGTTATCGATTATACCGTTATCGTAATTTTGGGAGGTCAACACATGGCCAATAAGGATCATTCCCTGGATGATGGGATCATTCAGGCTGCTTATTCGGAATTTCTTGCTTACGGTTTTCAGAAAGCCTCTCTGCACAAGATCGCCGAAAAAGCCGGTGTTACTACGGGGGCAATCTACACAAGATACAAGAATAAAGATGCGTTGTTTGCCAGTCTGCTTCAGGATTTTTTTGAGACGATGAAGACCTTGTTTACGCCCATCGCTGAAGAATACGAAAAAGCAAAGCACAGTGCGCAGCCGGAGGATATCCTCCGTGCCATAAACTCTGAAGAACGAATCTATTTTCAACTGCTGACCGGGCACTATGATGACTGCACTTTATTTTTCTGCCGCAGCGATGGCAGCTCGGTTGAAACGATGCTGCGTGAATTGATGAACCGTAAAGCGGAACAAACGGTAGAGTTCTTTTCACATATCTATGGAAAAGCGCCAAATGCCGATGCGATCCGCCTTTTGATGGGCTCACAGTTCTGGTACTTCCGCCAGCTGTTGGATCAGCACATGGAGGAAGAAAGAATGCTTACCTGCCTACGATCGGTCCTTGATTTTACCAACGCCGGCTGGCGGCAGCTATGCGATACCTTGCAATAAATCCGAAAAGTTGATTCGGACGGTCCATCCGTCCGTTTCTTACGGATGCCAGTTAGAGGCGGCTAACCAATAAGAAAAGAGTTTACAATGATAGATTTTGAATTTGAATTCCAATATGCGGAGGCGAAGTTGCCCAGTCTCCGACAGGTCGGCGGCGGCATCCCGGCGGGACGCTGCGTGGTGCTCTGCGGAGGCAGCGGATGCGGAAAATCCACGCTGCTGCGGTGCATCAACGGACTGATCCCACAATTTTACGAGGGAGAGCTAAAAGGCTTTTGCCGCCTGAACGGACAGGACACCGCCGGGATGAGCATCGGCGAGATCGGCGAGCTGGCAGCATCGGTATTTCAGGATCCGCGAAGTCAGTTTTTTACGGTGAACAGCTCCAATGAAGTGGCCTTCGGTCTTGAAAATCACGGTCTGCCGCAAGATAAAATCCGACGGCGGGTAGATGAGGCCTTCCGGATCTTTCATCTGGAGCGGCTGAAGGATCGCAATGTCTACGAGTTGTCCAGCGGCGAGCGACAGCTCATCTCCATCCTCTCGGCATGGGCCATGGATACGGACATTTTTCTGCTGGACGAGCCGACGGCCAATCTGGACTTCGCAGCCACGCAGCAGCTGAGGGAGATTCTGCTGGCGCTCAAGCAGCAGGGAAAGACGCTGCTGCTCAGTGAGCACCGGCTCTATTATCTTGCGGATATTGCCGATGAATATTGGGTCATGGCAGACGGCGAGATCAAAGGAAAATACACTGCCGCAGAGGCAAAGGCGTTCTCGGCGGAGCGGAGACAAACGCTTTCTCTGCGCACGCTCGACCTTGCGGAGATCACCGTGCCGGAGAAAGAGCTGCTGCCGAAAACCGCGCCGCCGGTGCTTGCCGTCTCAGATGTCCGCTATACATACGGCAGGAAAGCCGGAGATACCCTCTCCGGTGTCAGCTTTTCTGTCTGGGAACATGAGATCGTCGGCCTTGTGGGCGCAAACGGCTGCGGCAAAACGACCATCGGCAAGCTGATTGCAGGGCTTTACCGCCCCTCCGGCGGCAGGATAATGCTTTTCGGAAAGCCGCAAAATCCAAAGCAGCTGCAAAAACAGGTACTGTTCATCCTACAGGAGGCGGAGTTCCAGTTCTTCACCAACTCCGTCCTGCACGAGCTGCAATATGGACACAAGATTACGACGGAATTTGAACAGAAGACGGAAGCGCTTCTCAAACGCATGGATATGTGGGACTGCCGCGACCGGCATCCCTTCTCCCTCTCCGGCGGGCAGATGCAGCGTCTGACGCTGATGATGGCGTATCTATCCGACAAGCCAATCGTCATACTGGACGAGCCGACAGCAGGACAGGACGCGGCGAGCCTGGCGCGGTGCGCGGCGCTGATCCGGGAGATGCGGAAGGAAAAGACTGTTCTCATCATCACCCACGACCTTGAACTGATTGCAGACGCCTGCGACTACTGCATCGGGCTGTCGGATGGAGATGCAGAAGCAGAATTTCCCATTCATTCGGAACGAGAGTTGCAAGCGGTACGGCAATATATGAAACGCTTCCATCCTTCCGATGTTCCGGCGAAAAAACAGCATAAAGAACGATTCCACCCGGCAACGAAGCTACTTTACTGGCTGACCCTGCTGGTCGTGATCTCCACATCCAACAACCACTTAGTTTATACCACATATGCAGCACTGATCCTGCTGACCGCAGCGGACGGCTGGCTGGGAACGGCGCTGGCAGGCGGGATGAGCTTTGGGGTACTGTGGGGGGCAAACGCCCTACTTCCGGGCACGGTGTTCTCCTTTATGTTAGTGCTGTTCCCGCGAATCATCGCCATTGGCATTTCCATGCGGACGTTGATCGGACGGAATGAAGCCAGCCGTACCCTGGCGGCGCTGCGTAATCTGCACCTGCCGGAGCGATTTATCATGATCGTGGCGGTGATCTTCCGCTTTTTCCCGGTGTTGTCCGGGGATATGAAGTTGCTGCGGCAATCCATCCGGATGCGGGGCGCATTTGCAACACCGCTTCAGAAGCTGCGAGTGCTGCCATCCTATATCGAAATACTGACCGTGCCGATGGCTTTGCGCGTTATCCGCATCGCCGAGACGCTGTCCGCCTCCGCCGAAACACGAGGCATCGACTTAACCTACCGCAAAAGCAACTATCTGTCGCTTCGGTTTTCTGCGTGGGATGCTGTGTTCTGTGTCCTGCTGGCGGCAGCGGTTGCCGCCGGTCTTATTCTGTGATCGCCGTCTTTGCGACATTCAACCATATTCCATTCAAAAAGGAGTCTTTAACCATGAGTACTGTAACCGCCAACAAGCTGAAAACCAAGGATATCATTACCGTTGTCCTGCTGGCTCTGATCAATGTGGTGATTTTCTTCGCCAGCTCCGTCCTGTACGCAACGCCCATTACCATCATTCTGATGCCGGTGTTCTTTGCCCTGCTGGAGGGCATCGTCTACTTCATCATCGGCACGAAGGTGAAAAAGCCCGGTGCCATCCTCATTTACAGCATTGTCCGGGCCATTATGGGCGGATATCTGCCGTACATCATCCTCTTTATTCTCTCCGGTGTCATTGCTGAACTGCTGCTGTGGAAGATGGGCTACGGCAATGCGAAGGCGCTGACCGTCAGTTATGTCATCAATCAGGTGCTGGCCGCATTCGGCAGCACCATCATTCCCTACGCCATCGCTGCCAAGGCTATGGCAGAGAGGATGGTCACCGATGGCCGTCAGGACGCCATCCTTGCCGCATCCCAGATGTTGCAGTCCTGGGTGTCTGTGGCGCTGGTGGCCGGTGTGATCGTGGCGGCCTTTATCGGCGCAATGATCGGCAAGCGGATCGTGAAAAAACATCTTGCTGCGTAATGCAGTCGAAAGGAGTTCACCATGAAAGAAATTGAGCCAAATCGCTCCGCCGCCTCGTGGCTGGCAGAGCTGGCAAAAGGGCGGTACGGCGAGTACGCTTTGAGCGTCCTTACGGCGCTGCTGGGCGTCGCCTGCTCGCTTATTCCGTATTTCATCATCATCCGGATCATCACCGCACTGGTAGACGGCACGGCGGAGCTGACGTACTGCCTGACGCTCTGCGCGTGGATGGCGGGCTGCTGGGTGCTGCGCTATGTTCTGCACAGTGCGTCCACCTCGCTTTCCCACCATGCGACGTTCCATGTGCTTGCCAACACCCGCATACGGCTTCTCGACAAGTTGGCGACGCTGCCGCTGGGTACGGTGCTGGATCGTTCCTCCGGCTCGTATAAGAACATCATCGTGGAGCGCGTCGACTCCATCGAGACAACGCTGGCTCATCTGCTGCCGGAAATGACCACCAACATCGTCGGTGCGCTGGCGGTGCTGGTGCTGCTGTTCGTTGAGGACTGGCGCATGGGGCTTTCCATGCTGATCGTCGTGCCGCTGGGCATTATCTGCTTTATGTCCATGTTCAGCGGCTATCACGAGAAGTTTCAGCGCACGGTCACCGCGACAAAGACACTGAACGACACGGCTGTGGAATACATCAGCGGCATTGAGGTCATCAAGGCCTTCGGGCAGTCTAAGACCAGCTACGCAAAGTTTGTCTCCGCCGCAAAGGAAGGCGCGGACTGCTTCATTGACTGGATGCGGGGCAGCCTCTTAGGGCAGGTAGCCGGAATGGTGATATTCCCCTCAACACTTCTCGGCATTTTGCCGGTGGGCTGCCTTCTTTATATGCACGGCACACTGTCGGCAGAAACATTTCTGGCTGTCATCGTGCTTTCGTTCGGTGTTATGCAGCCGCTGATCACCGCCTTCTCCTACACCGACGACATTGTACAGGTCAAGACCATCATCGGCGAGGTGGCGGAGGTGCTGTCCGGTGAGGATATGCAGCGCCCGGAAAGCGCGGAAAAGCTGCCTGCGGACAACTTCATCGAGCTGAAAGATGTCCGCTTTGCCTATCACGACAAGGAGGTACTGCACGGAGTCAATCTGCACATTGTCCCGGGGACAGTCAATGCTCTTGTGGGCCCCTCCGGCAGCGGAAAGTCCACCATCGCCCGGCTTATCGCCTCTCTGTGGGATGTAAAGGACGGTGCCATTGAGCTGGGTGGCGTGGACATCCGTACACTTCCGCTGGCGGAGTGTACAAAGCGCATCGCCTATGTATCACAGGACAACTATCTCTTTGACCTTTCGGTGATGGACAATATTCGCATGGGCAAAAAGGGCGCAACCGACGAGGAAGTCATCGATGCGGCGAAAAAATGCGGCTGTCATGCGTTCATCATTGGGCTGGAAAACGGCTATCAGACGGTCTGCGGTGCTTCCGGCGGTCACCTCTCCGGCGGTGAGCGGCAGCGCATCTCCATTGCCCGGGCCGTGCTGAAGGACGCACCCATCGTCATTTTGGACGAGGCGACATCCTATACAGACCCGGAAAATGAGGCGGTCATCCAGGCGGCACTGGCAAGGCTGGTGCGGGGCAAGACGCTGCTGGTCATCGCCCACCGGCTGTCTACCATCGCCGATGCCGATCAGATCATTGTTGTCAATCAAGGCAAGATCGAAGCCACCGGCACACAGGCGGAGCTTCTTGCCTCCTGCCCCCTTTATCAAACCATGTGGGAAGCCCACATCAGCGTCAAAGACGACGGGGAGGTGGCATAATGCTCAGGACACTGAAAAAATTCTTCGCCTTCTGCGGTGAGGATAACCGCAAAATGTTTATCATTTCTATATGGCTGGGCGTGGTCAGCGCAATCTGTTCCGCTATGCGTATTCCTGCCGCCGCCATCGTCATTCAGGCACTGCTGAAAAAGAATGTCACCGTGGCGACGCTCTGGACGAGCCTCGGCATTATCGTGATCTCATTGATCATTACGATTGCCATCAACATGAAGTCCACCATGCTCCAGACCCGTGCGGGCTACCGCGCCTGCGCCAACAAGCGGATTGAGATTGCGGAGCATCTGCGGTACCTGCCTATGGGCTGGTTCAATGACAATAGCCTGGGCGAGGTGACCTCCGTCACCACCAACACCATGGAAAACATGGCCAACATTGCCACACGGGTGGTCATGGTCACAACGAGGGGCTTCCTGACCTCCGGCATCATCGCAGCGATGATGTTTCTCTTTGACTGGCGTATGGGGCTTATTACGCTGGCGGGACTACTGCTGTTCTTCGCCGTCAACGCCGCCATGCAGCGGGCGGAGCAGGCCCTTTCCCAGCGGAAGTTCAATGCCGACGAGCGGCTTGTCTCCAAGGTGTTGGAATATGTGCAGGGCATCGCCGAGGTCAAAAATTTTGACCTGACTCACGACTCCGCAACGCAGGTACACGGCGCTGTGGAGGAATCGCGCAGGGCATCCTTTGCCATGGAGATTCCGTCGGTTCTTTATATGCTGGCGCAGTTCGTTGTCAATAAGCTCACCGGCGTCACCGTCTGCGCTGCCACCATCGTATTCTATTTCGGCGGCACCATGGAGCTGACGAATTGCCTTTTGATGCTCATCTGCTCCTTCGTTCTCTTTGAACAGCTGTATTCTGCCGGGAGCTTTTCGGCTCTGTTCCGCTCCATCGACATCGGCGTAGATAAGGCAAGAGCAATTCTGAGCGTAGAGCCCATGGACATTGACGGGGAGGAGCTTTCGCCGGAACGCGAAGACATCACACTTTCCCATGTGGATTTCTCCTATGACAGCAAGCCCATCCTGCACGACGTGTCCCTGACCATCCCGGAAAAAGCCACGGTCGCTATCGTCGGCCCGTCCGGCAGCGGCAAGACCACGCTGTGCAATCTCATGGCACGGTTCTGGGATGTGCAGGGCGGCAGTGTGTGCCTTGGCGGACGGTATGTGCGGGAATACAGCTACGACAGCCTCATCCGCAATTTCTCCTTTGTGTTCCAGCGGACCTATCTGTTTTCGGACACCATCGCCAACAATATCCGCTTCGGAAAGCCTGATGCCTCCATGGAGGATGTAAAGGCCGCTGCAAAGAAGGCGCGGTGCTACGACTTTATCATGGCACTGCCGAACGGTTTTGACACGGTTATCGGTGAGGGCGGCGCGACCCTTTCCGGCGGCGAGCGCCAGCGCATTTCCATCGCCCGGGCGATTATGAAGGACGCGCCTGTCATCATTCTAGACGAAGCCACTGCCAATGTTGACCCGGAAAACGAAAAGGAGCTCATGGAGGCCATTGCAGAATTGACCCACGATAAGACGGTCATTATGATTGCCCACCGGCTGAAAACCGTGCGCCATGCCGACCAAATTTTTGTTGTCGATCACGGTGAGATCGTTCAGCAGGGCACCCATGACGAGCTGGTTGCTGTTGACGGGCTCTACCGCCGCTTCGTGGTGGAGCGGCAGCAG